>ERZ1740065.756-NODE-756-length-18085-cov-4.040654_pt1 | contig 18085 bp, 19 predicted proteins | sample MGYA00581738_ERZ1740065 | MGnify/ENA primary metagenome ERZ1740065 (study PRJEB43018, sample SAMN04849749) | marine metagenome | isolation source: floating plastic debris | place: Pacific Ocean | collected 2008-09-01 | study: EMG produced TPA metagenomics assembly...
GCCTATCCCTAACCACAACCGTTTCGCGTTGGTTGGTGATACCGATAGCGGCGATTTGCTCGCCTTTAATGCCTTTTTTACTGACGGCCTCGGCAGCCATTCCCGCTTGGGTGGCCCAAATCTCTGTGGCGTCATGTTCTACCCATCCGGGTTTAGGAAAAATCTGTGTGAATTCTTTTTGTGCTACGGAAACAATACTTCCTTTTTGGTCGACCACTACAGCTCTACAACTGGTGGTTCCCTGGTCAAGCGCCAGGATATAATCGCTCATTTTATTCATTTTAAGGTGTCTGAAATTACTAAAATTAATTGGAGTATATTTCTTTAAGAATCGTATTCTATTGGAAACATATATCATACTGCTGAAAGGGGTAAACGTTGGCGGAAACAACCGTATCAAAATGGCCGAGTTTCGCGAGCACCTATTAAAAAAGGGCTTCAAAAATGTCAAAACCTACATTCAAAGTGGCAACATTGTGTTATCCCATGACTCCTTCATTGATGAGGTGAAAAAGGAAGTCGTTGAAGTATTGTCTCAGGACTATGGTTATAATGTGTCAGTTTTGGTTTTTACCCTTCAACAGTTTGAAGACATCTTGGCCAAATGTCCTTATGACGTGCCTGAAAATGACAAAAAAGTGTATTTCTCTTTCTTAGAAGAAGTCCCAGATACTAAACTTTTAGAAGAATTTCAATCCATTTCGTTTCCAGATGAATTGTTTGAGTTAGGGGAGCAGTGCATTTATTTGCTTTTTCAATCGGGGTACAGCAAGGCAAATATGACCAACACTTTCATCATTAAGAAATTAAAAGTTGCAGCTTCCACCCGGAACCTTAAAACGGTCAAAAAAATCTTGGAGTTGGCCAAAGGCTAGTTCAGCATCCAAATGCGGTAATTCAATACGGCAGCGAAAGCTACCCAAAGAAAGTAGGGTATCAACAAGTAGGCAGCGAGTTTGCTCACGACCTTGAACCATCTGAAAGTAATGCCAATCAATGCGAGTAAAATAAGAATGACCAGCATGGCCCATTCGGGAGACTTGAATCCGAAAAAAACAATGCTCCATAAGGCGTTGAATAATAGTTGAAATCCAAAATGGTACAGTGCCGTTTTTACCCAAATATGATGGAACCCTTTAGACCAAACGATTCCTGCGGCAACCCCCATCAAAACATAAAGTATGGTCCAAACCGGAGCAAAAACGCTATTGGGTGGATTAAAACCGGGTTTGTTCAAGGTAGTATACCATGTGTTAACCGAGCTCTGGGTCGCAAAACTGGAAAGAAAACCAATCAGCAGACATATGGCCACAGCAACAAGGATATTCAGGGTTTTCTTTTTGTTCATGATTAGTACGCTACTCCCCTAAAATAATAATTTATTTGAATCAGGGTTTGGCTGTTTAAAGCGGACTATATTTGCCCAAATTTGAATGTTGGATGACCGAAAAGGATTTTATACCAAGTGATTACCAAGATTTACGTGAGAACGGTTCGGTAACTTGGAAAGCACCTAGCAACATTGCGTTGGTGAAGTATTGGGGTAAAAAAGGCAATCAGATTCCCGCGAATCCCTCTCTCAGCTTTACCTTGGATACTAGTGCTACGACTACAACGCTTTCCTTTTCCAAAAAAGAAGATTCCAAAGATTTTAGTTTTGAGGTGAAACTAGACGGTGAAGCTAAACCCGATTTTGCACCTAAGATTCAAACCTTTTTCGAACGTGTAGAAACGTATTTGCCATTTCTGAAATCTTATCACTTTGATATTGATACCTCCAACTCTTTTCCGCATAGCAGCGGAATTGCTTCCTCAGCCAGTGGCATGGCAGCGCTTTCGCTTTGTTTGTTGGATTTGGAATGGCAATTTTCTGATATGGACGTGGACCATTTCGACAAGAAAGCCTCTTTTTTGGCGCGTTTGGGTTCGGGTAGTGCGTGTAGGAGCATCAAAGGTCGCATGGTACAATGGGGAAGTCACCCAAGTATGAAAGAAAGCACGGATTTTTTTGGCGTGCCCTATCCTTATCCTGTTGATGCCGTTTTCAACACTTTTCAAGACACGATTTTATTGGTACATAAAGGACAAAAGCAGGTAAGCAGTACTGTTGGGCACGGATTGATGCATGGACATCCGTTTGCTACGCAACGTTTTGAACAAGCGCATCAGCATTTGGATGATTTAGCTCCTGTGCTTAAAGCAGGGGACCTTGATGCATTTATTGCCATTGTGGAACGCGAGGCCTTGACTTTGCATGCCATGATGATGAGTAGTTCCCCTTATTTCTTGTTGATGAAGCCTGGAACATTGCAAATCATCGAAAAAATATGGGCGTATCGCACGGAGAAAAGGGTTCCGGTTTGCTTTACCTTGGACGCTGGGGCCAATGTACATATGCTTTACCCTGAAAAATGTAAAGTTGAAGTGTTGCAATTTATTCAGGATGAACTGGTTGCGCATTGTGAGAATGGACAGTATATTTGCGACCAAGTTGGAACGGGAGCCGTGAAAATTTCTTGAACAAGGATGTACGTACTACCGTTTTAAAGCGTTATGAAGTTGACTTTGGATAATCAGAATTGCATCACCTTGATTTTTTGTTTATCTTTAAGTAAGGTTTAATTAAACAAAAAGGAAAATTCCTTAGGAAAAAGTATGAAAGGACCACTGTTTTACTCTAAGATTCTTTTGTTCGGAGAGTATGGTATCATCAAAGATTCCAAAGGACTTTCCATTCCCTACAACTTTTTCAAAGGAGCTTTGAAGATGGATGAAAATCCATCGGAGATTGCACAAAAATCCAATGAAAGTCTTTCCGCTTTTGCGAGCTATTTGGAAAAACTGGCAGCAGAAGATTCCAATTGGGTCACTTTTGATTTGGAGGCTTTCAACGAAGACGTTTCTCATGGCATGTACTTCGACAGTTCCATTCCTCAAGGCTATGGTATTGGCAGTAGCGGTGCCTTAGTGGCGGCGATTTATGACAAGTACGCCACGGATAAAATCACGGTTCTTGAAAATCTGACCCGGGAAAAACTATTGACCTTAAAAGGGATCTTCGCCAAGATGGAATCCTTTTTTCATGGTAAATCCTCCGGTTTAGACCCCTTGAACAGCTATTTGAGCCTTCCAATTCTTATCAATTCCAAGGATAATATTGAATCAACTAGCATTCCTTCCCAAAACAAAGAAGGAAAGGGTGCTGTTTTCTTGTTGGACAGCGGCATAACGGGCGAGACGGCCCCTATGGTGCAGATTTTCATGGAAAAAATGAAGCATGAAGGATTCCGAAATATGATTAAGGATGAATTCATTCAGCATACCGATGCTTGTGTGGATGATTTTTTGACGGGTAACGTTAAATCCCTCTTTGGAAACCTAAAAAAGCTTTCCCATGTGGTGTTAGATCATTTCAAGCCCATGATTCCTTCCAAATTCCATGACCTTTGGGAAAAAGGCATTGAAACGAATGACTACTATTTGAAACTTTGCGGTTCTGGTGGCGGAGGTTATATTCTGGGCTTTACCCAAGACCTTGAAAAAGCTGAAAAAGCGCTTGCCGGACATAAACTCGAAGTGGTTTACAACTTTTAAACCCCAACATGCTTAGTAGAAAAAATAAACTCTTGCTGTTTAAGCTATTGAGTTTGTTTTCTGTGGTTCGGGGTTACAACATTTTGGTCATCACCTTTGCCCAATATTTAACATCCATCTTTATTTTGTCGCCCGACCTTCCCCTAAAGGAAGTGGTTTTGGATATTAATTTGTTCTTGATTGTAACGGCCTCGGCTTTGGTCATTGCAAGCGGTTACATCATCAATAATTTTTACGATGCGGAAAAGGACCTCATCAACAAGCCTACCAAAAGCATGTTGGACCGATTGGTGAGTCAGCGCTTTAAGTTGACGACCTATTTCATTTTGAACTTTTTGTCGGTTTTGGCTGCAAGCTTTATTTCTTTTAGAGCAGTACTGTTTTTCTCGGCCTATATTTTTGGGATTTGGTTCTATTCCCACAAATTGAAGCGCATTCCGTTTCTGGGGAATTTGGTATCCGCTTCATTGGCGATTGCGCCCTTTTTTGTGGTTTTTGTGTACTACCAAAACTTCGAGACGGTAATTTTTGTCCATGCTCTTTTTCTGTTTTTATTGATTTTGGCACGTGAAATCATCAAAGATTTGGAAAACATGGCAGGGGATATGGCCCAGAACTACAAGACCATTCCCATCATCTACGGAAACAAAGTTTCGAAGGGAATCATAGCCCTGCTCATTCTTCTCACTTTAGTGCCTGCTATCTTGCTTATCAAGATTTTTGATGTAGGCTATATGTACCTTTATTTTTGGATTTGTATCGTTCTATTGGGGATTTTCATGCTGTTACTCTGGAAGTCTGAAAAGAAAAAGCATTATGTATGGCTCCACAATATTCTAAAATTCATCATTGTTGGAGGAGTATTCAGTATTTTGCTGATTGATGTGGATTTGGTTTTAAATCGAATATTCTAATGGAAGACATGCTAAAGGTGGCCATGGCCCAATTGGCACCGGTTTGGTTGAACAAGCAAGCTACTTTGCAAAAGATTTTGGACGCGGTTTCCGAGGCTGCAGATAATGGTGCTGAACTGATAGTTTTTGGGGAAGCTTTTCTCCCGGGTTACCCTTTTTGGTTGGCCCACACCGATGGTGCCGCTTGGAATTTGGATGTGAACAAGGCGTTGCATGCGCACTACACGAAGAACTCCATTCAAATTGAAGCCGGGGAATTGGACGCGCTGTGCCGGTTGGCCAAGGAAAAAAGCATCGCTACCTATTTGGGCATGATGGAGCGTGCCAAAGACCGAGGCGGACATAGTTTGTACTGTTCTTTGGTGTATATCGACGCCTCAGGGATCATCCGATCCGTGCATCGAAAGCTGCAACCCACCTATGACGAACGTTTGACCTGGGCTCCAGGAGATGGCAATGGTTTACGAGTACACCCCCTAAAACAGTTTACTGTTGGAGGATTGAATTGCTGGGAGAATTGGATGCCTTTACCACGCGCTGCGCTCTATGGCCAAGGTGAAAACTTGCACATTGCAGTGTGGCCTGGAGGGGTACACAACACCAAAGACATCACCCGGTTTATTGCTCGGGAATCGCGTAGTTATGTGGTATCGGTTTCATCCTTAATGACTACCAATGACTTTCCTAAAGACACTCCGTATTTAGATAAGATTTTGGAAAAAACACCCGAAGTATTGGCCAATGGCGGTTCTTGTATTGCTGGTCCGGATGGCGAATGGGAAATAGAACCCATCGCTGATAAAGAGGGCCTTTTTTACCACGAGTTAAACATCAATCGGGTATATGAAGAGCGGCAGAACTTTGACCCCGTTGGGCATTACTCCCGACCTGATGTAACGCAGCTAACGGTGAATCGAGAGCGGCAGAGTACATTGAAGATTGAGGAATAAAGCAGCATTTCAAAGGTTAATTAGGGGTTGCACTTATCGGTCTAGGATATGAGCAGTTGGAGTTTTTAAGCCCTAACTTTTCAGTTTAACTTTAACATTTGTTTTATGTCTATTCTTTTGTTTTATCACTATCGCCTCAATTGCTTACATCCATTGTTAGCTGCTGGCTTTATTCTTTAATTTATTCAGTCGTTGAAATATTCTTTCTCTCAATTCTATATTTCCAACAAAGTCGTCTCATTGGCAAGTTGGTGCAACCCAAACCCATAACTCCTCAATTATACTCTCATCTCAATTTTCCAATTTTTTTATTGGTTCAATAAGGTCAGTACTGCATTCTTCTGCTGACAAATGTTCTCCAGAATAACCTCCCGAATATTCAGATAATATTTTTTCTGCCTTTTTTAAGTTGGTTATGAGCTAGCTCATTTTAGTTTGATTCGTGAAAATATTCATGCGCATATCCTTCTATTTCTCCACTTAATTGATTTCCCTCTTCGTCTTTCAAGTCATACATTTCTTGAATTCCACCAATTGGAGCACAACCGTCTAAACCTAAAAGAATTGTGTAAAAAACATCTGTTAGCATACCATTTATAATTTTTTCCATTATTCCTTTCTGTTCGCCAGTCAAATTAAGAGATTGAATTAAGTGTCCAACTTCGCTTTCAGGATTTTCCGATAAGTATTCTTTTAAAAAATCCTGTTTTTCGATATGAAATGACTTTACAAATTCTTTTGTGTTCATCTTGATGTTTCGCTTGCTGGTAAAGATTAAGATATAGCTAGTTTCAATGAGCTATATCGTCCGATAAGTGAAGTTCGAGATTTTAATCGATAAAACCCAGAACAAAGTTAAGGAGGGAGGCCTAAATCCCGTCTAGTCGTCGAGCAAGCCGTTCGGGGTAACGAGAATCTTTAACTATAGGTTTCTAAACTTAGAGTTGCTTTTCATAAAAGGGAAGCGCCAATTCTAAAGTCTTTTCATGGATTTCTCTGCGGTTGACACCGGGAGGGTCGATGGTAATGGCTGGCGCAACTTGCTTGCCGAAATCTGTGGCTTCGTTCAAAAAAACATAGTGCCCCACCTTCTCACCAAAAAGATGTAGTCGACTTGTTTTAATAAGGCTATGGTATTTTTCCGCGTTATTTTGTATTGGGGTGTTTTGGTCCCCTTTGCCTGCTACAATGAAAACCGGAGCGGTTATGGTTTCGGTTTGTTCAGGAGAATGAAACCCGAATCCAATGGCGGGAGCCATTACAAAAAACGCCTTGATTCGGTCATCTTTTACCTTGTCTTTATACGTTTTGTAAGATGCTACAATAAGACTGTCTTTTTCAAAATCGATGACTTCATCGGTTTTTGGAAACTCTGGCGGTGTTTCTCTATTTCCTGTTTTGGCATACCTATCCACATAGCCACCGGCCAAAGCAATGTTCGTGTAACCGCCCAAAGAATAACCAACGCCACCAATCCGCTCGGGGTCTATTTTGGAGCCGATTTCTTCATTCTTTAGAATTTCCGTGAGCACGAATTGGATATCAATGGCTCTTTCCCACCATTTAACGAACTCCCTTGGTTTTTTGTTGAAGGTAGAATTGCCATAGTGGTCCAGCGATACCACGATGTACCCCTCTTTGACAAAACGCTCCACAAACCAGGTTAAAGAGAATCTATTGCCTCCTGTTCCATGGGATACAATAAGTAAGGGTAGCTTTTCATTCAGCATTGATGCGTTTGGAACGGTCTCAATAATTTTGAAGAGGGCCTTTTCTTCAGTTTTTGCCTCTTTTTCCGAAAGCTTGTCCAAGGTAGGGTACCATGCCTCGGTGGTCAATGGTCTGCTTCGGGATGTGTCTACAAGCGTCAATGATTTTTGCCCGATGTTAAAGGTTCTTTCTTCTTTCTGACCGTATGAAAAAAGAAATGTGGCAAGGCATAGAAAAAGGATTGTTTGTCTCATATTGGGTTCGGTTGGTTCAAAGACAAACGAAAAGAGTCGTTGTTACACTAAAAATGACAAGAAAAGGTCATGCTAAACTGACCTGCCCGTTCGTTCAGGCGGGTTTCACCATCTGTTGCCAACATGGAAAAAGACCCTGAATCCTGTTCAGGGTGACCATCTTTCGTCATGCTGAACTGACCTGCCCGTCCGTTCTGGCGGGTTGCAGTATCTATTTGCAGTTTACTTCTTCATCAAATCCGATAACCAACTCACGCCACGAACTCCAGTGCTAGGAAAGGCGGTTTGGTGACTCCCTTTCAAAACAATTTTTTCCAAAACAAGGCTTTCATCCTTTCGGTTTTGTAACAGGATAATGAATTCATCCGCTGCTGAGCCTAATTCCGATTCCAAATTCCCATAAGAAATAAAGACATTGGCGTTTAGTTTTTCATCAATACTGCGTTTGGATGATACTTCGGATAGAAAGGGCACATCTCCCTGAACCGATGGACTCCCCAAAATATAGTTTTTGAACGTATCGGGTTGGGACAACAAGACGTAGCCACCGAACAAACCTCCTAAAGAATAGCCAAAATAGGCTCGGGTCGTTGGGTCCGTACGATAATTTTCTTCTACGTAAGGGATGATATCGTTTCGAATAAAACCGAGATGCGCTGAAGCCTGGCCAAAATGATACTTGGCTTGGTGTTCTTCATTTTTGGAGGGAACCACGGAATAATCGCGATACCGACTTACGTGAGAACCGACCTCTTCCAATAGGGTTTCGGACATATCGGTTTGCCAAGAAATCCCAACCAAAACCGCATTTTCCATCAGGTATTCCGTGGAAGCGGACAAAATATCCATATGCCAGATGGCATCCGTAAAGTAAATGACCGGATGTATGGAATCTTTATGTTCAGAATAGTTTTCAGGCAGTTTTACATATAGCTCGTACTGTCCTCCCGATTTGGAATCTTTGATGGGAATGACCTCAGTCCTTGGAATTTCATAGGCTTTTGGCGCCTTGGTTTCAACTGTTTCTTGTGTTTTTTCGGGAAAGGGTTCTTTTTGGGTTTGGCAAGCAGATGCCATCATGGCTAGCCCCAATAGGGAAAAGAAATACGTTTTCATGTTTTGATTGATGTTCAATTGTGTCGCAGCGACAGCGGAAGATAAATCCTTTGCTAGGAAAACGGTTTGGGTTTAACCTTTTGTTGGGAGGTCTTCGGACCACTATGGCTTTAATAGGTCCCTGACTTCATCTATCGTACTTTCTTTTAGAATAACATCAATCGTCGATGAATTAATTTTATTAAGATTTACTTTAGTAGAATATATAATGTCTTCGGCCACGCCCAAAACGACTAAATCGGTTTTGTTTTTAACAGGTATGTTTTTAAACTCTAGATTGTCTGTCCATCTAAATCGAGAAATGAAAGAGTTAATATCATTATAAACAAAATAAACTTTTAAATAATCTAGCTCCTTTAAGTTTGGCACTAGTTCAAAGTTTACCAAATAATCAGGCTTAACCACCACATCTATATTTATCCATTTAAGCTTGTCTAGGAAAACCCTACCCGTAATGTTGTAGTTCGGCACTCTTGTCTGACCCGGTAGCATTTCGGGAATAAGAGTATCAATTTCGCGTAAATAATATCTCAGAGAATCACGTGGAATACTCTTTTCAAGCTCAATTCCATACTCCTCATCAAACTCCATTATTGTCACATAAACTTCCTGTTCTTTCCAAGTAAACTGGTTTAATGTATCTACACTAGCACTATAAATACCATTAGTTCCAACTCGGTCATCAGGAAATGTTATTCCAATCTTCTCGTTTTCCTTTAAACTCAAGCTTTTTCCATCGGACTTAAAATCCAAATAAATAACTCCCGAAGATTCTAGCAGTTCACCTTTTTCTGTGATTGTGTTAATGTTGTTAAGTAGTAGTTCTTCAAAGTCATAAAACTCTTTTAGCTCCAGGGTAATTTTTTGACTTTCGTTGACATCGAATACATCTCTCCTAAACAAAATTTTGGTTCCTTTTTGACCTACAATTTCTTTTAAGGAGGTAGTGTCTAAATCAAAGCTTTGCATCTTAACCTCGCTAATATTCCTTAACGGATTTTGGGGTTTCACTGTTTCTTTTTCATTCTCACAACTGGATGTTAAAAGGAATAAAACAACAATGAAAAGAATCCTTAGCTTTTTCATGATTGTAATAAATTAAGGTTTAAGATACTTCTAAAACAAAGTTCGATTTACATGTTATGAATTAAATGTAACCAAGTTTTTAATAAGCACGATTATTTGGAAAACCATTTGAAAAAGGTAAATCACTTGAAAAATAAAGACCTCACGAACCTTAATTAATTTTTTCTTAAAGCTCTCCGACTTAATTATTAGGGTGGCAATCCACATGGTAACTTCGAAGCCGTAATGGAAGACAAAAAGATTTAGGCTAAAAAATAGTAATACCCAAAAGACCTCATGAGGAATTGCATCGCCAAATGGATTAATGAAATGAAGAATACCGGTGATAACAATCCCACCAAAAAGAAAGACGACTGTTTTACGAGAAAGACGAATCCTTTTTGTTAAGAATGAAAAAATCAAAAAATTGATGCTACCATAAAACAAAAAGTAAAACGCTATCATCTTTTTGACTTTTACTGTCTCCCAATCTCCTCAATCCTCTCCCCACAAATCTCCTCAGTTAACTTTTTCAACTCGTTTACCCGTTCGGCCAAATAGGCTAGTTCATCTTTGGTGATTTGATATTCATCCATTTTATAACGGGCATCGATATAGGCACGTTTGAGGAGTTCAAAACGGTGCTTTTCTTCATCAGTGATTTTGGGGAATACGGCAAACCGCATATCGCACATTTCTACTTTTATGCCTAAGGTTTCCAGATTATGGTCTTTGGGGCGGTAGTCGGTAAACACCAATAAAACGGTAGTGTAGAATTGTTCGACAGCTTGATGAAGATAAAATGCAGCTTTATGCAAACTACTTCGTTCCAAAGCATGTTGAAAATCAATCAGAAATTCGTTTGCGCTCGTAAACCATTGGTCAAAATGGTCTTGCGCTTTTTGGCGGTATTGTTCTGGCATCAGTTTTTTGGGGTGTGCCAATTTGAACTTATCCGAATCATAGAGCACAATGCCCTCTTCTTTAATGTCCTTAAAAAAGTAATTGCCCATGGTCAACGAGGCATTCAATTGCTTTATACCATGGAAGATGAGGCTTACAGGGGTGGTCACTTTTCCGGTACCAATCAGCTCAGCTTTGACCTTGTCCTCTATTCGAAATTTTTGCTTGAAATCTTCATGTGTGAGCACTACGAGTATGTCAAAATCACTTCGATATTCGTAGGTGATGCCTTTTTCCACATACTGGTCCTCCACCCAATTGCCGCGAGCGTAGCTGCCAAAGAGAATGACCATTTCTACCAGTTTGTGGGCGGATAACTCTTCGGCTAGAAGTTTAAGTTCGTCTTGTTTGGATTTGGGTAGGTGGTTCATGTATGCAAAGTAGGGAAATATCTGGGTTGTAGTTAAATGTCTTTTCTAGTTATCGTTACACCTTGATTTTTAAGAGTATTTTCAAAAACATCAATGACATTTTTTTCAAGCGCCAAAGAAAAACCACCATCCTTTCCGTTTGCTCCCCCAACTATCTTTAGGTAAGGTCCGACCCTAATCACTTTTTTAAATTCTATATTCTTGATTTTATCAAATTCAAAATCTACCTCAACAAATTTAAAGGGCATAAGAGGTCTTTTTACAATCAACTTGGTTTTCGTTATATGAAAAGTTTTGATTTTTCTGATTAGTTGGATAATTCCAAATAATATCAAAAACAAACCAGCGAAATACAAAAAGGAATAAGATTCAGACCTAGCAGAAAAAACAATGCCTAAATTTACCTCGAGAAAGAAATCTAAGATATATGGGAGGCTCTTTCTCCAATTGACGTTTATATCCAATAAGTTCTTCATGTCAGGCAAAACTAAATTTTCGGCACCCATAACCCCTCTTGCTCACGATAGTTTTCGTATTCCTCTCCAAACCGTTTCACCATGTTTTTTTCTTCGAGAGGGCGTACCACAATATGCCAGAGAACTCCACCCAAAAGGGCATACGCCAAAACCGGGAGGGAAGCAAAATACAGGGCTACGGCCGCTCCTTGTACTATTCCGGTAAGCGCCATGGGGTTTCTTACGTATTTAAAGGGGCAACCAATACCCAATATTTTGGTAAGGACAACGGGAAGGGGCGTGCAGAAACCTTGTTTCACAAAGACATGCGCACTAGCTAAATTAAAAGCACTTGCCAAGATAAAAAGGAGTATTGCAATGATTTTATGGGTGAAAGAAGAAGGATGTTCGTGACCAAAAGCTTCTAAAATAATCCAAGGGAACAACACCAAGGTCACCGACCAAATACTTATGATTTGAACAAAGGTCTTCAATCCATTCTGAAAACGACTAGCGGATTTGGATTCTCGAAACACTTCGGATTGGAAAACCAGAAACAGGTTATAGCAAAGGCCTAGCAACATCAAGGTAGTGGGCAAATAACCGCCTAAAGTCAAAATGGAAGCATTTAAACAATACAAACTGCCAAAGGCAAAACCACCCAGAATGATAAATTCAAGCTCGTGGCGCGGTTTGTAGGCCCGTAACACCGATAACACCACAATCACCAACATATCTGGAATCAAAAAGGCATTGAAGGCGGTTTTGGAGATTCCTGGAAATTGAAACGCTTCATAAAAGACATCACTTACGGCCAAGCCTAGCCACCAGAGCGACACCAATGCGCCTTGTACTAAATAGGCGGTTCCTTTCAATGGATTTGTTTTATTATAAAAACGATGGGCTTTGGGTTTTGGTGTTCGTTATTTGGTTATTCAAACCATAAAGTGCCCAATCTTATTGATACAATACATACCGTGGCGGTTTGATACCCTTTAACCGCATATATACCAACATTTGCGAACGATGATGTGTAATGTGGTCTGTCAGTAATAGGAGAATCTGGCGTTTGGTTCGGGTCAAGCCAAAATAGTCCAAGGTTTCATCCAACCGGGATTGGTCAAAATTCTTTATGAAAGCGATGGTAGTGTCGAATGTCTCGTCTAGGGTTTCTATCATTTCCGCTTTGTTTTTTTGGTCCACTTTGAGTTCAGTATCGGTTTCCCAGTCGCGTGCTTTGCGACCTCCCATCAATGATTGGCTATGCCAATCCATGGCCCAACCAATATGCATCAGCTGCTCGGCAAAACTCAATGATTCTGGTGTGGGTTTGAAACCAAAATGCGCTTCGGGCATCATTTCGGCTACCAGATGCAAGTACTTCTTCGAGTTTTCCAAACGTTCCAAATACTCTTTTACAAAAACCTCGTCTTGCGCAAAGGAGGGAGCGCAAACGAGAGAAAACATGGGAAAGAACAGTAAGCTAAAAAGGGTTTTCATATCGGAATTCTCATTAGAAGTTTTCGTAGCGCAGAGATTCGGTTCTCTTTGAATGCTTCACTAGGGGTAAGTTCGGAAATTCTTCAGGAAATCAAAATGAAGACCAACTAAATCATTTTAAGCAAAATATGGTTTTAAAAAGCCTACCTTTGCCGAAAATTCAATGACTGATGGCGAAATCAGACTATCGAGGCGGGCGTAGGCCTTCCAAAAACACTTCCAGAAAACCCAATTTCCAGAATAAGAAGGCGCAACCCAAACCGAAAACGGGAAATCCCAATGAGATTCGGTTGAAGCGCTATATCGCTAATGCGGGAATTTGCTCTCGCCGGGAGGCAGATACTTATATCGCGGCAGGTAATGTGACCGTAAATGGAAAAGTAATCACCGAAATGGGCTACAAAGTCAAGCGAACGGATGATGTCCGTTTTGATGGCCGGAAGCTGAATCTGGAGAAAAAAGAATACATCCTCTTAAACAAACCCAAGAATTTTATTACCACTACAAGTGATGAGAAAGGGCGACGTACGGTGATGGAGTTGATTTCTAGTGCCTCTAATGCTCGTTTGTTACCAGTGGGGCGTCTAGACCGCAACACTACTGGGCTTTTGTTGTTCACCAATGATGGGGATTTGACCAAAAAACTGACCCATCCGAAGCATGGGGTGCGCAAAATTTATCAAGTCTCTTTGGACAAGAACCTTAGTTTGGTGGATTTGCGAAAAATAGAGGAAGGATTAGAGTTGGAAGACGGCCCGGTTAAGGTAGACGCTGTAAGTTACATTCAGGGTGCACCAAAAAAGGAAATAGGGATTGAAATCCACAGTGGCCGTAACCGAATTGTCCGTCGGATTTTTGAGTCTTTAGGGTATCACGTGATAAAATTGGACCGCGTAATTTTTGCGGGGCTTACCAAAAAAGATTTACCTAGAGGCCATTGGCGAAACCTTACCGAGCAAGAGGTAATCAATCTGGGGATGATTAAGTAGTTCTTTCTGCACTAGAATTTATATCCAAAAGATAATTGAAATGTTCTGTTTGGATATGTAAAACCATCATCTACATCGGTTGTTGAGTTCAATCCCAGGTTGTATCTAGCATCTAGTACTATATTATTGATATCATAGCCAACCCCAACACCCAAGGCAAAGTCCAATTCATTGAGTTGTTCTTTTACATCTAGGTCAACTCCTCCTTCGGAAAGCTCGGCAGAAAGTAGTAAACCTAATTGTGGACCTGCATGAATATGGAAGCCTTGTTGAGAAGGATAAAACTTTAGTATCAAAGGCACATTTAAATAGTTGTACTTGGCTTTCCCATCTCCTTCGAGCGAAGCACCTTGAGCAGAGTAAACCAATTCTGGCTGGAAAACTAGCTTGTCCGTAGCTTGAATTTGTGAAAAAGCTCCTATATGAATCCCCACTTTGGTAGAAACGAAATCGGCATCTCCCCCAATCGTAGCTAAGTTTATACCGCCCTTAAGTCCAAAAGAAGTGTTTTGCCCATGGAGTTGAGATGTAATTACTAAGCAAAAAGTAATTAAAAGGAGGAATGCCAATTTTTTCATGATTCAGAAATTTTAATTTTCCGAAAGATGCCAATTACCAAGGTTTAAGGATGAATAGAATTGATGGATATAACTTTTGATTTGATGAATACCTATAAATTCCTACTATACGGACAACTTGCGTCGGTCATTTACCATTGACCCTTTTCCTAAACACCAACTTTAAAATCAACAGTACCAAAAAGGCCAAACCGCAAACGGGAAGGATAATGAAGTATAGCCAAAGGGCAGCTCCAGGTCCATTTTCGCTCCACATATTTCCACCAGAAGGTGTAGCCAGATAAGCATAAAGCAAAGGGCTAACATACAAGAGCGCATTCGCGAGCAACAGCGCGTTGAGCACAATTCCTCTAACCTTGCTGGAATCTTTAATGAAACAAAGTGCGATGCTTAAAAGAGTAGGCGATAAGAATAAAATTAGCACAAGAGTATCTGACATAATACTACGTTTTACTGCAAATTGGTTATCTAGGATGAAAACCATCTCCGCCCCGGTAACTTAAAATAATACCATGGGTGTTTCCAATAGGTGAATCTGCGTTTCCTTGAGTGTAACTATAGAGTGCCCTAAAATTCTTGAAAATATAGCATCCCAAAAAGGCATTCAAGGTACTACTGGTTCTAAAACCCGCACCCACTTCTACTGCGGATTTAATACTTAATGAAAGGTTGGTGTCCACCTGAAAAGGTGCACCTTCTTCGTATTTAAACAAGAAACTGGGCTTTAGAATAAAGTCTGGATTATAACGGTCCAAGACAAAATGATAGCCGGTATATCCATAAATGGGTTGTGATAAATTTAGATTGTCTTGATTCGCTAGGGTGTCCCCTAAAAGATTGGGTGCTGAAACTCCGACGAAAAAATTGTTATGGCCAAATAAGATTCCTGCGCCCAAAGTAGGCAATGTTGCACTGACATTTTCTTGAAAATTTGGGTCGTCTTGTAACCCTAAACTCAGCAAGTCTTGGTTGTACATCAATACTCCTCCATTCAATCCAAAAGAAATGAAAGAGCGTTCGTAAACCTTCCAATAGGGCTGTGAATTATTGTTTAAATGAATTCGATACGCATAGGCTCCAAAAACTTGCGTAGCTGAAGTAACTCCAATTTCGTCATTGATTATCCCTGCACCAAGCCCAACTTTTTCATTACGCATTGGGGCATTATAGGTAAAAGCAAAGCTTCTAGGCGAACCTTGAATGGTTTGGTTACCAAAACCAATATTGCTAAGAGTGGCTTCACCCGCTTTTTGCACCCCAGCATACGAAGGGTTTATGATAAACGGATTGTAATTGTATTCTGTAAACGTGGGGGTTTGTTGTGCAAAGACGAAACTGCCCATGCCCAAAACCGCTATAAGTAAGGTTGAAATTCGTGTTGACATGGTTATCGTTTTAAGACCAAGTAACCTTGGTTAGTTTGTAGGTTATGGTTTTCGGGGAGTTGTATCTGGAAGAAATAAGTGCCTTCTGGTAAGGTTCCAGCGCCCATGCTTGTCATTTGGTTCGCTTCTCCAGTGAATACATTTCCGCTATTGTCGTATCCTTGAATTTTGAAAACCAAATCGCCCCACCGATTGAAAATACTGACTACATTTTCTGGATAGTTTTCAATACCATTGATTTCCCAATATTCATTGATGCCATCTCCATCCGGTGAAAACCCGAATAGCATTTCAGTATCGGGTTCGGCAGGTGGTTCTTCTGGAAGAGAAAGGGTGGTGATGGATTCAGAGTTACATCCTAAAGCAATACCCTCCGTATTATATGGGGTAATGGTCACATATATCGTCGTTTCATATTCAAATGCATTTTCTGGAGTGTATGAGGTTAGGAATGCAAGGTCCCCCTCAAATAGTTCAGCTCCTCCAGCTGTGGTTCCTATAGCAATACGATACCCTTCTGCACCCTCCGTTGGATTCCATTCAATACTGGAATCTATGGCAACATCGGTTGCGCCATTAATGGGGTTCAATAATGTTGTGCAACTAGGTAACAGAGGCATTGCTGAAATAATGGTAAAGCTTTCCATGGTACATCCTACGGCATCACCATCAGCGTTAAAAGGCACTATTGTAAGAGAGACCATTTCTCCATTCATAAAGTTGTTTGAAATTGGATGTGATGTTCCATTGACTACTAAGGCGTTTTCATCGTTGCCATCGCTTAAACTACCATCAATAGTCAATCTATACCCATCGGCGTTGGCTACAGCTTCCCAAGAAATAAGCGCAAGGTCCATAGCGACGTCGGTAGTGCCGTTTACAGGTGCTACCAGGTTGGTACAACTTGGAGGCATTGCAGTGGTAGAAATAGTGGTAAAACTTTCTGGCACACATCCTGTTGCATCGCCATCGGCGTTAAAGGGCACAATGGTTACTGTTACAGTTTCTCCATTGATAAAATCATTGGCGAGGGGATGCGAAGTTCCAGTAACAACCAGAGCGGTTTCATCATTGAAATCACTCATGCTCCCATCTATGGTCAATCGGTATCCGTCAGCATTGGCTGCAGCGTCCCAAGAAATCTGAGCTAGGTCTATTGCCACGTCGGTAGCCCCATCTAGCGGTTCAGTCAAGTTGGTACAGTTTGGCGGCATAGAAGAATCGGAAACTATGGTAAAGCTTAGCGGAGAACATCCTATCGCACTACCGTCAGCATTAAAGGGCACAATGGTCACGGTGACGGTTTCGCCGTTAACAAAATTGTCTGTAAGGGGATGTGAGGTGCCAGTAACTACCAAGTCCGTTACTTCGTTCGCATTACTGATGCCAGTGTCAATGGTCAATCGATAACCAGTTGCACCTAAAGCAAGGTTCCAAGCAATCTGCGTCAAATCAACGGCTATATCAGTATCTCCATCCATAGGTGCCGCAAGATTGGTACAACCTGGCGGCATAGGTGTAGCAGCGATAATGGTAAAGCTCTCAGGTGTGCATCCGGTTGCATCTCCGTCGGCATTGAAGGGAACTATGGTAACAGTAACGGTTTCTCCATTGTCAAATTCGTTGGTAAAGGCATGTGACGTTCCGGTGACCACCAAGTTGGTTTCATCATTTGTGTCGCTTGAGCTTCCGTTAAGGGTTAATCGATAACCGTCGGCGTTGGTAACAGCATCCCAAGAGATTTGTGCTAGGTCTACCGCCACATCGGTTGCCCCATCCATGGGTCCTGCGAGGTTGGTGCAGTTTGGTGGCATGGCTGTTGCAGCAACTATAGTAAAGCTCTCTGGTGTACACCCTGTAGCGTTGCCTAAAGTGTTTGCTGGAACAATACTAACGGTAACCGTTTCACCACCTGTAAAGTCATTGGTGAAATCCAAAAAGTTGTTGGTTATCGTGGTGGATATATCGTTCGCTCCGCTAGGGCTGCTTACCGTAATATTGTATTCATCTGCGCCGTTGGCGGGATTCCAAGTAATACGGGACAAGTCTACAGCAACATTGGTGTTTCCATCAGTTGGCGACAACAGAAGAGTACAATCTGGTATAGTGGATGAAGCATTGGTTCTGAAAGATTGTTCCGTGCAAGCAAAGTCTCCATCATCGTAATACGGAATAATTGTTACAAAGATGTCTTGGTTCGTAGCAAAATCTGTTGGATGGGTGTATACCGTGACTTCACCT
>ERZ1740065.757-NODE-757-length-18084-cov-12.154030_pt1 | contig 18084 bp, 16 predicted proteins | sample MGYA00581738_ERZ1740065 | MGnify/ENA primary metagenome ERZ1740065 (study PRJEB43018, sample SAMN04849749) | marine metagenome | isolation source: floating plastic debris | place: Pacific Ocean | collected 2008-09-01 | study: EMG produced TPA metagenomics...
CTCTCTATGTCTCCTTCTCCCCTACCTACCCTTCCTTTATTCCCCTTCTCTCTCTCTCTCTATGTCTCCTTCTCCTCTTCCCGGTTATCTCCCTCTATCTCCGTATAATGTTATCTCATTTTTGTTTATAACAGCTGGTATATTCTTACCTTTGACTGTTAGATAACTCCAGTTTAGATTCAAGCTCCGCCCTCAGGGCTGGCCATCGATATTTGTCAGCTTCCTGCTGCTGGAGAGAGGTCAACTGCACTTTTACTCTCTCCAACTCTCGCTCCTTATCATCAAGCAGAGACTCCTGATTTCTATCAAAGAGTCCATAACCTCCAGTAAGAATTCATTCCACAATCAGTCAATGCCAACAAGATAAATATCCGGCAGCCTGCAAAACTACTAGTAAAAATTCACCCTTCTGCTGAGACCGCTAGACATTTAGGGTAAGTTTGAAAAAGTGCTAGAAAAATTCAAAAGGATATTACAGCGTTAATGCAACAGGCATAAATGACAAGTTTCGGACCGCTGACCGAACTGAAAATGACGACTACCACAATCAGCAAATTAAACAATTCATGAGTGATTTCTATTTCTAATTCTATTGACTTACAAGTAGTGACACTATCAGATCTGCCTGCGCCCACATATCAGAGGTCACGGGGTCACAGACACTGGCTATTACTTTACCGCTTCAGTCTATTACCTGACATCCGCAGGAGATTTCTGCGAGCATAATTTTTGCGTTTTCATCTTTGGTAAAAGTTTGCCAAGACATATTTTTACAATTCTGGCAACCAGCAATGCATGGTAGTATAGCAACCAGTGCATGGACAATAAACAGAACAGAGAAATATTTGCACGTACAATTGTTATAAATTCAAAAAGCAAAAGTTTTTGGTTTTACAGTAACTAAATAAAGATGGTGATTAGAGATGAAAGGAATCTTTGATTATACAACGATGATCAGAGGGTTCTCACTAACAGGGGGCAAGCGACTTGTAAAAGTTAGAGGAAGAATTCCTCATTATTGATAAAAAACTAAAATCACATAGGAAAACATGAAATTTATAAGAGAAAACAAGATGCAGTTACAGAATTTCGCATCTTCCTCAATTATCTTACGGTAACAATCAACAGCTTCTCTAACTGAGAAGTTATCAAGGAATCTATCTCGCATATAATTCACTTCTGGTAAGCCTTGCAATTAACAATAACCAATCACTATGAGCAAATAGCATTAGCAATGACCGATGACTATGATAAATTAGCCCAAGATGACACGTATTGATATGACAGCAAACTACATATTTAAAGAGAAGATAACTCCAATTGATACCTGAGCTGGTGGGAGAATTCATCAGCTTGTCGCTGTCTCTCCTCTGATAGAGAGACGGCCTCTCTCAACTCCTGCCTGCAGTCACAGAGGCTCTGGGACATAGCCGTCAACTTCTCCTCTAGACATTCTACTTCAGCCTTGAGAACAAGAGCTACTGGTTAGGGATGAATGGATATAACCCAATATCCAGTCTAGCTTGATGTCTCAGTTATCTTGTTCATTGATATATCCCACAATTATAGTATTATTGCTACTACCAGAGGCCATTTATTGACCATACAAACATGAACTAGGGGCGGACACAATATTGATATCTATGGGCAAAAATCTGATAATAGCGACGCTTGATACTGATATCACAGAGCTTCGATACCTGCTACATCAATCCAATACTGCTGATTACTGCTGGTATGCAGAGTGATTTCCAGCAAATATCACAAGTATTGCGCAGCCGGTATCGAAACCGAAAGGATTGAAATCCCAGGTATCGGATATCAAAACGAGTTAGTATCGTGATACTTGTAGTATCGACCAAGCAGTAAGTGTGACCTCTGTTATCGAAATTGTACAAAATAAACTCCCCCATAACACTGCGCGGTGACACTGTGCGGTGACACTGCGCAGTGATACTGCTCATGGCACAGCTCATGGGATATCATACATGAATTAGTGACCAACAGAGAAAAGTTAATGGGACACTCACTGCTTTCTGTTTCCTGACCTCCTCAAGGTTAGACTGGGTTTTCCCTCGCTCATCCGTTAGCCTGAGAGTCAATAGGTCGATTTCACTCGTCAATTTAGCCTCATGATCTGAGTGTTCGGAGTTCAAGACCAAAATCTCTTTCTCGTGCTTCCTTTCCATTGAGCTAACCTGTAAAATAATTGACACAAAATCACGACTATTCTTTACTGCTCTGAGACAGGAGGTAGCAATGTGATGCCGCACTTTCTGAGTGAGATCATTGATCTCTCCAGCTTGTTTCCTGATCAGAGTCTCTAGGTGTAGGGAGGAATTCATCCGCTCATCGGCACTCTTCAGTGGTGAGCGGCTATCAGTCTTCAAACAGCTCTCGTATGTCTTCCTCAGGTTTTCCTCCCTGCAAAATAAAACAAGGAGATGACAACTCCGTTAAACTAGGGGCTCAAATTTGGGTATGGTGCTATTTCTCAAACAAATGACATCGGAACTTCTTATCACAAAAATAAAGTACATATAAATTGATGTCGGGAGTTCGTATACTCTATCTATTCAGCAAGATTCCAGGAAGCAGCCAATGGCTAATTGCAACTTAGTTGGATGGCGAGGTTCATAGTATTCCCACGTCTATGGAGGCAATGTTCAGAGTATTCCCATATCTATGGAGGTCAGGTTCACAGTATTTCCATGACTATGGATATCAGGGTCACATAATTTCTATGTCTATGAAGGTGAGATCATGACAAGCTGTCGCTTTTCCTCCCAAGCATTTTACACCTGACATATATTGATATAATAACTAAGTTGTAGCTGTCTCTCATAAAGCTGCTATGATAAGTTCACACCATTAAGTGATATGGAGCCATATGATAAAATTAAGCATGCCCTAGTCGAGGAAATATGGTCGCACCATTAGGCCTTCCGGCAGCACTGCACAGTATATGGTAATCCCAGTGCACGTACTAACAGCAACACAAGCAAAACATGCCGCCCGAAGGGCAAAAATGCTCACAGTCACAAAAGAGTACACTTACATAAGCCGATAATTATCCTTACGAAGCCTCTCAACTTCCATTGCAGTCTCACTCAGTGAGATGGAAGTCTGTTTAGGGGGCGATTTTGGCAACGGTTGGTCATCATTGAAGTGTATAGTAGCCTTTCTTGAGTCGGAGCGAACTAAATCTCCATCAGGGTGAGTGTTTGTAGAGGCGTTTGCTTTGCTAAATTAAAAGTAAGAATAATCAACGACATCAAGCAACTGAGCTGAAATAACAAGGAGAGCAAACCTTGGCGATATTGGTACTTTGAACCGGTCAGGCGGGATTAAAACCTCCGCGCTGGCGCTCTTCGCGGATTTAATAAAACTTGAAGGAGGTAGTAGAGGCGAGGATTTGGCTGAAAACAAATGGTCAAACTGACATATTTATGGATCAATGGAGAACGAGCCAAAACATATCTTACATAGCGCAAGTTCTGATGTGGGTAGCGTATGAAAAAATGATGGAAAATAAAATGAACAGGTGACCACGTACTATAATAAGATGGAGATGTATCGCAGTACTGATGAACATGTAAATTTGTCCCTTGTTCGTAATGGAATGCACAAAGCACGGAACAGAATGTGTCAGAGAATGTTTCCTTACATTTCGTATTCGCCGCCATAGTGTTTTCATTCGTGACCAATTCAGTTCAAAGAGCGGTCACGATATTTTATTAAGTGACTCCAATCACTGCCATGAATCCTCATCTGATTTCAAATGTAAATTCCATCCTAGATAATATCTTATGATAAAAAAATCTAATATTACAAAGGACACATACTGTAGATAGATGCTCCTAACCGATGTACCCGAATAATACGTGACTATGTACTGAAATTTATTCTAAATATCAATACTTCCGTTACAGAAAAAGTCGCAGACAGAAACACTCGTCGGCGACCAGACCTACGACTTGATCTAAGCGAAAGCTGTGTGTACGGTTTTCTATGCTCTCGAAGAATTTACGGTATTGTATCATTATCATATATATTATACGTCACAGTACATAGCTTCGCTGTGGGTAGAGAATTATTGATCGTAAGCCTAGTGTTGTCGTTGGTTGTTATCCACGGTTTCATTCTGGTTCTCGTTTATATTCATTTCGGTAGATTTTGGTAATTTTAAATAGCTAGATCTATAGTTTCAATGGTAATGCTTTAATGTTATGTGTGCAACGCCATGGTGTTGCCTTTGAAGCCATATTCGTGTGGCGATCGTTATCGCCGGTCGAGTAACTTTTTCATGGGTAACACGGGTTACACATGGGTTACACTAGGTTTTGTTTTCATTTGTAGATACCAATGACTCATACTGTCACTCCGTTGAAAAAAAAGGTCCCAAACGTGAAATTCTACCGCTGCGATGTGTCTATAGTCAGGGAAAGCATTCTAGTTGGCCGGGATGGAAATGCCCTGGCAGCTGGGCAGGCTATGCCCAAATACATCCCCAAGGAACCGATAAAGGTGAAGGACTCTCCTACTTGTCAAATCTTCCTCGCTGTATTCTGACATATCTGAAATGCGCTTGGATAGAATCCACATATCTGGTTTGGGTCTGAAAGTGGTATACCTGCCCACCCTGTCTCAGGTAGCATCATATTACGGTTTTATGGTACTGATTCACACTAAGTCATCTGTGAGGCGCAACATCACAAAATAAGATGGTCCTTCTGTTCCACCGTAGCCCCAGCAATGTCAAGGTTAGAGGTCGCGGACGAAAGCCAGATAGGTGCTTCGTAAACTGGGGCAGCGATATCTGAAACCTGAGTCAGTATTTATGTCCTGTACTAGAGAGTTAGTTTAGAATCACCAGATATTTGTATGAAGTATACTGTTATAACTTCTATGGCCATGGGTAGTGAATCAACGGTGATGTTTACGGTAGTCATGATGTAGTTGAGCTTGAGTTCTTATATATAATATTAATATGGTAGCTCAGACACTCAGGTTTTGAGGCTTTGACTCACGGTCACTATCAACAAAGCCACTAATCCATTGATCAATAGTTGTGCAATCAAATCCAGGTGATCAGAACGGAATGGAAGTTTTCCACACTGGGAATAAGTGGGTTCAAAGTGGAATGGGCCAGTTGAGTTTCAGAGTTCCTGTGTTCTCTGTATCTATTCATCTTGCAGTCGGTCCAATCGACTATGGCTTCTCTATGGTCTAGGCTTGATATCAACCCTCCATGCAGCCCTGTTGTCGGCCATGGTTTTCCAAGTTACCATGATTGAAGCAAAAAGGAATATGAATTGCAGGCAGATCTACAGCTAACTGCTACACGTACACTGCTTCCTATGTTAGTGTTAGCTGGGCACCAGTGATAGCTACACCACCCCCTCCCACCTACAACAGGCAGGCTTTTATAACCAGAAGCTAGCTGGTCTCCTATGATAGCTAAGCTTTCACCCAGTACCATGATAGCCACGCTCGTGATACAAGCTGGGCTCCTATCCTAGCCAGACTACATTCTAGACTATGGCCGCGCTGTACATGCGCTTGCAGGCCTACAGGCCTACATCTGCGTCATTTGAAGATTCAGCTGTAGCCCATTAGGAACTATTGTGTAGATTTTGATTTAGATGGGAAGCCTATTCAGTTCTTGAACAGGCCATCACTGGCCAGTGCTTCTTTTCTACTCCAAATTCATTTGGATATCGCCTTTCAGGCATGCGTGTCCAGCCCCCTAACAAGGTCAGGGTCAACCTTGTCTGGGTTCCTGAGCTCAGCACCGCTGAGTGAGGGTGAGAGTGACTCCTGTTCACTCGTCAGTCACTCGACACTCACCAGTCACGACGTGGGAAGTCAGCACGCGGGCAGCCGCTGCATCAGCAGGCAGCATTCGAAGAATGAGATAAAATGCTCCAGAGGGCGCCGCAAACACATGAGAAAAGGTTAGTGTGTCACCTCGATCGCAATGTCTCCGTAGCATCGCAGGGTAGACATGTCTGAATTTGTCATGCAGTCAAGTCCAAAACTCGACCGGTCAATGTTGTCGAGCCGCTGTTGGCCGCGTCAGAGTTTGAGGCGGACAGAGACGACGTTTTCAGCCTCTCGGGAGCCGAGAGCGTCGACTGGGAGGAGCAGCAGCGACTGCATGATGAGGTCGAGGCTCAGAAGAAGTTGATAAGTAAACTGGAGGAAGATCTCGCTGGTCAGATCAAGGTAATACATCCCCAACGGCACCAGCTGTGATTTACGTGTGATAAATAGGATGATCATTCCTGCCTAAGACGCTTTACAACTCATGGGATTGAGTTCGACTAGACAGGGCGTGAAAATAACTCTCTAATACCGTATTCCCTCAGTGTTAATATGCATGTGTAAGCAGGCAAAATCAGGCAACTTCCTCTCTTGCTGCTAATGCATTGTAATATACATAACATAATGTGAACGCTGTGTATAAACCTGGGGGAAAATGAACGCATGCGAGTTTCCTCAGCGTCAGTGGGTCACTTAATTCTGAAAGAATGCGATATCAATGTGATACTGGTACCAGTACGGTACCAGTACTGGTACCGTACTGGTACCAGTACAGTACAATACCAGTACTGGTACTGTACAGACATGTGTTATTAGACTCTCCTCATTGGTGGTTGGTGGTGGGCGTAGAACATGTCTGATTACCTCACTATATGAGTGTATATTGTCGGGTCAATAGGCAAACTTTTGAATTTCATGTCTAGGTCTCCGATTACAAGTCACTGACGTCTATCATGGCTATTCATTACAGTCTGTGTACATGTGTATTTATGCCATCTATTGACTGGCATATATCTCAATACCGAACTCACATAGTTTTGTGTTGTCCACACTTGTGGGTTGAAAACTATACCTGCTCACCATATTGAGTGTGAAGTATGATTTGGTTTAACTAAAGAATGGGAGAAATTGCAGTACCAGCCACTTGAAGTCAAATATAGTGTATGTGCCGATCTTCAAACTCAAAATTCCCACAGGATTTTGTGCTATGTTGCAACCGTGATATTCAATAACCGACCTACCACAGTGTACATACCCTACCGCGGTGTACGTTACCCTACCGCAGTGTACGCTACCCTACCCAGGTCTATATCATAGCTATTCCTGTTCATATAGTTATTACAGAAAACTGATAACATCATTTTCAGAATATGACTTCAAAATGATGTCATAGCTTTGTATGTGGACTATATGAACATAACTATCTATGACATCATAGACCTGCGCAGGCTATTGTACACTGAGGTAGATCAGTAACTGTATATTCTATGAGTGGCTGCTCACTGTACTCTCTTACCGCTTCCTTATTTTACAGGTGAACGGGGAGCTAAAGAAGCTGCTTGTAGCGTCAGTCGGTGCTGACCTGGAATACAGGGTGGAGAAGCTAGCCCAGTGAGTAACATAACCCCCTCCTGTGTATATCTGTATGAAAACCTGATATAGACTGGAGCAGTACACCACTGTCCAATGCTGCTGGGGATAGCACGTATCTTTTTTGGCTTTCAACAAAAAAATGTGGGCATATGGTCAGTTGAGAGAGAGAGAGAGTGAGGGAGGGTGTGAAGGAGAAAGAGAGGGTGGAAGGAGGAATAAGGAGAGGCAGAGAGGGAGAGTGCATGCGTGTGAGGGGAAGTGTAAGGAAGATGGTGAGCGTGGGGGAAGAAGGGGAGGTAGAAAGAGTGAGTCCAGAGAGACAGTAATTCTCTCAAACACTCGATAGTGACATTGGGAGCTCACACAACAATCCGGTCGGGGTATGCAAGTTGCTGCGGGTTGTTGATAGTACATTGTGTGCTGCAGCCATTAGCACTCCTCTGTGACTAATCATGACTCTCTCAACCTCACAAATATCTCTACTAAATATTTTAGATCAGTCATACTACCATACGACTTCTTCAATCAATCTTTTGTCTATTAAATATCCGATAGTATGCACTGCTTTGCTCCGTCAGCCAATCAGCCGGCTTTCAACCACTAATGGAATGGCATTACGCTCATGTACAAAATACTTCACAGTTTTTCCTGCAGTTTTTACCATCTTTGCTGTTTGTATATGCCAGTGGGCGCCACAGCTGCTGGGTTCTTTGGACCGGAGTTGTGTTCTCCTGTACACTGGCAGTCACAATGCGCTGTGTCATGACGCGTTGTGTTTTGCATTATGCAGGGATAAGGCGCACCTGTCGGCTACTGTCGGCAACTACAGCGAGAAACTGTATAAGGATTTTGAAGATCTGGACCGAATCTCTATACAAGCAGACATGTGGAAGAGCAAGTTTCTTGCCAGCAGGTAATACTGAGTCGTGAGTAGAAGTAGAAGTAGGTTATAACATGCACTTGATTTGTTATCAACAGTAACAGCTTTTGGTTTCTGAGGGGACACGATGCCTTTATTACTTGGAAATTTTCTCTAGGGTTTCCCAGCCTTTCTTCAGGCTACTATGTTCACCCTCAAACAGTTTTGCATTGACTGAATCCTAGTCCTTATACTTGTTTGTACTGCTTGTGACTGATTGTAAAAAGAAGAGCAGACCGAAAATTCTACTGATTGTTAGATGTGATATATTCCTCGAATGAAATACTTGCGCTATTGGTTATCGTTGTATATGTGCGAATGCGTACAATCATCAGAGTCAACAACATCCGAAATGATGGTTTCAGCCAAGGATATTTTATTGAGTGCGATTCTCATACTGTAGAACCAGATTTGATAGCGACACTAATGTTAGTGTTTTCATGAAAATGGGCTAAAAATAAAAATAATAGCGATCTAATGAATGGGAGGACAACTCCCATATAAGGCATACTGGGTATATTTTCTACAGTGAAATCCAATGATAGCGATCATTTTTCATCGCTATTTTTGCAGCTATTAGACCTGGTTCTACAGTGTTTCATGTTTTGACTGATATTTGGTTTCAGAGTTCAGGCTGAGGAGCTGTCCCGAGCCAAACTCACTCTTAATCAGAAGTATGTGGAGTCGCTAACCAGCTTACAGGATATGATGTCAGAGCGACAGTCCATCTGGAATGGTCTACTTACGACTCAGAGGTGAGGACTCGTCTGCTGCATTTTATTTCTGCAGTCCTGTTATTGAGTATAACTAAGGTAGCTGTTATCTCTATTACTGTGTTATTGCGCCACCATAGCCTCACTCCCACCATAGCCTCGCTCTGCTCCTGCTGTGGCCTTCCTCTGCTTGAAACTACCTTCCTGGAGAACCGGATTTGATTTGATAGTGACAGTCTAACCACAGCGAAGACCAAATAATCATCGCTGTCATTAGGTTGCACTGTATAGTATAGATGATGCCCATTATACCATATGTAGGAGTTGTCTTCTTATTTGTGGGATCGCTATCATTTTGATTTCCTGATATTTTGAAGGAAACACTAACATTTCTGTCGCTATCAAATCTGGTTCCACAGTACTATAATGGCAATGTAATGTAGTAGATATGCAATGTAATGTAGTAGATATGTAATGTAATGTAGTAGATATGTATTGCAATGTAGTAGATATGTATTGCAATGTAGTAGATACGTATTGTAATGTAGTAGATATGTAATGTAATATCATTAGTCTGATGCATAGAAGAAGTATGAGCTTTTTTACAATAATGGAAATTACGGTTTTAAGATCAGTCCCGGTCCTTTTGAACGATTACTGTTTTTTTCCATTTCCAGACTTCTTCAGACGATCTGCAATTCACTGCATGTGAAGACAGTAATGAGCTCTTCCCCAATTTCCAGTCAAACCGCTGTTCATTTAACTGAAGACATCACTGCCATGGCTACAAAAATAGCCCAGAGTAAATTCCCCTCCGCAGTCACCAGTCATTCCAATGAGATAAACCCCAAAATCTCACTATCCGGCGTGGAACTTAGGGCACAATCTGTGAGTATACCTGATACGTCTTCAGCTTCGTCAAAGTATCGTAAAAGTGGAAAAATTGGTGCGGGGAAAATACTTTAGCCAATGATGATAAATCTAGCGTTCTAGCGTAATCTAAAGTTCCCTGTTGGAGTTGTCACATCATGAAAACCTTCGAGAGTTGTCATCTCATTATCAATAGAACACCCCCCCCCCATGACTGTAGGTATGTTCTTGCCTTTATAGATGCTGATTGTTTTTGTGGGGAGGTAATTCTACTCGACTTTTGAAATGGTCTCCATCCATAACGCTAAAAATTCTTGTTATCATGTTCTTGCCGAGAAAATGTTAAATGTACCATTAAAATGGCCACTTGTTACAGTAGCCCTACGTGTTCCAATGGCCACCAAAAATGATAATTAAGTTGCCAGGCAACAGTTACAATTTTAGCGAGCAATCAGTTGGTAAATTGTATTTTTGTTGTGCTCATTTTCCAGGTGATAAACAACCAGCCTAAATTGACTCCTGCTCTGACGGTGGAAGTACCAACTACTGAATCTGCTCGTGGGATATCATCTCTCTTCTGTCTAACTAGAAGGCGGCACCCACCAAAGTGCCAATGCAAGAAGTGTATTTCTGAAGCTACTGTCATCTAAGCACCAATGTGCTATTTATAGTGTTCTATTTAAGTAATTAAATTTTGTATATCCTGTTAGTTTCCTTACAACATCGTCAAAGTCACAATACATTGTTATTCATAATTTTGTGCAGTTGTATTTTTGAGTTCTGTCGCAATGCATGATGCTAAGATTGTGATCAGCTGGATGTAATGATACAGAGTCTTGGTGAGTGGTTCTGTAGTGATGCGGTTTGCCTCATCAGATTTCATTACTCATCAGACCGTCTGGCCACCTGTGATCCCCTGGCAGTTCCCGTCGGTTCAAGACGTCGTGCTCCTCTTTAAGATCAGCTATTTTGCTGACAGAAGCAATGAGCTTAGAGTAGAGATCTCTGTGGTCTTTTTGTTCCTCGGCAAACATGGACTGCATTTCTGTCTGCTGCTCTGATACTAGTTTTTCTTTCATCTTGTTCTGAACAAGTAACTTTGTTTCCTCATCTCTCAAACTTTCATCCACTGTTTCCAAGTGGTTGCATGTAGATTCAACACCTGGTGATATCATATCAAGGCAGTTTACAGGAAAGTGGAGGAAAACATGGATAAATTACAGCCATTTGGTTGAGGCACCTACTTTTGGCTTGCTGAGTCAATTTGCTTAGCACCTCATTCACAGAATTGTTTTTGGCCAACACGTCTTTAAGCTTTTTCTCTGCAACTGCCAGTGATTTGCCTAGTTCAACCTCAGTCTTACGAACTTCAGCATCCATGACGACTACACATAGGAAAGAGAAACTAAAAGTTGATACTCATGCTTTGGATACTAGTAGAAGAAAAACGTTATTCAATCAAAAACACTTACTTACCACGCTTATACTCCGGGAAGTTGGATCCTTGCCGAGAAATCAGAAGTTTTTCCAAGATATCTTGCTGAAAATGAAAATATCACAAATGATTGGTGACTTTCAGATTGTTGTTGTCGTCGATAGGAGTGGTAAAAAAGGACTTTCCACACATCGACGTCTGCTAATCATATTAAAATCTCCCTTGCCATCGGTCAATGTATTTCAGTAAAAAATAAAAAAAATCCATTTTTATCTAAGAAAGTCAATTCTTCAGTAAGAATTCGATTCATGATTTATTTCGTATCCTGTTAGTAGTATATTATAGTTTTGAGATTACTCAGTTGGAGGAATCAAGAGCAGAGAGGTCACAACTCCAAGAAATTTTTCTCAGACGCCTAAGACCAGATCGCTTCTCCTTCTCCTCCTCTCACTGTTTCTCTGCTTATCATTTTTTAAGTAGACTAGTCAACATTCAAGGCACTTTACCATGTTCTCACTGCTTCATACAGCTATTTATTTTGTATACTCAACTTTCTCGTTTGTTACATTTGCTACACTATTCCAGCTTTACAGATTGTCCTTCTGGTTTATAGAGCTGTTTGTCTAGAGACTAGCTAGAGGACAGCACTTAATGTGTCATGCGTGTCTATGTCTTCTGGCATCTGCTCTGTGTGTAATCTAATCTCTCAGTGTCCCAATATATCAATACAAGTCTCTGAACTCATGCCTGAAGAGTTTATTCGAAGGAAATGGCAGAGAAAACATCCGAACCATTAGGCTACATCAAGATATCCTATAAATACACAGTCGAAATCCAACTAGGAAAGTAATATGTTTTCATAAATCCGATTTGATTCAGGTGTATAGAAGCAGTGGTTTCTTCCTAAGGTTTAGGGCAAGTATCTGGCTCAGCATTTCTTACACATGCCCCACCATCTGCACCAGCCGCTGAGACAGTGATTATGGGAGGTACAGAATCCTGTACACTTCTTGTTAGTACACTGGTTGACCACGAATGGAAGATTCTTGTACTTGCAGAACTGATGAGAGGGGCAGTGGTGGTCCTGCTCACACTCGGTGCATCTCAGCCCATCACAGTGACCTAAACGAGGAGAAGACAACTCCCAATCACAAACTTGTCTACACACACGAGAGCTGATAATAAATAGCTCGGTGAGACATACTTGCAGTGTCATAAATCAGATTTTTCCTGGACAGCATTTTCGCAAATAGATAATACTGTACAACTAAATTTGATAGCGATGGAAATATTAGCATTTTCTTCAAACTCATCAAGAAATCAAAATGATAGTGATCCAAAAAATGGGAAGATGACTCCTATATAAAGTATCATATGCATAATTTCTATAGCGTAATCTAATGATGGCAATAATCAATCAGTCAATATTTTCACTGTGGTGAGACTGTCGCTATAAAATCCAGTTCCGCAGTATTTAGAAGCAGACGGTCCCCTACCTGAAGCGCATTGGGAATCCCGGAGACACCAGGCGCCGTTACCGAGTTTGTTCTCGCAGAAGTTGAGGACAAACAGCAAGTTCTGGTTTTTACACCACTGGCCAGCGGGACAGTGGTGGTCCTGCTCACACTCCACGCACTGTCCTCCGTCACACATACCTGACTGGCATTGCTGCAATACATAACAGTTCCGTCAGTACGTAAGATACACAGCAATGCATGACATCCTGGATTCAGCTTCGCAAACAAGCGTTTACACAGCACTGTTTTGAGCTACTGGACAAAGGTCAGGCTTAACTAAAACCGGTGACCTGGCTGGCGTGTATCTTTACACAGCCATGCGTCAGTCCGAATCTCAGCACCAGTAGCGGCCTGCTATCGGATAGCCCGATCACAAAATAGGCCAATCAGATACTAGCTTGTCGCGTGCGCTATTACTAGTAATAGAGTCATGTGTTTGTGGACATCACAATGTCACCCATAGTAGTATTTGTTCTCAATTTTTAAGAATTCTTGAAGACTCAACAACTTGAAGAGTTGTTCAGCAACTTCCAGGGGGCGGGGTAAATTAATGAAAAGAATTGCTTGATTTTAGCTCAAAGCGTTTCTATCAGTTTTTGATGTGTCGACTCACCCGGTCCTGAAGGCAGAACTGTCCATTTGGTTTCTTGTCCTCGCAGAAGTTCAGTATGAGTGGCAGATTGTTGTTTTTACACCATTGGCCGGAGGTACAGTGAGAGTCGACCTCACACTCAACGCACTGCCCGCCGTCGCAGTGGCCACTCGCACACATGGAATCCCTGTTACACAGCTGTCCGTTAGTCTTCTTTGGCAAACAGCTGTTGACGATGAACGGGTTGAAGATGCCTCTGCAGTACTGAGTTGAGGAGCACTGGTTGTCGTTGTTGCACAGAACGCAACGGAACCAAGAGCAGATGCCTGTCATAGAGCATACAGGGCATTATGAGAGGAGTATCACACTTATGTCTTCGCCTAGGCAACGTGGGCGGAGTTAACGATGGAATGGGCGGAGCTAACGATGGAATGGGCGGAGCTAACGATGGAATGGGCGGAGCTAACGATGGAATGGGCGGAGTTAACATTTATGGTGCGGGGGAATCTTATTTTCTCAATTCAGCAGCACAGAAAATTGAAGGCAGAACATAGTTTTACAGCTACTGTTTCTCAAAACTCTTTGAGGACATTAATTCAGTTTGAGTTCAGATGTGAATAGTGAGGTCAAATTCACTGCACGAATTCACTATTGGCTGTACAGACTGAGTATCAACGATAGGCTAGGGTCAAGGGTTGAGTAAAGAGGTCACAGGTTGAGTAAGGAGGTCAGAGGTGATGAGCACCCACCTGGAGGGTTGCAGTGATTGTTGGTAAGGCAGGGAGCTCCAATTGCACCGGGACACCAAGGGAGGACAAATCTAAATGTTGCCTTGTCTCTGAGAGCTTTAATCTGCCTTTGAGAGGCCTCCACCCTGCAAGCGAGAGAGAACTCAGGCTAAACATTAAACAATATTACCTACAAATACTGTGGTAAAACCAGACAGTAGAATCTTCCATGTTATTGGTATAGAAGTAGAAAACAAAACTAACACTCAGTCTATCTCACCTGTAGAGCTGGGACACGGGCGGATTGGTTGTGTAATACCACATCAGATTTATCTTCTCTGGTGCGGGAGGTAGGGTTGGAGATCCTGGGTGAGTATTTTGGAAGATGGTGCTCGTTCCCTCGTGTGTCCACGACCAGATTAGTCCTCCGTCGCCGTTCAAGACGTCGTGTCCGAATTCATGAGCAGCAGTCTCCATGAAGCGTAGATCTTCACTGGCAGAGCTGGCGAAACCTGGCAAGTTAATTAAAACAGTTCAAAGGTCAATCGAATACCATGTTCAGGTTAGGTACAAATAACGATAATATACTAAAAATGTATTGAATATAAGAAAAATAACATATATACAAAAAATAATCAAAAAATACATACAAAAATAAGACAATGATAGAATAATACCTTGAAAAGACCGTAATAGCAAAAATAATTTTTGCGACGTGGCTTTAAATGTGTCTATTGTGAAGTTTCATGATCGCAAAAATACTTGCTCAATATTTTTTTAGCCTTTCTGTGTTTTTTTTCACAGAATTGCATTACTGAAACCTAATTACGTCAGTAAATCAATGAATATTTTCCATTCACAAAGGCGAAATCCTTCCCAAATGCAAACAATAGTGAGTACAAAAAAGTTAGTTCACAGTATCTCTTACGCTCGATATAGAGTTGGAGACAAGTAAACTATTGTAATTAAATTACTAAATCAATTAGATTTACAGATATCGGGATCAGCTCACCTCTGTATTTGACCCACATTGGGAACCAGGTCAGGCCGAGATTGAACGAGCGAAGGAGGTTGAGATTCGATGGCACAGAGCTGAAATACTTCAGGATGACCTTCTTTGATAAAAACCAGCTCTCCTTCACGTCGACGCTGACTTCGTAGTCGACTGAACCTGAATCATTGATATCACCACTCAGACAACGGCGTGACAGTGATGTGATGCAGATGTTGCTTAATCGTCAAGGGTTACCATCGCTTTTCAAGATGTCAACCTCCCAGTGTTTTTTTATTCCATTTTTGACGAGAGAGCACAACTTTTTCATCTGGTCGGGGTTTGGTCCATTTACTAACGCTTTCACACACTTGATCCTGATCGTGATCTCCACCCTGTTGGTATAAATACATCCAGTACTTGATTGATGATTGAGGAATGTATTGGTGTATTGGTGAATCTACTGCTATACTCATCTAAGCGCTGAACTTCGAACCCATTGTGATATTCACTTAGCCATGAGGTTTACTGGTTTTGATGAGTTCATCGACAGTCTAAGATACAAACCTCTTAGGGTTACATCCATTCAGGATCTTGACGGACGTGTGCCGGAGGGGGCGGTTCAGGAATCCCAGTAGGAATCTCTTCACCCTGCCAGTTTCAGAGTTGTCCGCTCCTCCATCCGAAATCTAGAGGTATAAAATAAGCGATGTAACAAATAGCAGTGGAATGGAAGGATCTAATCGCCATCAATTCTAGTCACCTCAGCCGACAGCTCTCGTAGCAGAGTCTCCTCGTTTTCGGGGCCGGAGGTGGAGTTCAGGGTTTTAATTATCTGACTGGCGTCGGGGTAATGCTCCTCGAACTTTCGGCAGTACGACGGAATGTCCCAGTCATCAATCTCCTTCAGGAATGAAACGAACAGGATACTAAAGGGCACACGTCCACAAAATACATATGGAAATTATTGGAGCAACTTGCTAAAAATGCATAACAAACTGCTAGACAAACACGTGTAATACATATTAAACATGTGTTATATACATTAAATATAATTAATGATAACATTTCATGTGTTTTTTTCCAATCTTTCATGCATTTGTTACTCATGAATAAATATTAAATATATTATTAGCATGATAATATTGAATTCAAGTGTCTCTATATGAACTAATTATACCAATATTAAACAGGAAATTGGCGATAAATCGAATTTCAACAAAATGGTATTACGAATTAGTAAGTAGTGGAGCTGTAGGTAAACAGTGAGTTAAAAACATTGTCACTACTAACCTCATCGGCGCCACGCTTTCCTCTGGTGATGGCAGGAAGTAGTTCCTGTGGTTTGGTTGGTTCCTGAGGTTCAATGGTGTTTCTTCTATAGCATATTGCCGCGCACTCTTCGTCAGACTCGAAACGGTTTTTATTACCTCCACATCCGAGGTATTTGAAGCGGTGGCACGCGTTCGATTGACTGTCGTAGTAGTAGTAATAACTGGCACCGCTACAATCAGACAGAGGGTCACATGACCACGGAATGAGTGTGGTGTAACATCGTATTTGCACCAAAATGAGATAATGATGTTATGTAATAAAAACCTTTTATAATATTAACAATAATGATAATAAGTAATAAGAATAATAACTAGCTAGTATATTTAGTATATGATGTCGCACATTAATTACCATTGTACTTACAATAACATGGAAATAATTATTTCAATTTCTGAAATAATAATTTTGCGCTATATTACTACTACATCGATCTCTACAGTAACAGAAGCAGGTTGCAGCCAATTTAGGTCATTCCGGCCGGCCAATCATAGCTATTGCTGATGAATTGTACACAACTCCCCATCAATCACAGGCAATCCTAACCCAGTCGGATTGCTATTATATCGTTAGAACGTATGGCAGCGATAGAGCTCGCGGCAGTTAACTCACTCTCCACATTGTACTGTGACGCTTTCTCCGTCGACGTCAACTGTCTCCGTCTCACTGCCAGAGTTCATCGGCTGGGTGCAGGGATCCTCGCACACATTCTCACACTCAGACTCAGTTGCAAAGTTGTTACTGTTTCCTCCGTTGCCGTAGTACAGGAACTCGACGCACTGGCCGGAGGTAGAGTTGTATCCATACCTCCTCACCGGCTCTGAATAATGGGAGAGAATGTTCACTGAGATGTTTAATATTGTGCAGAAAAAAGAGAGTGAGTGGGTAGGTGAGCTATCAAGGAGGGAGGGAAAGAGGGGAATGAGTGAAATCAAGGAGTGGGGAAGAGAGGTAGGAGGAGAGAGAGATGGAGGGAGGGAAGGAGGAACGGAGTGAGAGAGAGAGAGAGAGAGAGAGAGAGAAAGAGAGAACGAGAGAGATGAGGAGGGAGAAGAGAGGTGAGGAGGAGAGGCGTGTAGGAGAAGAAGCGAGGGGGATAGGCGAGGAGGAGAGAAGGAGAGGTGAGGAGGAGAGGAGGAGAGACGCAAAGCTTAGCTCTACCATAAAACACAATGTAAAAGATAGTCTGATGTCGATATCTGATAGTCTGACGGCCTGACTATAAATGACAGTCTATTGACCGGCTGTTTACCCAGTGAATTTCTAGCTTAGATATAAGCAGCTTATCAGCTCTCTATCAGCTATCACTCATTATAGGGACCTGTGACACTGATAAATCTAATTAATGGTGTAGTAAAGTACAGGGAAGTACCAGTTGGTAACTGACAGACGCACCGCTTACCTGAGAGCTAATCTTATTGAGTCAGGGGGCCACTACTAGAGTTTTTACAGTACCTACTCTCAGATAAAATTGAAGGTCGTTTACAAGCCATGGCTATTGACAGCGTTCGTACAGTATCTACTCTCAGTATCTACTCTCAGTATCTACTCTCAGTATCTACTCTCAG
>ERZ1740065.758-NODE-758-length-18083-cov-13.020135_pt1 | contig 18083 bp, 13 predicted proteins | sample MGYA00581738_ERZ1740065 | MGnify/ENA primary metagenome ERZ1740065 (study PRJEB43018, sample SAMN04849749) | marine metagenome | isolation source: floating plastic debris | place: Pacific Ocean | collected 2008-09-01 | study: EMG produced TPA metagenomics...
GTCCGTGTCCGTGTCCGTGTCCGTGTCCGTGTCCGTGTCCGTGTCCGTGTCCGTGTCCGTGGCGTGCCGGCACTATGCCACTCCACAGCTACCAGCACAGAGAGCAGTTCATAACAACAGATTAAAAATAGATTAAAAAGCAGAGCAATTGTTTCAGTGTATGGCACGGCAGCCATCACGTAGACAAGTTTTTTTAGAGCTCCATAAAGCAGATATTTATAGAGGACGGTGTCACGATGACTGTGATCTGTCTCATACTTCGGTTAATCTGTGCACCGCCCCCAACCTTGTTCTACAGATTCTCATACTGAGCAACAGGCCCAACAGCAGAACATATCAGATCTGCTGTACTTTCTATTCCTCACGTGGGAGCAGGTAGGAAGGAAATATATTTCTATGTATCCGTCACTAAGATGATGATCTACACGTAAGTGCTTGATTTCTAAGCTCCTCTGAAAGACTCAGATCAACTAAAGTTGCTTAGACCCAATGTGTCCGTCTAGTCTTGAGTCATGCAGTGTTCGCTGATTATTTTCTAATGACAGTAGCATCTGAATGTGTCTCACATCCAGCTGCCTCCAGTGACAACTGTTGATGGTATCAAGTCATTTGATTGCCTCTTGGTCAGCTATTCCTTTCACCAACCTCACGTCTCAGCCATTGCAGTCCCATCATATGATATCAGGCTTTGCCACATCATTGCTGCAATAGTCTGGTGTCCTTTGCTCTAATTTGTTTTGAGGATAAATTGGATCCGGTATGATGGTACTCTGTCATCAAGGGCAGATTCAGGCTAACGCACTGACTCTCAGGCATCAGTAAACAGAATTCGCCTCAGCTAGTAGTAAATAGATCAAGGAAACCAGGACTGCGCTCATCGCACAGCCACACAAACCTCAATCAGCATCACTAAACAGTCAGCTATGAAGTCCACAGACAATTATGCAGTCGATGGATGTGAGCTACCCTTCAAATAGCTGCTAGTTGATGACTTGGGCCTCAGTCAGAAAAGTTCCTGGATCCGCTCCTGCTTATATGGCTGGTGCATAAAAGTGTCATACATTCAAAGTAAAAAACAAGGTTATAAAACACTGTCAAAATGCTCTGCGCCACGTCTATGTCATTTATCTCTTGGGCTTTCATCTCTTCTTATTAGAATTGGATGGAGCTTGAATCAGACAAGTCTAGACATATGCCCATTGCACATGTTATGCTATGGATTCCGCACTAGAATCAGTCGCAGCAGGCGCGTAAATCAGATGAAAGATTTTAGAAAAAAGTCAATTATTGAATGTAATGCTTGGATGACACCTTATTCCTCTAGGATAATCAAATTGCTCACAAAATGTATACAACGTTCGATATAATTTCACAGTCGGCAGCTTTTGAAGTTGAATTTCTACCTCCAAGCTTACGGATGAGAAATATGTTGATTTGATGATCCCGAAGCATGCTTCATGGTCATAGTAACTTTTGACTGTAAAAAGTGACCCATCTATTGTCTAATGATGAACTGTATCATGATACTTCTATCTGCAAATCACATACCTGCCAAGTCTCTCATATTTCCCCTGGAGACTCCCCTATTTTAGGTGCCAGAATTTAGGGTAATAATTGCTATTATTGGTTTTCTAATGTTTTCCTGTGGCTCACCAGTTAGATCTTGCTGAGCTGAACTCTAATATGACAGAATCCTAGCTGTAGGGGGTAGGGGTTTTGAGCTATGGCTTCTCAAAGTTCAGAAAACATAATCTCCAGTATTTTCAGCGTGACAGGTTGACAGGTATGGCAAATCATTGCCATGTCTTTTTTATTGAAACGCCTACAGATACATAATATTGCACATACATTCTCATAGAGCTGCTTATAACACCTCATCACTCTGAGAAGTACACAGTTCAGGGATGTGGGAAGACAACTTCAAATGAGAACTTTTCTACAGATTGCTGCGTGTCTCAGCCTGATGTAATCAAGTGTTTGATCTTCTGTAAGACAGGAGATATTTGAGTTTTTCCTCGATCACCAAACTTCTGTAAAAATGTATTTTGGTGTTTCTTGCTACTAAAAAATCTATCAAACAGAGAAATATTTGTGAGTCCAATTCTCACGATCAGCGAAGTAACTGAAAACACAAAACTTCCTGTTTTACAACTACTGGAAATACTCCCAGCGGAATCTGAATCATCGTAAATACCCACCACGTCTTTGTCTCTACAAACAAGAAGTAATTCCTCTTTTCAATGCATGTTGAGATGAACATTAGAGAGTAGAAGATGCGTGCCTTACCTCGCTGTGGATAATGTGGCGCTACCCAGGTCATATAATCTTAATTTGATTTCCGGGTTCAGTTAGAGTTGGTACGATAGCCTCTCACACCAGGGCCATGTCAAATGGCACGGCAAGCATGGCTTTGCCGTGCCACTTTATATTAGAATTTTCAAAAAATTTCGGAGTTTTCTCCTCTTGGGAAAACTTTCTGAGACAAGTCGGTACTACTTTGTGACACTACTATCTGTATGTGACAGTTTATCAACCAATCCTGGTCAAGTACAATGATATCCACTTTGATATCCCGAATTTCTCTAGAAATTTACAGCAAAAAAAGAACACAGCAAAAAAAGAAGAATAACAGACTTATAGGTGCCAAAATGGGCCGAAAGGTAGGTTTGAACAAACCAATATTTTCTTGTGGTCCATAAATGATCTTAGAATGGCAGTAAAACTGTGAATATATTAGGTATTGCTAGAAATGCTGCTAAACAACAACAGGCAATACAGGATAGGATGAGTGAAACTTTTTTCACCAATGATTTTCTACCGAATTCTGCTTTGTCGTCTAATCCCAATGATCATTAGAGTTTAAGGCTCCAAGAAGTTTGGTGTGTAGGCCTCTGCTCAGTGTGCTTTGGTGCTGTCTTATCTGCTTGGCTTTTCTCTCTTGTTTGTTTATGGGGCTTCTTTCAAATACAAGCAACAAAGCCTGCTAACGTTACCTGTATTCTGACACACCTGTTACACCTACAAGCAAATCCAAAGCACCAGGGATAAGTGTGCAGTGTACAATCATTGAGTCATCAGTGATATTAGCCGACTGTCATGATCATGTGAAGAAAAGTCATTTTCAAGCCATAAAATAGATCCCTCCCTCCCTCTCCACCTCCCTCCCTGTCCACCTCCCTCCCTCTCCACCTCTCCACTAGAATCAGCTATGTTTTGTTCGCTTCTCAATTTTGGGAGACCTGATTACAGTACTCCCGCACTTGCAGCTAGTTTTGGTACAGCTTTATAAAAAGCGAGATAAATCAGAGTTGCATTGTAGTAGAACTAAGAGCCCTTATTTTCATAGGTTCAGATATGAGCTCCAGATAGCCTGAAACCCACTCTCATGGTATTTTCAAAGCTAAGATCTTTGGGGGGGAGGCCCCCTAAACCCACCCTGTGGGAGGGGACACCTCTACCACACCCACCCCGGTGCCTTTGGCGCATAGCTTCGCGCCTTCGCTACGCTCATGCACTCCACAAGCTGCCCGCAGGACAGCATTTCTTGGCAGTGCCACCTTGAAAATGAACGGCACAGCCCTGCCTCACACTCCCTGTCATAAAACTCCAGAATTAGGAACAAGTGAGGTAATCATGTGCTATGCTTCCACCTGCTGATTTTCATAGGCACCAAGGCGATGAAAGTATTAGGGTTAAAACACAGTATCATATTTACTGCAGAACGAGGAACAAAAAACCATCGCTATGATTAGGTTGTGTTCTAGAAATTACGCGCACTATACCAAAGAAGGGAGTTATCTTCTCATATGTGGGACTTAAGATCGCTACAATTTCGATTTCTTGATGAAACAATAACAATAATTATCTCACAATCGTATCATGTATTAGTTGAATCTCAGTGCCTTTCTTAGGTTTAAAAAGTTGTGTTCAGCAGTTTGTCGAAGGAAAGACAACTCCAAATAAGTGGTTTAATCAACTTACTCATCTCGTAGGCTGCTATCCAGGGTACTCATGGTCATGCCGGACTGTCGCTCTATATTCTGTGACACTGTATATAGAAAATCCTGTGTGATCATGTCTAGCTGCCTATAAAGGGATGACAACAGCTCCTTATATGAGAAGACAACTCCCAATACAGAAACTCGGAAACTATTCTCTTGGGTTTTAACTCTATCTAAATATTCTCATGGTATATTGAAATGATGAATTATTGAAATATTTTATTGCTGAACATTTTACTCTTCTATCGATCGGCGCGCCGGAATTATGCGCTGATGCTAAGTCTACTTTGTCCTCACTTAGCTTTCGCCGATGTTAGCCGTAAGCGCTCATGACACCGGCGGCCTAGCAATAGGAGTAAAAAAATCTACTGAAATAGCTATGGGGCTATGCTACTAGCTTACTAGGAGATATATTCTCAGGTGTTCATATAGCTCTCTATCCAGCTCTATGAAATCAGATTGAATTCATAGTCCGAGAATGATGTCATAGCGTTGTATACTGACTATATGCATTGAAATAGTTATGGGGCTACAGCACTAGCCTACTGCACAACCCGCTACCCGTGGAGCTCAGTGAGGTGTTTGTCAACAAATCTAATTAAGACTCTGTACACATCGTTATGTGTTGCTGCATGTCTTACCACATTAATTCTGTTTTCCGTGGAATATTTTAGGGCACTGGTTTGATGACGCGCTCACATAGTGCTCCCCTTGTTCATCTGTAAACATTGCTATGTTACTCACAGAATAGTATGACCTGTCACTAAATCAGCAGCAGTTTGAATAGTAGCATCTACATGTATCTTATCCAAGCATACAAACATTTAGCATCCAAGTTTGATAGTAGTGTTCTTTGACTTGATGCTATAAATATTTGAGTGAAGCCCCTAAAATTTCTGTGTGGTGTAACTATATGGCTATATAACTATATAATACAGCGTTTGTTGTTTGCATTTTATATTTGATCTTTGAGTAGTAATAGCGTGACACTGGATGACTTATGTCTTTCTTTGAAGCCTAGCAGAAATACACAGCATGATATCCTTAGGAAGAATCAGGCTGACCTACTTCCGGGATAAACCGCACACAGTGACCTCTACTGAGTTCGTTCACCACTGTCCATACATAATAATATGTAGTCATGGAGATGAGGTTGCTGATGCAGTTAAAGTTTCTTACCGTAGGAAGGGTTCAAGGTCGCTGCTCCAGCCGGCGCAGTTAGTGCCTATAAGTGTTAAAGCTTCATCAACTGTCTGTATTTGACTTGTAAACGGCTACAAAGTTGGGAGAGAACAGTTCTTAACATAAATTCTTCAGGAGAAGATAGCTCCATGCATACTCGGAGGATACAGCAACACAGATACTCAGAGGGAGCATAACTCCGCTCGTATACTTAGAGAGAGAGAGGATAACTCCACGCGTATACTCAATGAGACGAAAACTCTTCAAAGATATTCAATGAGAGGATAACTCCCCACATGTACTTAGAGAGATAGGATAACTCTATAAATGCTATCAGAGAGACGATAATCCATACACCCGATCAGAGAGAACATAAATGCACACAGATACTCAGAGGGAAGATAACTTTACACAATTACTCTCAGTTTCTAGGCGCATGTTAGCACAGCTGTGACATGAGTGGCCAGCAGAAGGACTGCAGTCGCTGTAATCATGTAACAACAGAGAGGCTGAGTGAGTAGACGGTTTTTATCTGATTCCATGAGGTAAGCAAGCACTGGCTATTACTCTTCAGGAACGAGTAAATGAAGCCTGCAGGACAAGAGTTTCCCTTTAGACAGCCAGGTGTCTCAGCTGCTTGGGTTTTACCCTCACTGACTGAATTCTAGCTTATATCAGGGAAAATATGATATCAATGTGGATACATTATATTGAAATTATGTTTCCAGCGACCTTGCATGATGCCATTTTAAACTTTGGTTGCCATCTCTTACCTCTCATATAATCTTACATAATTTCATATAATCTCACATAATCTCGATGATGATGGCTGCGGATTCATACTATATTTCATTTCATCGCTCATGTCTAGTTTCACGTCTGATTACGAGCCATTTTTCTCAAACATGTCAAGGTCTCTCAGGATCACCACATATCTCCTTAGCGCTCTGAAACATTAGATAGAACATCTGAACCATTCTACATGGACACCAGCCGCTGGGAAAGTAAGGTAAAAGTCAGAAATTAATACAAAAAACAATGAGCGAATGCGCTGATTTGAAAGAAATTGCTAATGACATATACAGATAAACTCCGATTGGACTTGTCACGCTATCACAAGTTTTGAGAGTTGTCATCTCGTCACGAGTACATTCTCTGATTATTGTAGGTACGTTTGTGACTTCATAGATGTGATTTTTTCCATCGGAGGTGTTTTTACTCAGTTTTGAAATGTTCCCCATCCACAAACACTAATACTCCTCCATATATTCTTTCATTTATGTTCATTTTGGGAAAATGTTAATTCATTATACAGCTAGTAAGCGAGTTCGCGACCCTGCGACATGTCGAGAGCTTTATTTTGGTTGGACAAAGCTGTCTGGAGGTAGCGAACACTGCTGTCGCAAATGTAATAAAAGTATTCGTATTCACGTGGGCATGGCTTACTGTATTCCTCGATGCAGTTATGACAAAGCATGCTCTGGCGTGAGCGGTGAGATAGCGGCAGGTAGCTCTTTACTACGGTGGTTACTGGCGCAACAAGAACTCAATGAAATCAATGAATATTTGACTCGCTGTCCTAATGATGACGTATTTCCTGCGTTCCGAGCCAGCTGATGAACAAAAATATTCACTCGAATATTTTTCGAGTAGGATGTCGCATGATTTCGTTGCAGATTTAATAAAAAAGATATTCAGCTCAAACGATTTTCGAATATTTTATTCGGAAAACTCGACATTTCGCAGGGTCGCAAACTTGCTTAGTATTTGGAATTTCAAAGTACTGCTGCAAATAATCTGAAAGCCAGATGAGCAGCAATAACTTAAGGGAACTGGCTGAAAGAACACGAAAGGTTTCACACTGGAAATGGTGATTAATGAAGTATATTGGTCAGCACAATGAACTTTTGAAACTGTTTTAGGTCGCACTACAATTGAATATTGGCTCTACAAGCGAAAGTTTGTCATTTAAAGCGCTTACATTTGGCTGGACGACAGTAGCTGTGGTACAAATTCTGGGGAACAATGCAGCATTCCAGTCCTTCGGGGCAATCATCATCAGAAGCACATGGATCTGCGAGAAATTAACCCGCAGGTCAGCATCCAACTTATAACAGAACATCGTGGCCACATAGTTCACCTGCGCTGACAAAATTGAATAAAAGGCGGCTATTATGGTCTCCTGTTCATGTGTGCATCAGATCTAGTTGTTCCTCCTCTCCAGAATGAGCTTTGTTCCAATGTTATAGCTTTATCAATCCCAGAGATATGGACGTTTTAGTGAAGGCATGTTCCTTCCCTGAGATATGGGTAACATATACGACTTTTTTAAGTATTTATTAACTTTATTTGGCATTTCCGACCAATTAAAAAAGCCACCTTTCAGTTGATTTTGTCAGCACAGGTTACAAACTTATATAATTTGCAGGAGTAGTGCAACAAATTTGAAATATAAGAAGTACACATGTGTGTCCATGAGCTGTGTTATAGGAAATCATTCGTGTTGGGGGTGCTGAGCACACAACTCCCAAGCTTCACTTGTAACATGGCTACGTGACAATTCTCCTGTCAGTTAATTGGTTATATTATGATTGAAATGAAGAATAGACTCATGGCTTGACATGTTGCCACTTACAAGTCGCTATAAATAGCTATGGAATGTGAGTGGCAATTGAATTGATGGAGCACAGGTTGGAACAGAGATTTCTTTGTCATGGATGTAACAGCTGGGACAGGAAGGTGACAGGGACAGGAAACATGGATGACAGGAAAAAGATGTAAAGTAACAAGATAACTGCTACTACAATTAGTAGAAGACAACAGTAGAGCTAAGAACTATGCTAGAGTTATCTTTACTTAAAAAGTTTCTGATTGGAGAACTCCCTTGAGTAAGAGCTGTCTTGCTGTAAATTTGTTCTCCAATCATCTGAGTGCATGGCAGGTATCGCGGATCTGTGATTTGCGATACCTGCCATGCGCTCTTATGAACTCAGAAGCCTATATACCCTTTACAGGTATTTGAGCAATAACAGTAATAATAATAACACTTCCGTAATAATGTAATAATGTGATAATGCGATAATGTGATAATGTGATAATGTAATAATGTAATAATGTGAATATTTAATAACCACCAGCACCAGACACAGTTACCGGGTAAGTATCTGAAATCACTGACATATATCTATGGCTTGTGGATAATTTATATGTCTGTACTGGATGTGACTGGAGGCTGTGAGTTTTCTTATCTCCTTTTTCAGAGAAAGTCATGAAGCCCACATTGAAGACTTCCTCTCTGAAAACATTTGGCAGTGACTTATGGAAACTCGCATCCAGTACGGGCCACTTACATTGAGGCTCGCAAGTCCCGAATATATCATTACACCAGAATCCCGGAAGGCAATCTATCCAGTGGTCGCAGACAGCTGAAATTAGAGGAACAGTGGGTTTTGTCATTCTTCTGTCGATTTTCGAACCTATTCCCGCATGTGTTGCATGCATGCGGATCGACGGGAGAATGAAAAAAGCCGGAGATTGTGAAGGAGCTTTAACACATATTCTATTTCATTGTCAAAACTTTTGACACCAGTTTAGTCATTCCTCGTTATTATTTTTATTGGTTATTATCATTACTGGTATTCAACTATGATACACTAAGAACATCGTACTCAACTTCATAGGATGCTTCACATCATTTTCTGGCTTTTTATCCCATAATTGTTCTTTAAAATTGTACAGAATAGAGGGCAGTCACAATATAAAGGAAGAGGAAGCTTGTAGCAGAAGTACGAGTCATAGAAGGAGTGCAAAGGCACTACTGTATTTATGCGCAGCTGTTTGAAAAGCAATTAATTGAAATATTCGGATATTCTCAAAGTGTACACCAACAGCAATGAGAGCCCTTACCCAGCATCTACTGTCCACGTACCTTACCCAGCATCTACTGTCCGCGTACTCGAGTTCAGAAAGCAATAAATGATGCGGTAAAGCTCTAGCAGTTAATTTCCTAGATGCCGTCAACAGAGGCAGGTTTTCATATTGCGTGCAGTAAGTCACTTCTTCGGATTTGGACGTTTAGCCATTAAAGCCGTTGACACTCTAAATACATTAACTAAACAGTCGACCCGTCACTGTTAATAAACCAGAGATGGACAGCTCACGGTACGGGATGCAGGTGAAGTCGTTCTGGTAGCACGTATAGCCTGCTGGGCAGTCTGCAGTGATGGAACAAGTTGCTAGAAAATGGAAATATTGCATGTTAAATGACGTTGTTGACACATACGCTCTGAATTGACCTTCCATCGATCCCTATAACTCGGCATTAAACAGTAGGTAATTGACAAGCATGAGCCTGAGTGCAAAGACACATAGGCGTATGTATGAACCTGTGTTATCTCACTGCCGGAAAATTCTATTATTTCCATTTCCTCTCCATGAACTTTTTCAAGAATTCTGATTTCGTTCTTGATGAATTCTTATTATTATTGAGAACGGAGGATGGACAGGAGGATCAATAATGACTTATGAACTCTCAGAATTCATAAGAACTTTCAAGAACAACCTATGAACCAAACATGAACTTGTTAGCAAGTTGCATCTTCGCACTACCATTTGCCGTTACTTAATGCAAGCAGATGTCATTTACAACCCGACTGTTACAGCATAGGTTATGAAACCCAGTACTAGTTGCTTAGTTCCGTGTTCCAGCCGGGGCTTTACTCAGCCCGTCCTACTAATACGCTCCATGTTATCGCATTGTCAGTTGCAACAACACTCTCAGCATGTCAGCGTGCACACTCGCACTGCTTAACAAGAGTTGTCTTCTCCCCAGTTTGTCAACCGGTACCAGAAACCATGATGCGACCGGTCGCTGCTCTATAACTTTCTCGTCTTTCACTGCGCATTCTATGCTCCTCATACACTAATTCATGGTTTTCCATGTCCGCGCAGCATTGCTTGCGTCATAATGAGCAACTTTATTATGCAGTAAAAGTACAACTATTAGCACCGAAGAGTTTCCTGGTACGTCTGCTGTATAAAAATATAAGGTTGAAATAATTGAAACTAAAACAATATATCCAAAAACACACATCAAGTAAATCTGAAAGAAGTGATGAAGAGCTGCCCCACATATGTAATGATATGGTTGTTGAGTATCAAAAAATCTGTCTGCTGATGTGACAATGAAAGAATCTAATGCCTTTCCAGTAAAATATGTCTCATATGTGAAGGAGATGCAAAACCATGTTAACAGAGCCGGCAAGTTTCAGAGAGCAAGTTCAAAGGTGTGCTCTGTTAGTAGTTATGACAAGTCCCAGTAACTAATGTGACATAGTTTAGCATGTAGGCAGGCAGACAATGGTGGAGGTCGAAACTGTCAAGTGTGTCAAAATTATGGAACATGTTGAACAATAGTTGTAATATTTGTCAGGTGAGGCGGCGGCGGTATGGTAACTCGCTACTTAGGTTGGACAAACTGTGTCGCCACCATGTCGTTGAAAAGCTGGTGGATGAGACTCACACCAGAAAAAACTCCTATAGACGAAGAAGACGAGGAGGAGGAGGAAGAGAATGTAGGATTTACTTAGCTTGTAGTTCCTTGCAGTAGTAGATGATAGTCACTCGTAACCATAGAGGTAGAACTAGTGGATATATTGTTTTAGTTTCAATCATGGTAACCTTATATTTCTATACAGTAGATGTACCAGGATAATTCTAGGAGCTAGCAGTCATATCTAACGCGTAATAAAGTTGCTCATTATGATGCAAGCAATGTTGGGCTGACATGGACAACCATGTATTAGTGTGTGAGGAAAATGGAATGCGCAGTGAAAGACTAGAAAGTTATACAGCAGCGACCGGTCGCATCATGGTTTGCTGTACCGGTTGACAAACCGGCACCGCAAACCATGATGCGACATTGCAAATTGCAGTACTGAACTGTAAGACAGGTGAGACTGCCTCCTTCCTGGTCGGGGTCTGTCTGTGCTTCTCAAATGCATGTATGCGCCTTCCGGTCCCTTTCGAAACCTGCCGGTATCAGTCAGCACCTGACAGTGACTGTCCAGTGCCTGTCAATGCCTGTTTGTGCCTGTCAGTGCCTCCCAGCAAACCGCAAACCATGAACGCAACTCTTGTTAAGCGGTGCAAGTGCGCACGTTGACATTCTGAAAGTGTTGTTGCAACTGACAATGCGATGACATGAAGCGTAGTAGTAAGACGTGCCGAGTAAAGCCTCGGTTGGAACATGAAACTAAGCGACTGGTACTAGGTGTCACAACCTCTGCTGAAACAGTTGGGTCATAAACAACATCTGCTTGCATTACTGTAAAAGTAGAAATTTTTGCGAGAACAAAACAAATGCATCAATTGCAATTTGCTACAATCGTAAAAATGCTTTCGCAATATTTTCTCTTTCAGTCAGTTGTTAACATGAGTGATCGGAATTCGCATTTATTTTACATCGCAAATAATTTACCATTTGTTAAGGTCATTCGATATCGCAATTTTTTCTACTGGCAATCATTTCTTCTTCTACAGTAAGTAACGGCAAATGGAAGTGCGAATATGCAAGTTGCTACCAAGTTCATATTTGGTTCATATGTCACTCTTTCTTAGTTCAGGACAGAAAAGGAGGGAAAATAGTATCACTATTGATCTGAGAATTTATGATGAAATAAGTAAGAACATTCTTTAAAACCCTATGAATGGGAGGAAGTCATGAGAAATTCTTATGAATGGGTAGTCTGTTCTTGGAAGTTCTTATGAATTCTGAGAGTTTATAAGTTGTTCTTGACTCTCCTGTCCATACAATAATCGTTAATAACGACATTTGAAATTCTCAAGAACGAATGAAGGGTTCTGAAGAACCTAACAATAATTATCGAAAACTGCTCATGAACCCGTTGTGAATTCTCAAGAACTCTTAAGAATTCATCAAGAATGAAATAAGAATTCTTGAAAAAGTTCATTAAGGGGAAATAGAATGTTACCACGATTGACTGTTGATGCTGGTAACATGTAAAAATGTATTACTAGGTGCAATTATTTGTAGGGAAGCAAAGACTAAGATTTATTCACTATTGATGCTATGGAAGATAAGAATAAGCACTTATGTCAGAAACTGATACTTGATATCGCCAACACAAGAGCATCTCAAACGCCATCATAGGGTCAGTATAGCAGGTAATGAGTCTCAGAGTTTTGGTTTTGACATGCCGAAATATTTCTTGTTGTGGGTGTGGCAGAGTGGGGTAAGCGGATTTGTCAGCAGTTCATGTGGTGACATGTCAGTTTACAGTGAGCTATAGGAAACACAAGCCAAACCCATTAGTAAACTCATAGGAGTCTCCAGCGGTCATACTTCAAACGATTTCAACATATGAGGATTTTATTAGAATAATGAACTGCATGGGTAGGAAAATGAAAACTAGCATCTTAGTAAGTATTGGCAAGGAGTGTACATATGTTGCAGGATTCGTTGTTGTGAGTACTACCCAGAATAAGAGTGATAAACTTATAAAAAAGGTTATTTCATATCCCTCAAGGTCACCCGAAGGCAATGTTCATCCTTCAGCCAACCACGTGAGAGGAGGGAAAATATCCCAATGAAAATGAACTAGTTCAAATGTTGCTGGATGTAGTATAGCTAAAATAACCCAATCCTCTTAAAACCTACTGAATTTCAGACTCCTCCACATTGCCAGCGCCCTTGAGTATATTATGAGAAGTGAAATACTTGCATGGTGGTGAGCACCGCTGGTCTTCCGGATCACATCTGTACTCCGGCGGGCAATCCAAGTCACTCTCACAGTGAGCTGAAAGATACACAATGGCGCTAACTCAACATGCCCGACTTGTGCTGATCATTGCATACCACACTTAGCAGCGCGACTAATCTTTTTGATGAATCGTTGCCAGCAATGTGACAAGAACACATTGCGCTTTACACCTGTGAGAGATTGCAGCAATACTTACTGAGTGGAAAGCAGCGGTAGAAATAGTCAACCTCGCAGAAGAAGCCTGCCGCGCAATCGTTGTCGTCTACACAAAACTGAGCTGCAAAATCGATGTGGATAATCCTAGCCGCAGGTGAATAGCGTCTGCATCGCAGTAACGTATGACACCATATATAATTGATGAGTGTGCAGCGTACAGTGAGTTATATGACCGACAGACATTGCTGAGCCTTTGGGTTTGGATAAATGAGCAGAAAACCTGTCGTAGCAGCAAAAATAATTATTGAAACATCGAATTTCATTGTCATGAGTTATTTGTGGTGGCAACTGATGAGAGAAAGCTACGGAAACAGTAAATTTAGCTTAAAGTGTACAACAATATGCAGGTAAAAATGGTTCTTGGGGTACTGAGTACGCAAACATACAAGGTGTCTTGGTGGCACTGGGTTCGGAGTGGACTCAAAACTCTCCACAAGTTTTGTGAATGTTTCAAACCACTATGATATATGATCAGTATGAATGCAGTCAGAAGCTAGCATTTTCTATTACTTCAATTGTAGCATATGAACTTGTTGGAAATGAGCCGAGAAGAAATGGAAGGGATAGAAACGACACTTATTGAGAAAGGAAATCAAATCGAAGATGGCAAGACGAAGACAAAGAAGGGGGAAGTGAGAATGGATAGTATGTGGACCGGATGTCACTAGTGAGAGACATGGCAAGAGACAGTACAAGATGAAATACATCATTGTTTGTCTACAGCGATTGATTCCAATACACTAGAGTGAGGATGGGAGAAGAAGAAGAAGAAGAGCCCGTACTGGTGCCAGTGGTGGTGGCGGTGCCAGTGGTGGTAGTGGTGATCAGAGTGTCAACTTACCATGAAGACGTCCGATCAGACCGACAATCAGTAGAGCTGCAATGCAAGTCTTCATTCTTACAGCAGAGAACTTGTCAGCATCGAGAGGTAGGTTAGAATGACTCAAGCCAGTGTAACCATCTGATATATGTAGCACCAAACTAGGACAGTTTCTATGATGAGGCACGATAGCATTGATTAGTGCTGCTGGGGCAACTGGCTAGACAGTTGGAGACCTACCAGGAAAATACCAGCGCGCCATTCTTTTAAGCTTTACTTGGAAAACAGGAGCTACAAAGCTGCACGATGAGCCTGCTATTTCGTGAGAGGGAGAGGTAGGGAGGGGGAGAGGGAGGGAGAGACGGAGGTGGAGAGGGAGGGAGAGACGGAGGTGGAGAGGGAGGGAGGTGGAAAGGGAGGGAGGTGGGGAGGGAGGGGAGAGGTAGATAGGGAGGGTGCGGGGAGAGGTGGAGAGCGAGGGATAGATGAGAGAGGAATCTATTATTGCATGTCCTGACAATAACTTTGCCTCCCATGATCATGACAACCAGCTATTATCAGTGACGATTCAATGACTGCACACTGCATACTGATCCCTGCTGCTGTAGAATAGCTTGCATATATGGGTGTAACAGGTGTCACGGACTATTTTGCTTGCATTTGGAAGAAGATCCCATAAGCCAGCCAGAGGAAAAACAAAGCAGATAAGCTAGCACCCAAGGACGCCAAGCAGAGACCTAAAGACCGAGCTTTTTAGACCCTCAAAACCTTTTACAAATTCATACTCAGAGGGAAGACAACTTTACACAATTACTCTCAGTTTCTAGGCGCATGTTAGCACAGCTGTGACATGAGTGGCCAGCAGAAGGACTGCAGTCGCTGTAATCATGTAACAACAGAGAGGCTGAGTGAGTAGACGGTTTTTATCTGATTCCATGAGGTAAGCAAGCACTGGCTATTACTCTTCAGGAACGAGTAAATGAAGCCTGCAGGACAAGAGTTTCCCTTTAGACAGCCAGGTGTCTCAGCTGCTTGGGTTTTACCCTCACTGACTGAATTCTAGCTTATATCAGGGAAAATATGATATCAATGTGGATACATTATATTGAAATTATGTTTCCAGCGACCTTGCATGATGCCATTTTAAACTTTGGTTGCCATCTCTTACCTCTCATATAATCTTACATAATTTCATATAATCTCACATAATCTCGATGATGATGGCTGCGGATTCATACTATATTTCATTTCATCGCTCATGTCTAGTTTCACGTCTGATTACGAGCCATTTTTCTCAAACATGTCAAGGTCTCTCAGGATCACCACATATCTCCTTAGCGCTCTGAAACATTAGATAGAACATCTGAACCATTCTACATGGACACCAGCCGCTGGGAAAGTAAGGTAAAAGTCAGAAATTAATACAAAAAACAATGAGCGAATGCGCTGATTTGAAAGAAATTGCTAATGACATATACAGATAAACTCCGATTGGACTTGTCACGCTATCACAAGTTTTGAGAGTTGTCATCTCGTCATGAGTACACTCTCTGATTATAGTAGGTATGTTCGTGACTTTATAGATGTGACTTTTTCCAATCAGAGGCACTAGTATTCTATTCTGAAATGTACTCCATCCACAGACGCTAATAGTCCTCCTTTCTTTCTTGCAATTATGTTAATTTTTGGAACATGTTAATTATTTCTACAGCTAATATTTGGAATTTTACAGTACTTCTGCAAATAATCTGAATGTCTGACGAACGGCAATAACTTGAAGGTATTGACTAAAGAAACATGAAAAGTTTCACACTGGAGATGGTGATTAATGAAGTATATCGGTCGGCACACTGAACTTTCGAAACTATTCTAGGTCGCTCTACAATTGAAGATTGGCTCTACAAGCGAAAGTTGGTCATTTAAAGCGCTTACATTTGGGGGGGCAACAGTAGCTGTCGTAAAAACTCGGGTTAGCAAGGCAACAGTCCAGTCCTTTGGGGCAATCACCATCCGACTCACACTCGTCTGTGAGAAATTAACCTGCAGGTCAGCATCCGACGAATAGCAGAACGTCTTGGTCACACACTTGAATAGTTTGCAGGAGTAGCGCAAAAAAACTGAAATATATGAAGTACAGGCGGGTATCCATGAGCTGCGTTATCAAAGAATCATGGATGTTGGGCGTGCTGCGCACATAACTCCCAAACTCCACTTGTAGCGTGGCTACGTGACCGTTCTCCTATCAGTTTAATGGTTATAATACTATGATCCAAATGAAGAGTGGACTCAGGGCTCGATGTAGTATCACTAACAAACAGCTGTAAGTATCTATGAATTACGAGCGGCTAATGAATTGATGGAGCACTGGTTGGAAGAGAGATTACTTTAGTATGAATGTAATGGCTGGGACAGGAAGCTGACAGGGACAGGAAACATGGAAGAGAGGAAAAATATGAAAAGCAACAAAATAACAGCTACTATGATTACTTGAAGACAACAGCTGAGCTAAAAACGATGCTAGATTTATCTTTACCTAGAATTTTCCTGATTGGAGAACTCCCTTGAGTAAGAGCTATATTGCTGTACATTTGTTCTCCAATCATATGAGCTCCTGGTAGGTATCACAAATCACTAAATTGCGGATTCTAAATCACCAGTCAGGGCTGACATGAGAGTCTGACTAGAGACAAATTTGAATGAAACACACTTCCGCTTGTTTCCAACTTTGTCGGATAATTGGTTAGTACCACAGCAACAGGCCATCAGTTTGCTTTAGGTTTGCTTTAGGTCTGACTTAATAAGAACTGGATGGACAGAGCTCAGTTAGTGTCCCAACTACAGGCACTTAGTTCCTGCAGACATCCCTAAAACCCCTTACCTTCCTCTTACCTACCACTTAAACCCTTATATATCTGGCAATATTTAAGCTATAAACCTTCAAGAACCTTCCAGAACCTACTCATTCAAGAGAGAATATCTTTGTCAATTGATATATATTGAAATATATTGCTGACTGTCTTAGAATGATAAATACTAGATAATTCTATTTTACTGGACATTGAGAACTCAGAACCTTCTATACCCTTTACAGGTATCTGAGCTTAGCTCAGCATGACCTACGTTATAATAGTAATAATAGTAATAATAGTAATAATAGTACTAATAGTAATAATGTGAATACGTAATAACCACCAGTACAAAACGGTTGCCGCGTAAGCATCTGATACCACTGAGATATATCTGTGGCTTGTGGGGCGCGTATACGTTTGTGCTAGATGTGACTGACGCCCGTGAGTTTTCCTATCTCTTTTTTTTCAGAGAAAGTCATGAAGTCCACATTGAAGAGTTCCGTTCTGCAAACATTTGACCATAAGTTATGGAAACTGACATCCAGTAAGTGCCACTTACAATGAGGCACACAACGCGTGCTTGCAGCATCACACCAGAATGCAGGAAGGCAATCTGTCCAGTTGTCACAGACAGCTGAAATTAGAGGAATAGTTGGTTTTATCATTCTTCAGTCGATTTTCGAGCCTACTCTCACTCACATACACACTCCTGCAGGTGTCGCATGCAGGTGGATCAAAGGGAGAATGACAAAAGACGAAGAGTTTAAAGGAGCTTTAACACATGTTTTATTGACTATGAAATCTTTTGACACGGGTTTAGTTATTATTCGTTATAATTATCATTGGTATTTAACTATGATATACTGAGACCTTCATACTCAATTTCCATAGGACGCTTTATATAATTCTTTAGCTAGCTCTGACTTTTTATCCGATGTTTACTCTTTACAAGTCTATAGAATAGAGCGCAGTCACAATATAAAGAGGAAGCCTGTAGCAGAGGTATTAGTCATAGAAGGAGTGCAAAGGCGCCTACTGTATTGATGTGCAGCTGTTTAAAAACAATTAATTCAATTGAAATATTCAGCTGTTCTCAAAGTGTGTGCCAACAGCAACGAGAGCTTTTACCCAGCATCTACTGTCCACGTACCGTACCCAGCATCTAATGTTCGCGTACCTTACCCAGCATCTACTCTCCGCGTACATTACCAATCATCTACAGAACAAAAGAAAT
>ERZ1740065.759-NODE-759-length-18067-cov-9.165723_pt1 | contig 18067 bp, 20 predicted proteins | sample MGYA00581738_ERZ1740065 | MGnify/ENA primary metagenome ERZ1740065 (study PRJEB43018, sample SAMN04849749) | marine metagenome | isolation source: floating plastic debris | place: Pacific Ocean | collected 2008-09-01 | study: EMG produced TPA metagenomics assembly...
TGGGCGGAAACTATGGTTTGCGAGGGGCATATGCAAGGTGGGAAAGGGTGTCGGTATCGCGTCTCTATCGAGTCCTTGGACCAGAACGCCGTGCCAAACGTTACAATCGTGCCCGAACGCGGATTGAGGGGGCATGATCAACATCTGAGCACGTGCCAGAAACAAGATCAGACCCACCCGTAAAGGCGGATCTGAAAAATGCGCAAACCATGCGATAGACGTGGTGCTAATCTATTCAGCAACCAGAGGCGCTGCTTCGTCGTCGGTCTCACCAAAGCCCTTCGGCACCGAGATGTCCGGCAGATTAGCGGCGCGTTTTTGCTGGGCGCGACCGATCACGACGCGGCTGATCTCGGTGGTACCGTCCACGATCCGCAGCATCTGTGCCAGGCGCGAGAGGCGGTCCATGCCGTAGGGCTGCAAGAGGCCCATGCCGCCCAGAACCTGCGTGCAGGTGTTGGCCGCCTTTACCGCCGCATCGGGGACAAAACGTTTGGCGTGGGCGGCCATGAGCGGGCCCTCGGGGGTGCCCAGCGCCTCAGCCGCTTTGCGGTAGAGCAGTTTGGAGGCCTCAAGATCGGTGGCCACCTCGCCCAGCATCCACTGAATGCCGTCAAGCTCGATGTTCTTGCCGCCAAACATCTTGCGGTTCTTGGAGTAGGACAGCGCGGTGTCGAGCGCCGATTGCATGAGGCCGCAGCAGCCCGACGCGATGGAAACGCGGGCGATGTCGATGGCCATCAGCGAGCCCTGGAACCCCTGGCCGATGGGCAGGATGATGTTGTCTTCGCTCACGACCACGTTGTCGAGATACATCTCGGACATAGGCAGGAAGTTGTAGGAGGGCGTCTCGTAGAGCGGGCCGAAGCTGATGCCCGGCGCGTCAGCAGGAATGGCGATCATGGCCATGTCTTTGTGACCCGGGGCATCGCTGGTTTTGACGACGGTGAAATAGACATCGGCCTCGGTGGCGAGGCTGACCCAGGCTTTGGCGCCATTGATCGTCCAGGTGCCATCCCCGTTAATCTGGGCGCGGGTGTACATGGTCATCGGGTCTGAGCCCGACTGCGGCTCTGTGAGCGCGAAATTGGCCAGTTTGCGGCCCGAGGTCAGATCGCGCGCCCACCGTTGCTTGAACGCGTCTGTGCCATAGCCGCAGCCTGCAAAGGTGCAGATATTATGCATGGAGAGCGCAAATGCATAGGCGCCATCGCCCAGGCCCAGTTGTTCATAGACCTGGATGCCGTCGGCAAGCGACAGCCCCTGCCCGCCCCAGTCTTCTGGCGCGTAAAGGCCGGTCAGACCTGCAGCCCCGGCGGCATCTGAGGCCTCACGCGGCCACGTGCCAGCTCTGTTCCAGGCATCGACATTGGGTGCAATGACCGTCATGGCGTGATCATGTGCGGCGGCGAGAATGGCATCGAGTTTATCTGACATGGCGGTGTCCCTTTTCAGAAGCATACTGTCCCATCGCGCCAAAAAGAGCGGATTTGCTGCAACGCGAGAACAGGACAATGTGTAGGTTTAATTCGTATTTGAAGGCCCGTTTAAAGGCTCCCTCAAAGCCGCGCCATCTCAACAGATGACAGCGTATTATCCAAAAGTGACAAAATCACCGAGCTTCTGCCCGACGCCGACGGTACACACTGGGGGTATGCCCCGTCCATCTTTGGAACGCTTTGTGGAAATTGGCCGCGGACGAAAACCCGAGATCCTGAGCGATCGCTTCGATGCTCATACGATCTGATTGCAGGTTGCGGATGGCAATGTCGCGGCGCAGCGCGTCTTTTATCGCCTGAAAGGATGTGCCGTCTGCCTCGAGCCGGCGCATCAGGGTCCGGGGGGTCATATTCATGGCGCGCGCCGCGCTTGAGAGATTGGCCGTCTCCCACGCGTTTTGACTGAGGTAACTGCGCACGCGCAAGGATTGGGTGTGTTCGCTGGAGCGCGTGAAAATCCAGTCTCGCGGTGCGTTTTCCAAGAAGCGCCCGAGGTCAGTCGCGCTGCGCGTGTGCACGGGCGTCAAGACGCTGCGGTTGAATGTCAGAGAGGTTAGAGGGCTGCCGAAGTGCACAGGCGCCGGAAAAATGACAGCATAGTCTTCGTGAAAAACCGGGCGGTCAAAGCAAAAGTCTACGGCCTGAACGGGCACCTCGTATCTGGCCAACCATGACATCAGCCCATGGGCCAGTTTCAGGATCAGCATATGCCCAAACCGTTGAGGCTGCGCGTGACCCAAAGGTGCCAGCCGAAGAACCAAGGCATCGTCTGTGTCCATCAAGTCAAATTGGTAATCATCCAGCAGCAGGTTCCAAAATGTGCAGAAGCGATAGAGCCCCGAGGACAGCGATGTGGCCTCTCGCACTGAAGTCAGCAGGTGCTGCAGCGCGCGCGGCCGGATCGGACGCGACCAGAGGCCCATCATTTCATCGCCGGTTTCAACGGCAGCCAATTGATACAGCCGCACGATTTGGTCGAGCGTCACCCGACCTTGATCAGAGGCCGCCTCCGCGACGAGGTCGGCGCTCTCCAAAAATGAGAGAAACTGAGCGTCAGAACAAAGCGGGCGCAGCGCCGTCAACCAATCCGCGATGAAGTGGCTGGATACCGTGGAATAGAGCGTGGGCGTTGCATCGGTCATCTTGCGTGCGACGCTAACACCAAGTGTTCCAAGATGGCGATGATGATGTTGAATTTTGCGCGCGCAGGACGGCCGGTTAACAAGCGCCCCACGCACTGGTTTGAATCTCAGAAGAATGACGGCTCAGCCGTAGGGTTGTCCCTCTCAGCAGGAGGCGACGTTCAACACACGAGATATCGCCAGGGTGGAACGCCCAAGCGTTTCACGCCGGGGCAAATTCCGTACTTTCGAGAAGATCAGAAGTCGAAACGGACCCCGACATTCAACGCTGTTCGGCTCAGATCATCCGAGACCAGCGCCGCACCCCCGGGCGATACCCGTGTGCCTTGAACATCATAGGCCTGAATGTAACGAACATCGCCGAAAATGGACGTGTTTGCTCCGACTTCATAGCTTACGCCCGCGATCAGCTGAGCTGCAAAAACCTCATCGTTGCCAGTGATCACGACGCCCGGTCCGTAGATCAGATCAATATCCACAAAGCCCACACCGATGCCGCCACCCAAGTAGGGCGTCAGTTTGCTGCCCGTGTCGAAATCGATAAAGCCGTTCACGAGAAGAAACGTCGCGGACACATCACCTCCGACGTTGACTTCAAAACCCGGGCCATTGCCCGTGAAGTTCAGGGCGTCGATGTCATTTTCACCAAAGGACAGCTCCACCTCACCGCGAAATCCCACGCTCGATCCAGAGGGGGCGAATTTCAGGCCCACGGACCCGCCGATATTGTAGCCATCCTCAAAGTCGGAGAAGACGGATTGCGGGGCGCCTCCGATCACGCCGGCAAAGTTTGCGTTATCCGCAAACGTGTACCCTGCGAAGCCTTGTACATAGAGATCCTGAGCCACTGCAGGCGTTGCAAGGGCGAGCGCCAGGCTGGTCCCGGCTAAGAGAATGGGTTTCGGCGTTTTCATCACTGCCTACCTTCTGAGCAAGTTTCATTTCCAGCTCCGGGATATGGCGCGCATGAGAAGAGCTCAAAACACTCTCGGTCACCTTAGTTTGAGGGTTGGTTATCGAATAAAATCGCGCCTCGGCATGAAACAGTACGCATTTCGCGCGCACCGACGGAAACCACTGCGCCTACCTGTTTTTTAAGCCAATTAAGATCGCGACATTTCACGGCAGTTCACCGTCCTGTTCTCCCGACCCAAATTTGCGTCACGCGTCCGTGCGCGTGGCCTTAGATCGCTTGTGTTAATTCCCAGGGCGAAAGGCGCGCTCAGACAAACCCCGCCCTACACCTCTGCGGCGAACTGGGGCATAACGCGGCCACGACTCAACCGATAGACCAAAGAGGACAAGACGATGCATGACATTCGTGCGATCCGAGAGAACCCTGACCAGTTTGATGCCGCCATGGCACGCCGGGGGATCTCTGGTGCGTCCTCTGAGATTTTGACGCTTGATGAGGCCCGCCGCGCGACGATCTTGAGGGCCGAGACGGCGCAGGCAGACCAGAACAAAGCCTCCAAAGAAGTGGGGGCAGCCAAGGCCAAGGGCGATGAGACCGAGTTCGAGCGTCTGCGTGCTCTGGTAGCTGAAAAGAAGGCCGAAGTGGCGGCGATGCAGGCCGAGGCCAAGGAGATGGACGCCAAGCTCACGGAGATGCTGTCGGCACTGCCCAACATCCCGCTCGATGCAGTGCCCGATGGCGCGGATGAGGATGACAATGTGGAGGTCCGCAAATGGGGCCATCCGCGCAATTTCTCCTTCGACCCGGTGGAGCACTTTGAAATCGAAGGTGTGAAGCACGGGATGGACTTTGAGACAGCCGCCAAACTCTCCGGCTCGCGCTTTGTGGTGCTCTCGGGCGGTGTGGTGCGCATTCATCGCGCGCTCGCGCAGTTCATGATCGACACGCATGTCGAAGAGAACGGCCTGACCGAGACCTGGACACCCGTGCTGGTGCGGCCAGAGATGATGTACGGCACGGGCCAGCTGCCGAAGTTCGGTGAGGACAGCTATGAGACCACCAATGGCTGGTGGCTGGTGCCGACGGCTGAGGTGACGCTGACCAACATCGTATCGGACGCGATTGTCGAGGAAAGCTATCTGCCCCGGCGCTACGTGGCGCACACGCAGTGTTTCCGCTCCGAGGCGGGCAGCGCGGGCAAAGACACCGCTGGCATGCTGCGCCAGCATCAGTTCGAGAAGGTCGAGATGGTCTCCATCACGCACCCGAGCGAGAGCCACGCCGAGCTGGATCGCATGACATCTTGCGCGCAGGGCATTCTTGAAAAGCTGGGGCTCGCGTATCGCACGGTGGTGCTATGCGTGGGCGATATGGGCTTTGGCGCGCGCCAGACCCATGACATTGAGGTCTGGCTGCCTGGGCAGAATACGTATCGCGAGATCAGCTCTTGCTCGGTCTGCGGGGATTTTCAGGCCCGGCGGATGAATGCGCGCTTCAGGCCCGAGGGCGGCGGCAAGCCTGAGTTCTTGCATACGCTGAACGGGTCCGGCCTGGCCGTGGGACGATGTCTGATTGCCGTGCTGGAGAACGGGCAGCAAGCTGATGGTTCTGTGGATCTGCCGGAAGTGCTGCATCCATATCTCGGCGGCAAGACACGGCTCGGATCTGATGGGGTTTTGGCCTAACGCTAAACGCCACAACGCGGCCCTAGAAAACGGGGCGGCGCCCTACTTTCGCGTTTATAGACGCGCGTTGTGAGCGCCCTCCCCTCGCGACTTGCATCCACGCGGGCAGACACGTTCGGCCCGCGTGACGCCTCAGTCACGTTGAAGCAAAGCCGCAAAAGTTACTGTAAGTCCTGAAATCTCGCCGACGAGATTGTTCTCAAGACGAGAACAATTTCTCAGAATTCACATTTTTGTCGCCCAAACGACCACCAAATTCAGCGCGAAGTTGCCAATGATCGGACAGGGTTGGCGTCGGGTCTTGGAAACACTTCGTTAACCATGTCTCTATTCTGAAACGGATGCGCAGACCAAAGCGCGCATCTGCCTCATGACTGACGCGCGCTGCCGCTGAGCGTCAGACAACCAACTGCCGAAGAGATTTTTTGCTGCGCGAGAGGGGGATCACTCGGGCCATGGCAACTGTGACTTTTGAAATACGTGGTGACCAAGTCGGGCGCTACGGCAATGTTTCCGGAAACGGAAACAACCAAGATCGCATTGTGACGGTGACCGATGTTGAGGCCGTGGGCGCAGCCTCAGACATTTTCACCGTGACCGTGGAACAGGTCAATTCCGGCGTGACGCAGTTTCAGAACGGTCAATTCGTCACGATCCGCGACGCGAATGGGAACATTGTCGTGCCGCGTACACTGGTACAGCCTGATATTGAACAGGGTTTCGGCGCTGGCGATGAGCATCTGATCCTGCAGCAATCCAATTTCCTGGTCGATCTTGCGGGCCTGCCCGTGGGCCCCGAAACCGTGACCTATGGCTTTGACGATGAGATCGCCGATCCTGACAAGGGCGATAATGACGGCGAGCTCGATTTTGCGGATTTCGTGTGCTTTGCCACAGGCACATTGATCACGACGCCAAACGGACTGCGAGACGTGGCGGATCTGTGTGTTGGTGATCTTGTGACGACACTGGATCACGGCGTCGTACCAGTCAAATGGATCGGTCGGCGCGCTCTTGACCTGACCCGCCCAGACACGCCCAAACCTGTTATAGTCAAAGCCGGCACATTCGGGTTGGACATGCCAAGCCAAGACACCATCCTGTCGCCAGACCACCGGATCTTTCTGCGCGATCTGGAATGCGAAATCCTATTTGGCGAAGCAGAGGTTCTGGCACCTGCGAAGGGACTTGTCGGCCTGCAGCGTATCCGCGAGATGAAAGGGAAAAAGAGCGTCGAATACGTGACGTTTCTGACCGAACACCACCAGGTGATCTTGGCCAATGGCATGCCAGCCGAAACACTCTATCCCGGCCCTGAGGCGCTGGAGCGGATCGGGTTTTTTGGCCGGGCGCAAATCATGCGGGCGGTCCCGCGTCTGAGGCATGGCGATCTGCATGCCTGTTACCCACCGGCCCGATTGCTGCTGACTGTCCGAGAAACAGAAGCCGTCGCAAGCGTGCTGAAAATCAGAGAGCAGTTTACGCGCCCGAGGCCAAGCGCCGCCCCTGTCTTCCAGCAAAGCGCAGCCCAGTGATCTCATTCCCCATTTGTAGGCACGTAATCTGATCGCAAAGTGTAGCGCTTGCGAGGGCCGGTGACGGTCCAGTTGCTTCTCCAAGTCGGCCAATCGTCCAACGCGTACACCACATCATAAATGTCCGGATCGCAGCAATGCCGCTCCCTCATCCCACCGGCATGTGCCTCAAAGCGGTGAAAAGGGCGGTGATCGTGAAATAGGACTTCGATGAGGCGGCCATCGGCGCGCCAGAGATAGCAGCGTTCGGCCTGCAAGGCGGCTGCGGTGCCAAGAGTGAGGAGGCCCGCTTCCGTGTAGATGAAACCCACGCCATCCGGGGTGAGTGTCGCGGCCCCCTCAAACCAACCAAGCGGGCCGAAGTGATCTTCGATCGCGCGCGTTAGGGTCCGCTCGCCCGCGAATTCCATCAAGCCGCGTGGCATGTCCCTGCTCCTGTCTTGCCCCTATCTGCCCATTAGGCTCACAGCACGCCCGCCCGGGATCCCTGTTCTGTGCGTCCCCAGAGGGCCCAAAACCTGAGAGGCGGCTATGGAATAGGACGGCCTGTGTCGCTGAGCGTCCAAATCTGCCCAGAGAAGTTCCCGCAAGGTCGAAGCTCGACAAAGTTGTTGTCCCGACCGCCATTGACCACGTCCAGGCACATGTTATCGCCACGGAACTCGGTGGTCATCCGGTAGCCTCCAGACACCTGCTGCAAGGTCCATAACTGCCCGCTGAAATTGCCGCACGGTCTGAGCTCTGCCCGGTTATTATCTGGGCCGCCATTGACGATGTCGAGGCACATACGCGGGCCGCGAAACTCCGTGGTCAGACGGATCGATTTGCCATCACGGGTGAGAGCCCAGAATTGGCCTGAGAAGTTACCGAAACGTTCGAGTTTGGCACGATTGTTATCCGAGCCGCCATTGACGATGTCCAAGGGGAAACCGATCCCACGAAAGTCTGTCGAAAGCCTGACATAGGTGTCAAAGGCGCTGTCTTGGGCAGCGACGGCATTGGGGAGCAAGAGGGCGATGATTAAAGCACGCAACATTGTAACACATCTCCTGTACAATTTTTGAAGCATACAGTCAGTTGAATTTGAGACCAAGGGGCATGCTGTTGCCAAAAGGGTCCATTTGGTTCCAAGACAGGTGGGACATGGCCTTGAATTCTGTGGTGTCGCGGGGCCTTGATGCGATCATGCGGGCCGCTCGAGCGCAGAAGGTTGTGAATGCATGGCTCATGCACGATCATGGGCTTTACAGACGGCGTGACATGGGCGTCGCCCGCACCGTGCCGTCAACATGGCTCCGCCTTTTCCGGGAAACACAGCTCACGCTTGGCCCAAAGAAATGGGGCATAAAAAACGTGGCCCACAAACCTAGCGCTGGACCCGTCAATCTTTCCCCACATCACATCCGATGGCTCCGAGATGGACACCATGTAAGAGCCTCGCTGGCGTGACCCCCGAAACCCGACGATACCGTCTTGCGGGTCAAAGGGTGGGATCGCCCGTTGAAGCCCGGGTGTCTGAGTGCACATAGACATGCATCAAAGCATTCAGCCGAAACCCTGAAAAGCACCTTTTGGCCGAATGCGGCGCAAGAAATCAGCGGCTCCACGCGCCCGGCCTTTACCTAAGGGCTCAGGTTGAAGACCGGACGCTTCAGCGGGCGAATTGCGTGCGCATCGTGTAGTCTTTGCGCGGGCCGGTCACGGTCCAGGTACTGCTCCAATTCGGCCAATCGTCCAAAGCGTAGACCACATCATAAATATCCGGATCGCAGTAATGCCGCTCCCCCGCCCCGCCCAAATTCGGATCAAAGCGGTGAAACGGGCGAGCGTCGTCAAAGAGCACTTGGATGAGGTCGCCCTCCTCGCGCCAGAGATAGCTGCGTTCGGCCTGCATCGTCGGCGCAGAGCCAAGGGTCAGCCTTCCGATTTCCGCGTAGATGAGACCCACACCATCAGGTGTGAGCGTGGCGGTGCCTTCAAACCGGCCGGGCGGGCCGAGGCGGTCTTCGATCACGCGCGTGACCCGCCAGTCTCCTGCGAAATCCATCAAGCCGCGTGGCATGTCCCCGCTCCTGCCTTGCCCCTATCTGCGCAGGTGTTTAAAGCACCCGCATCTGCCCATAAACTGCAAAAGCGAGCTGCCCATGATCCCCCGTTATTCCCGCCCTGACATGGTGTCCATCTGGGAGCCGGCGACGAAGTTTCGCATCTGGTACGAGATTGAGGCCCATGCCTGTGACGCGATGGCGGATTTGGGGGTGATCCCGAGAGAAAATGCCGAGGCAGTCTGGAAAGCCAAGGATGTCGAATTTGACGTGGCGCGGATCGATGAGATTGAAGCAGTGACCAAGCATGATGTGATCGCGTTTCTCACCCATTTGGCCGAACATGTGGGCAGCGATGAGGCGCGCTTTGTGCATCAGGGGATGACCAGTTCTGACGTTCTCGACACGTGTTTCAATGTGCAGCTGACGCGGGCGGCGGATATCCTGATTGCGGATCTTGAGGGGCTGCTCGCCGCGCTGAAGCGGCGCGCGTTGGAACACAAGATGACCGTCCGGATCGGGCGCAGCCATGGCATCCACGCCGAGCCCACTACGATGGGGCTGACCTTTGCGCGCTTTTACGCGGAGATAGATCGCAACCTCAGCCGGATGCGCGATGCGCGGGCAGAGATTGCCACGGGCGCGATATCCGGCGCGGTGGGAACATTCGCCAATATCGATCCGCGCGTGGAAGAGCATGTCTGCGACAAGCTGGGCCTCGTGCCCGAGCCGATTTCGACGCAGGTGATCCCGCGCGACCGGCATGCCGCGTTTTTTGCCACTTTGGGCGTGGTGGCCAGCTCCATCGAGAACATCGCCATTGAGATCCGCCACATGCAGCGCACCGAGGTTCTAGAGGGGGCTGAGTTCTTTTCTATGGGCCAAAAAGGGTCAAGCGCCATGCCGCACAAGAAAAACCCTGTGCTGACAGAAAATCTCACAGGGCTCGCCCGCATGGTGCGGTCTGCTGTTATCCCGGCGATGGAGAATGTTGCGCTCTGGCACGAGCGCGACATCTCGCACTCCTCGGTCGAACGGATGATCGGGCCTGATGCCACGATCACGCTCGATTTTGCTCTGGCGCGCCTCACAAGTGTGATCGACAAGATGCTGATCTTCCCCGAAAATATGCTGGAAAACATGAACAAGTTCCCAGGTCTGGTGATGAGCCAGCGCGTTCTTTTGGCCCTGACCCAAGCCGGGGTGAGCCGCGAAGACGCCTATACATATGTGCAGCGCAATGCGCTGAAGGTCTGGGAACACCGCACTGATTTTAAAGAAGAATTGCTAGCAGACCCGGATGTGACCGCGGCACTGAGCGCAGAAGAGATCGAGGAAAAGTTCGACCTGGATTACCACACCAAGCATGTAGACACGATCTTTGAGCGGGTGTTTGGCGAAGATTAATCCAAAAATTCAATAATTTAACATAATGTAGACGAAGGCACCCAAGAAAGTAGCGGCAACAGACACGGGAAGGGTGAGAAAAAGGTATAACCAGCCCTTCAGCATCAGCTTTGCCGTGACCAAAGCCGAGACAACGGCGAACACGCCTATGACCTCGTCGTTGTAATCGAACGGCCAAAAGCCCCAAAACAAAAGCGCCCAGATGTGTCCGAACCAAAAGGAAACGCAGACCAATAGAGCCAGGATACCAAGCGTTCGACCAATGGAAGCGGTGTCTGCCTTCATCGTTTGCTTGCGCTTTTGCTTGGTTTCATCCGCATTTGGGTAGTCTCCGATCAACTTTGGCTCAACATGGCTTTCTTTATCTGACAGTGCTGCTACTTTTCCTGCAGTTTGAATGCGCATAAACCACGGATATCACGAGGAGTGTATCAGATGAAACTGACCACCGTCGCCCGGAACACGGCTCTGTCCGCGGCCATTGTTATCGCGACCACGGCCGCGGCCTTTGCAACGTGCAACGGCAAGCAACGCATTTCCTGCGCGGAAGGCAGCATCTACGACCACAACAAAGGCACTTGCGTGTCCACGGACGTTACGGCCAGCTGACCCAAAAAAACTGTCAGAATCTGGTGGCGCGAGAGGTGTCTTTTAACCTTTGTTCACGCCTTCGGACTACGGTGGTGCCTCTAGAACGTGCGGGGCCACCATGCAATCACACCAACTTGGCAGCATTGTACCCGTTTCCGGGGCACACACGAACAGGCGCCTGACCAGGCGGCAAAAGGCGGCCATCGTGGTGCGCTACCTGCTCAATCAAGGTGCCAACGTCCCTTTGACTGAACTGCCTGATTCTTTGCAGGAAGTGCTCACCACGCAAATGGGCTCCATGCGCTACGTGGACCGCGAGACGCTCGCCGACGTCGTGGCGGAATTCGCCGAAGAAATTGAAGGAACTGGCCTGACATTTCCACGCGGGGTCGCGGGCGCTCTGACAGCGCTGGATGGCAAGATCAGCCCGCAAACGGCGTTGCGCCTGCGAAAAGAAGCGGGCGTGCGCCAGTTCGGTGATCCCTGGTCGCAGGTTTGCGAGGCCGAAGCAGAAGCGCTCAAAAACATCCTCATGTCGGAAAGTGCGGAAGTGGCGGCCATCTTGCTGTCAAAGCTCTCTGTCATGAAGGCCGCCGAGCTTTTGGGCGGTATCCCGGGCGAACGGGCGCGACGGATCGCATATGCGGTGTCGCAAACCTCGGACGCAACGCCCGAGGCGGTGGATCGCATCGGGCTCGCGCTGGCCGCGCAATTGCAAGGCGCCCCGCAAACCGCTTTTGATGAAACGCCTGATGCCCGTGTCGGTGCGATCCTTAACTTTTCTCAGGCTGCCATTCGTGATGATGTCCTGAGCGGTCTTGAAGAAACGGATGAGGATTTCGCCACCTTGGTGCGGCGCGCCATCTTCACCTTTGAGAACATTCCTGAGCGGATCAACGAGAGGGATGTGCCGACGATTTCGCGCGATGTGCCCAGAGAGGATCTGGTCACGGCTTTGACGGCCGCGCTTGCCGCAGGCGATGCGCTCGAAGTCGCAGCCACATTCTTACTCGAAAATCATTCCAACCGCATGGCGGATGCCCTGCGCGACGAAATTTCCGAGCGTGGTCAGGTGAGTGCGAAAGACGGCGAAATAGCGATGACAGAAATCATCAACAACATTCGCGCGCTTGAGACCAATGGTGAGATCAAGTTCATACTGCCCGAAGAGGAATGAGGCCGCATTCAGGGGCCATGAAAGACCCCGTGCCAGACCCGTGAAAGACCCCAGACAGACCCCATAATGCGGGCTGCAAATGACGGGTCTGACCATTGCGGTGTCGGGCATGTTCAAGATGCGCCGGATCGGTGCGTCTAGCCTGAGATCACGCGCAGTTCCGAAAAGGACCTCCCATGATCCAAGGCAATCCTTCCCTGATCAATGCCATACGTGACCGCTTTGCCCATGTGGACGCTTGCCCCTTTCAAGGCCCGCGCATTTTCTTTGAAAACGCCGGGGGTGCTCTGACCCTAAAATCGGTTGTGGAGACCTCTGGATTTTACGCTGCGATCCCGGACAATCCAGGCCGCATGAACCCAGCAGGTCAGGGCACACAAAATGTGATTGCTCAGGCCAAAGAGGATCTGAGTGTCTTCATGAATGCCTCATCGGGTCAGTTCTTTGTCGGTGAAACCGGCACTGAGCTCATCTTTCGCATGGTCCGCACCGTGGCCGTCAATCTGGCGAAAGACAGCAAGGTGATCAGCTCGTCAATTGAACATCCCGCAACGCGCAGTGCCGCAGATCGCTGGGCCGAGGTCGCAGGCCTGGAGCATGTGATTGTGCCCCACAATGATGCGACAGGGCTTGTGACGGCGGACGACTATGCCGCGGTAATGACGCCGGACATCCGCCTTGCCACCATCCTGCACGCCTCGCCTGTGACCGGTATGGGCATGGATGTGGCCGCCATAGCGCACGCGATCCGCGCGGTGTCGCCCGAGTGCTACATCATCGTGGACGGCATTCAACACGCCGCCCACGGACAGGTGGATTTGGACAGCTACGGCGTGGATGGCTATGCGATCTCGCCCTACAAGTGCTTTTCACGACACGGCTACGGGATCGCCTGGATATCTGATCGATTGACCACCCTGCCCCATGACCAACTTATGAACGCCCCGGCAGATGGCTGGGAATTTGGCACACGCGATGCCGGGTCTTACGCCACGATGTCGGATGTTGTGGCGTATTTCGACTGGCTCGGCGGTGAGGTCTCGGCAGAAGAGGATCGCCGCGCGCGGATCGAGGCCGCGGGGCGCGCCATTCATGCCTACGAATCCCACCTGACGACGGCCATGATTCATGGCACGGGCAATCTGCCCGGTTTGGCGGATATGGAGCACGTCACGATTTTGGCGGGCGAAGACAACCCGGCGCGGGAAGGATTGGTATCGGTCGTGGTCAACGGCACGCCGTCAGAAGAGGTCGTCGAGACGTTGAATGCCCAAGGGATCCGGACCCATACGCGCAAGGCCGACCACTATAGCGGCAATGTGCTGACGCCGTTGGGATTGAGCGATTGCGTGCGCATATCGCTCTGCCATTACAATACCGAGGGCGAGGTGGCACAGCTTCTGGGGGCGATCAAAGCGATGGACAAGGCGGGTTAACCGCCGCTGCTCATACTCAGGATCTCATCCACCCACGTCGGCACGATCAGCGACGCTTTTCCCAGGCGACACTCATGAAAATCCTGTGATGCGGCAGACGGCTCGAGGTTCAGCTCGACCGTATGCGCGCCCATCTCCCGCGCCATTTGGCCAAAGGCGGCGGCCGGATAGACCTGACCGGAGGTGCCGATCGCCGCAAAAAGATCCGCCTCTGCGAGGGCCTCTTCTGTCTTATCGGGGTGGTAGGGAAACTCCCCGAACCAGACCACATCCGGGCGTGTAGCGGCTGTCCCGCAGGAGGGGCACGGATCATCGGGAGACATCACCAGAGGCGCCTCCCATCTGTCACCACAAGCTTGGCACAGCGCACCTGCAAGTTCCCCATGCATATGAAGCACGTGTCTGCTGCCTGCCTTTTCATGCAATCCGTCGACATTTTGCGTGATGAGCAGAACTTCGCCCTTGTGCTCAGCCTCAAGCCGGGCCAGCGCATCGTGCGCCGGATTGGGGGTCGCGTCCGCCGCCTGCGCCCGCCGGGCATTGTAAAACCCATGCACAAGCTGGGGATTGCGCGCGAACCCTTCGGGCGTGGCCACATCTTCGATGGCGTGCTGCGCCCATAACCCGCCTTCGTCGCGAAACGTGCCAAGACCGCTTTCGGCGGAAATCCCCGCACCTGTCAGGATGACGATCTTTTCCATGTGCTCTCCTTGCCGTAAGGCTTGGCTATGACACGACGCATTCTCTTTGTCTGCCTTGGCAATATATGCCGCTCGCCCACAGCCGAAGGGGTTTTTCGCAGCATGGCGCCTGATATGGAAACCGACAGCTGTGGAACAGCCGCCTGGCACGTGGGAAAACCACCCTACGGGCCAATGCAGGTGGCTGCGGGGCAAAAAGGATACAACCTGTCAGATCTGCGCGCCCGTCAGATCGATCTGTCGGACTTTGACACCTTTGATCTGATCATCGCCATGGACGCACAGAACAAGGCCGAGATCGAAGCGCTGCGGCCTGAGGGAAATGGAACGCCCGTGCGCGTGTTCACCGAGTTTGCCCCCGAGACAGGGATGGATCATGTGCCGGACCCCTACTACACCCGGGATTTTGCCGGGGCAGTGCGGCTCATCGAGTCGGCGGCAACGGGTTTAAAACGACATCTCGATCTGCAGTGAGCCGCAGTCTTTGAAAGACTGCGGACCGAAATCTTTCAAAGATTTCGGCGCCCTCATCCGCCGTCGCGGGAGGCACGTTCTTCGTCGATCACCTCTTGCGGGAACTGGCTCATGAAACAGCAGCACACCCCCTGATCGATCATCGTGCGCGGGCCGTTGGGATGCGCAATGTGTTTGTAAACGCCGTGACTGTGCCCGTGATGGTGGTGGTGGTGACCGTGCCCATGATCATGACTGTGCCCGTGATCGTGCTCGTGCTCTTGCTCGTAGCTATGATCGTGATCATGCGCCGTGCCCGCTTCATCATCCAGCGGATCGCGGAATTCTGCGTGGTGATGATGCACGTCCACTTCCCCTTTGGCCAAGCGCTCCTGAAATGAGGCCATAAGATCCACGCTGTCCGAAAGGCTACCGGCCTGCGCCTCTTTGATCCGCGCAATGAACGTATCAAGCACATGATCTTGGTCTGCGAGGTAGTGGGCCTTGTAAAACCGCACATCCGGCGCGGTTTCGGCCACGCGATCGACATAGGCATAGATGCGATCAATGAGGCGCCCCGAGAACAGGAAATAAGGCGCCACGACGATTTTCTTGTAGCCGAGCTTCAACGCCATTTCGAGGCCGCGGCCAACGGAGGGAAAGGTGACCCCGGAATAAACCGTCTCGGACCAGCCAAAGCCCAGATTTTCGGTGACGATCCGGGTCAGGCGGGCGGCCTCGGCATTGGCCAGCGTGTCCGACGTGCCACGGCCCACCACGACCAGCATCGTGTCGTAAAGATCGCCGTCATGAACGTGGTCAACACCCAGTGCCTGCAAGATGCGCGCCTCAAACGCCGCGATCATCTGCTCATGCAGGCCCAGTTCGCGGCCGTAGCGGACGGTTAACCGCGGGTTTTTCTCGCCATAGGTTGTCAGCACGGAAGGGATGTCATTCTTGGCGTGGGTGGCGGCAAAGAGCATGCCGGGCACCGCGACAATCTCGGTGACGCCCGCGTCGCGCAAACGATCCAGTCCCATGTGAATGTTGGGCGCAGAATACTCCAGAAAGCCGTACTCCACAGGCAAATCGGGATAGCGTGCGCGCAGGCCCTTGGCCAGCAGCGCAAACTCTTCTTCCGCTGATTTGGCGCGGCTGCCGTGGCCGCAAATCATAATGCCCGTTTTCGTCATGCTGGCCCCCTCCTGAGAACGCGTGAGAACTTGCCGGTGTGAAACGCGCCAATTGATAAGCTGCGCCCGCGCCTTAGATTGCAGGACGTAAAGGAGAGCACAATGGGTAAAGTTCTGATCGCTGCCGCTGTCGTTGTCACAGCCGCTGCTGTCGTCGGGGGCGCACGCGTCTGGGCGTCTCAGGATGTAGAGACACCGGCCTATCAGGTGGAGGCCGCTCAAGGGGCTTTTGAAGTGCGCCAGTACCCAGCGATGGTGGCTGCACAGGTGGATCGGCAGGGGGATCGCGGGGCCGCCGTACGCGCTGCGTTTTCGCCGCTTGCGGGCTATATTTTCGCCAAAGATCGCCCAGGTGAGAAGATCGCCATGACTGCGCCGGTCACGCAGGAGCCTGATGACAACGGATGGACCGTGTCCTTTATCATGCCCGAGGGGCGGACCTTGGCGGATTTGCCGACGCCCGCAGGCGATGTGACACTCGTGGACATTCCTCCGCGACGCATGGCGGCGATGTCGTTTTCGGGCAGGTGGACCGATGCAAGGTTCCAACAGCATTCCGACCAGTTGCTGGCATGGGTCACGGCGCAAGGGCTGACCACCATCGGCGATGTGGAGTTTGCCTATTACAATGACCCGTTCACGCCTGCCTTCATGCGCCGCAATGAGGTGATGGTGGAGATCTCTTCGCGCCAGTGAGTGCCCCGTGAGGACTGCCGGTGGCGGGGTGAACCCCGCTCTACAGGCTCGCGTAGGCTGCGCGATACGCGTCGAGGTTTTCGCGGGTGTATTCAGAATAGTCGAAATCGAGCGTCGAGGTGATCTCGGACACCATGCTCCACATGGTTTCGCGCAGAAGAGAGGCGCATTTCATCGCGTCATAGCTTTGCCAGAGCATGTCTGTGGGCGGCACCCCGAAATACTGAGACAGCATATCTGCTTCTGCGGCGCGTGGCAGACCGGCATTGGTGGCCAGCCCCCCAAGGTCAAAAAGTGGCGAGCCAAGCCCGCCATATTCCCAGTCGATGAGCCAGAACCGATCCGTGCCACGCAGAATGTTGGCCGGCAGCAGATCATTATGGGTCAGCATGATGGAGACCGGACCGACACGCGCCTCCAAGGCTGCGGCCTCCTCGAGCAGCCCATCAAGCACCGCGTGATGGGCTGAGCCGTTGGCCGAGAGATACCCTGCATAGCTGCGCAGAATGTGAAACACCCAAAAGCTGAGCACCGGGCCTCGCACCGCGGCCGTTCCTTGCACATGGAGCGTCTTGAGCATGTCCACCGCAGCGCGCAAGGTCGCGGGATCATGCAGGTCATCTCCGGTAAGCGGCGCGGCATCGACGTAGGTGAGCACCAAAACGCCGGGCTCTGAATGGATGACCGCAGGCGCCAGGCCAATTTCATGGGCCGTGCGGCTCAGCGACAGTTCATTCCAGCGGGCGACCATGTGTTCGGGAATGTCATTGCCCAGCCGCACCACGTAATCCTGATCCTGATCCGTCAGTCGGACGTTGTGGTTGGTGATGCCGCCTTCGAGGGTGCGGGCATCTTTGGGCGCGGTGAAACACGCAAGTGAGAGCGCTTTTTGCAGGGCTGCGTCGGGTGTTGTCATTGGCGGAGTGTAGTGCGGTGTCTTTGCCAGACGCAAGCGGCGGCTCGCCCCTCCCTCCGGTTGGGTCTCGCGGGCTTGCGGGACTTGCCCGGCGTCTGATGGAGGGGGCGCGAGGCCGAATCGACCCTTCACGACTTTATTTCGATAAATTCGAAACTGCGAAAACCCGTTGCGCTTTCAAACCCCGTCATAATAGGCTCCGCGCGGGAGTGTAACGCATTGGCCTCGTGCGACGAAAATTTCATTTGATCAAGATGCTCACGGGCCATTAACCTGCATGCGGGTGACAAAATGCGTCAACAACACCCAATACAACAGGGAGAAAACAAACATGGCACTTATCAAAGGCGGTATGCTTGACCGCCGTGGATTTCTGAAAACCACAGCGGCCACCGCCGTTGCAGCAACACTGCCTCTGGGCGGTGCAGCGATTGCCGCGCCAAAACGCGGCGGCCATATTCGTGTGGGCAAAGGCCACGGGCAAACAACAGACACGCTGAACCCAGGCACATGGGAAAACGGCTTTACCATCGACATGGCGTTTGCCATTCATGGCTACCTCGTAGAAGTCGGGCCAGATGGCTCCATGGTGCCAAACCTGGCCGAAAGCTGGGAGGCGTCGGCTGACGCGTCTGAATGGCGCTTCAAGCTGCGCAAGGGCGTGACCTTCCACTC
>ERZ1740065.760-NODE-760-length-18067-cov-5.840828_pt1 | contig 18067 bp, 18 predicted proteins | sample MGYA00581738_ERZ1740065 | MGnify/ENA primary metagenome ERZ1740065 (study PRJEB43018, sample SAMN04849749) | marine metagenome | isolation source: floating plastic debris | place: Pacific Ocean | collected 2008-09-01 | study: EMG produced TPA metagenomics assembly...
TGGGGGCTGGCAATCCTGCCGGACGGCGGCGTGCTGATCACCGAGCGCGACGGCGCGTTGCTGCACTTCCGGAACGGTCAGCGCGGCGAGGTTGCTGGCGTGCCGGAGGTCGCGGCACGGGGGCAGGGCGGTTTGCTCGACATCACGCTGGCTCGGGATTTTGCGCAGACCCGAGAGCTCTTCCTGACCTATTCCAAGCGGCAGTCGGGCGGAGCGGGCACAGCCCTTGCGGTGGCGCGACTGTCCGATGATGGCACGCGACTTGAGAACCCGCGCCTTCTGTTTGAAGCCGCCCCGGGAAGCTCCGGCGGGCGGCACTTCGGCAGCCGTGTGGTCGAGGCGCCCGATGGCACGCTCTTCGTCACCATCGGTGATCGGGGCGATCGTCCCTCGGCGCAGGATCGTCGCAATCACAACGGCGCCATTGTACGGGTCAACCGCGACGGGTCGGTCCCGCGGGACAACCCGTTTCTGGGCCAGACAGATGTGCAACCGGAAATCTGGTCCTTCGGCCATCGCAATCCACAGGGCGCGGGGCTGGACGCGCAGGGCACACTCTGGACAGCAGAGCACGGCGCACGCGGCGGAGATGAGTTGAACCGGGTGAAGAAGGGCGCGAATTTCGGCTGGCCGGTGATCTCCTACGGGCGGCACTACTCCGGCGGAAAGATCGGTGAGGGCACGGCAAAACCGGGCATGGAGCAACCGCTACATTATTGGGACCCTTCCATCGCACCCTCCGGCCTGCTGGTGTACCAGGGTGACATGTTCCCGAACTGGCAGGGCGACATCTTCGTCGGATCGTTGAAGTTCGACTATATCTCGCGGCTTGAGGTCTCTGGCGACACGGCCCGTGAAGCGGGGCAGATCCGGTCCGATCAGACCGTCCGCGTGCGCGATCTGGTCGAAGCGCCCGATGGCAGCATCTGGTTCATATCCGTCGGTGACGGGGCTGTGTACCGCATGTCAGACAGTTCTCAGAAGCAGTGAACTAACATCTCGCATGTTGCGTTCGGATTCCGTGATCTTGGATTGCGTCAACCATTCCATACATCCGTCATGACGGATCACACTCAACCTATGAGCAAATGGAATGTTACAGTCTGAACAACCCCACATGTGGTGCATACCAATTGTTGATGGCGCGGACAAATATGGAACAAATCACATAGCTTTCAAACCGCTAACGTACGACTTGAAACTGGCAGCAGCCTTTTGCGTGATAGATGCACAACACTGCCAAGGGGGAGGCTGCCATGCTCCAACCATCGACAAAGGTCGATCCGAAGAATAGACATGCCATTCGGCACTACTACCGAAATCATGCGATTTTTCTGCAATTTGGGAAACACGTGTTCTTCGCAATTCGGCAACCGTGGCTCGCGGTGCTTCTTTGCATGGGAGCATCCGCGCCCTTGACGGCCTTTATCGCTACGCGCGAATTCCCATTTTGATCTCATTCAGATCGACAGGCGCGACGCGTGGCTGCCCCGTTCTCGATAGGGCGTCGTGTCGTAATGCGACCGGTAGCATTTGGAGAAATGCGAGGGTGAGGCAAACCCGCAGGCGAGCGCCACGTTGATCACGCTCATGTCGGTCTGCATCAGCAGGTTGCGCGCCTTTTGCAGCCGCAATTCCATGTAATAGCGCTTGGGCGAGCGGTTGAGATAGCGGCGGAAGAGCCGTTCCAACTGCCGGGTGCTCATGCCGACGTTCTTGGCCAGGATCGACGGGCTGATCGGTTCCTCGATATTGCCCTCCATCATCTGGATGACCTTGCTGAGCTTCGGATGGCGCACGCCGATGCGTGTGGGCACCGACAGGCGTTGGGTATCCTGATCGGTGCGGATCGAGGCATAGATGAGCTGATCCGCGACCATATTTGCCAGTTCCTCGCCCTGGTGATCCGCGATCAGCTTGAGCATCAGGTCGATGGAGGAGGTGCCCCCGGCTGTCGTGATCCGGTTGCCGTCGACGACGAAGACCGACTTGGTCAGGTCGACCTCCTGGAATTCCTCCGAGAAACTGTCCTGGTTTTCCCAATGAATGGTGGCGCGCTTGCCGTCGAGCAACCCGGCCTTGGCCAGCGTATACGCCGCGGTGCAGAGCCCGCCCATCAGGAGCCCCTTGCGCGCCTCACGTCGCAACCAGCCCAGAACGCGCTTTGTCGTGGCGGCCTGAACATCGATGCCACCGCAGACCATGACAGTGTCGTCCCGGTTCAACTCCTCCAGATCGCCATCGAGCTTGAAACCGCTGCCGGAGGAGGCGTGGATGATATCCCCACCTTCGCCGATGATCCGCCATTCATACACCTGCTTGCCCGCCATGCGGTTGGCGATGCGAAGGCTCTCAACAGCGGCTGAAAAGCAGAGCAGCGTGAAATCTTGCAGCAAGACAAACACAAAGCGCTTGGGCTTGTCGGCGGGCGGATCGTTCCGCGTGGCTGGTTGCATCTGGGACATCGCCGTCTCTTGATCTTATCTTTTCCCCGGACAGGGGCACTCTGAGTCCGCCCTCTGCCGGCTCAGATGGTCACGACCGATACGCCACGTCAAGAGGACGAATTTGTGATATGGTCACTGCGGAAAGGCTTTTGTATAGAGAGCGCTGTGATGTGAGCGCTCGCAGGCCTGCGAGCCCAACCCGGAGTTGAAACAATGACCGAATGGACAAAATCGAGCTGGCGCGCCAAACCGCGGATCCAGATGCCGGAGTATCCGGATCAGGCCGCTCTGGAAGCCGTCGAAGCCCAGCTTGCCCGGTTTCCGCTCCTGGTGTTTGCCGGGGAAGCGCGGCGGCTGAAAAAGCACCTGGGCGCGGCGGGTCGCGGCGAGGCGTTTCTGCTGCAGGGGGGCGATTGCGCCGAGAGCTTTGACCAGTTCAGCTCGGACGCGATCCGCGACACCTTCAAGGTGATGTTGCAGATGGCCATCGTGCTGACCCACGGCGCCAAGGTGCCAGTGATCAAGGTGGGCCGCATGGCCGGGCAATTCGCCAAGCCGCGGTCCGCCCCGACCGAGACCGTCGATGGCGTGGAGCTGCCAAGCTACCGCGGCGACATCATCAACGAGCTCGACTTCACCGCCGCTGCACGCATTCCGGATCCCGAGAAGATGCTGCGCGCCTACACCCAGGCCGCGGCGACGCTGAACTTGATCCGCGCGTTCTCCACGGGCGGTTATGCGGATGTGCACCAGGTGCACGCCTGGACCCTGGGTTTTACCGAAAGCGAGAAGGTCGAGCGCTACCGCGAGATCGCCAATCGCATCTCGGACACCTTGGTTTTCTTGACCGCGGCTGTCGTCAACGGTTATTTGTTTAATTAGACGTAGTCGTTCGAGATCTACACCAGCCATGAATCGCTGCTGCTGGAGTATGAAGAGGCGCTGACGCGTGTCGACAGCACCACGGGCAAGTGGCTGGCAGGCTCGGGTCACATGATCTGGATCGGCGACCGCACACGGCAGCCCGATGGGGCGCATGTGGAGTTTGCGCGCGGCGTGCAGAACCCGATTGGCCTGAAAGCCGGACCGTCGATGACTTCGGACGATCTGAAAGTGCTGATGGCCAAGCTGAACCCGGAGAACGAAGAGGGGCGTCTGACCCTAATCGCGCGGTTTGGGGCCGGATCGGTGGGCGAACATCTGCCGCGACTGATCAAGACCGTGCGCGAGGAAGGCGCCAATGTGACCTGGGTCTGCGACGCGATGCATGGCAACACGATCAAATCCTCCAGCGGCTACAAGACGCGGCCGTTTGATTCCGTGCTGCGCGAGGTGCGCGAGTTCTTTGCCGTGCACGCTGCCGAAGGTACGGTTCCGGGGGGCGTGCATTTCGAGATGACCGGGCAAGACGTGACCGAGTGCACCGGAGGTGTCCGCGCCGTCAGCGACGAAGACCTGTCAGATCGCTACCATACCGCCTGCGACCCGCGCCTGAACGCGAGCCAATCGCTGGAACTGGCCTTTCTCGTCGCGGATGAGTTGTCGAATCGCCGCGATGCGCGGCGGACGCAAGCCACGGGCTGAACAGCGCCACAGGAATGTAAAAGCCCGCCTTCCACCAGGGAGGCGGGCTTTTACATGCGCTCCCCCAAAACAAAACCACCCGCACGTTCTGTGCGGGCGGCCTTCCTGATCAAAGGAATTTGGTCCTAAAATGCCTGTTAGTCGTCCGTCTTCACCAGACGCAGGTAGGGCGCATGCTGGCGCGGCGTCTCGCTGCGGAATGGCACGCTGGGCTCCCGGAATGCCTGCTCCGGTTTGGTTGCGGGCTCCTTGGCGGCTGTCACAGGTGCCGGCTTGTCGCCCTTGATGACCGGCGGCAGAGATGCATCGGCCACGATGGGGCGCAGAGACGTGCGGGTGACATCGAACCGGCGCGGGCTCCGCCCAATCTCGCCAACGGAGATCAGCGCACCGAGAATGCGGCTCACATCGCCCAGATCGCTTTTCAGCGGCATCAGCACCATGCGGGCCTCAAGCGGCGGCAATCCGGCTCCCTGTTCGGAGTGCAGTTGCAGCGAACATGTGGCGGGCGTTTCAAACACTTCTTCCAGCACATCGCTCAACTGCCGACGCGATGCGGGCGTGATGAAGGATGTCAGCGGCATGCCCCGGACTTCCATGCCCATCAGATCGCTGAGATGGCTGCCCGCGATGCGCAGACGGGCAATGCCCGGCGCGATTCTTTCAACGATGAAGGAATACTCCAACGCCTGCTCGATCCCGCGCGGATCGATTTCCGCGCGATTGGGCATCAGGCGGTTGCCGCGCAATGCCTCCCAATAGGCTTCAAGCTGCGCGAGAGGCGCAAATCCGGTATTTGAAACATGCTGCGTCATGCTGAATACATTGTGCGTCTTTTGCCCGCCGTTGTCCATCGCCCAGCCCTTTACTAAATTCGGTGCTCACGCACAGTCTGAAAACATTTACGATGGCACCGATACCGCTTATTGGCGCGGTGCCAAACTGGTTACTGGAACTTTAATATCAACAATTTTCCACAAATGCTGGGATATCTTTAGATTTGGTTAACTGTCGCCGGTCAGGACAAGGTTCCGGCGGAGGACCGCGCAGGGGTTGCCCTGCGGGCTTGAATCGCCATAAGGCTGGCGGGACTGAAGGCCGAAGGGGTGAAAACCGATGATCCGTTCCATGACTGGTTTTTCCTCGGCCACGGGCAGCCTGCCGCCGCATTCCTGGGCATGGGAACTGCGCGCCGTGAACGGCAAGGGGCTGGATCTGCGCCTGCGGGTGCCGGATTGGATCGACGGGCTTGAAGCGGGTCTGCGCAAGTTGCTGGGTGCCGCGGTCACGCGGGGCAACCTGACACTCTCCCTGCGTTTGGCGCGGGACGAACAGGCGGGCGCGTTGCAGATCAACGACGCACAGCTCGACGCGGTGCTGCAGGCGATGGCCACGATCGAGACACGGGCGATGGAGGCAGGCGTATCGCTGGCCCCGTCCGCGTCGTCGGACATCGTCGCGCTGCGCGGGGTTCTGGAGCAAGGCACCAGCGAGGATGATGTCGCCCCGCTGGCCAAGGCGCTTCTCGACGAAGCCGCGCATCTGATCGCGGATTTCAACGCGATGCGGGACCGCGAGGGTGCTGCCCTGCAAAAGGTGCTGTTGGCGCAGCTGGACGAGATTGCCACGCTGACCACCGAGGCGACAGGGCTGGCGAAAGCGCGCGGTGCGGCCATGGCCGACACGCTGAAACGCAATCTGACCAAGGTGATGGACAACATCGACAGCGCCGACCCGGACCGGGTGGCGCAGGAATTGGCGCTGATCGCGGTGAAGTCGGATGTGACCGAGGAGATCGACCGGCTGGCCGCCCACGTGGACGCCGCCCGCGATCTGATCGGGCAGGGCGGGCCGGTCGGGCGCAAACTGGATTTCCTGATGCAGGAATTCAACCGCGAGGCAAATACGCTGTGTGCCAAGGCCCAGAACACCGGGCTGACCCGCTGCGGGCTGGCGCTGAAAGCGGTGATCGACCAGATGCGCGAACAGGTACAGAATGTGGAGTAGACGATGACAGCAACGCGACGCGGTCTCTTGATCATCCTCAGCTCGCCCTCTGGCGCGGGGAAGTCCACGCTGGCACGGCGGTTGCGCGACTGGGACCCGGATATCGAATTCTCGATTTCCGCCACGACACGCGCCGCCCGCCCGGGCGAGGAGGATGGCCGCGAGTACCATTTCGTCGATGAGGCCGTGTTCAAGGCGCAGGTGAATGACGGTGGCATGCTGGAGCACGCACATGTCTTCGGCAATTTCTACGGCTCTCCCAAGGCGCCTGTGCAGGCGGCCATCGACCAGGGACGAGACGTGCTTTTTGACATCGACTGGCAGGGATCGCAGCAGATCACAAACTCGGCGCTCGGGGCGCATACGCTCTCGATTTTCCTGCTGCCGCCGTCAATCCGCGAGTTGCGCAACCGGCTGGAGAAACGAGGGCAGGATGACGCCGACACCATCGCCCGCCGGATGGAGAAAAGCTGGGACGAAATCAGCCATTGGGGCGCCTATGATTTCGTGATCGTGAACGATGATCTGGACGAGACCGAGGAGAAGCTGAAAACCATCATCTCGGCGACGCGGCTGCGGCGCAGCCAGCAACCGGGGCTGACGGGCCACGTGCGGCAATTGCAATCGGAATTCGAGGAGTTGTCATGACACTCTATGCCTTGGGCGATCACCACCCGCAGCTACATGCGGACACATGGGTGGCCCCGGATGCCAACCTCGTCGGTCAGGTGGTGCTGGAAGAGGGGGCGTCTGTCTGGTTCGGCACCACCATCCGTGCCGATCACGAGGAAATCCGCGTCGGCAAGGGTTCGAACGTGCAGGAGAACTGCGTCTTTCACATTGACGCCGGCTATCCGCTGACCGTTGGAGAGAATTGCACCATCGGGCACAAGGTCATGCTGCACGGCTGCACCATCGGTGACAACTCCCTGATCGGCATGGGGGCCACGGTGCTGAACGGCGCCACCATCGGCAAGAACTGCCTGATCGGGGCAGGCGCCCTGATCACCGAGAACAAGGTGATCCCGGACGGCTCACTTGTGATGGGCGTGCCGGGAAAAGTAGTGCGGGAGCTGGACGCAGAGGCCATTCGCGGCCTGACGCTCAGTGCGCTGCACTACCAGGAGAACATGCGCCGGTTTCGAGATGAACTGCGTCGGGTAGAAGACTGATATGAAAAACGAAAAAGGATCCATTGTGCGCCCGGACGCCCTGCCTGACAGCGCCAGCCGTCCGGTGGTTACGCCGCTCAGCCCGTCGGTAGTCTACGCCTCGGAGACGCCCGATATGCTGGACCGGCAATACGAAGGCGCGTTGCACGGCTATACCTATGCGCGCGAAGGCCACCCGAACGCGGATGTGGTGGCCAGGCGCATGGATCGGCTCGAAGGGGCACCGCATGCCGGTGTCGTGACGGCTTCGGGCATGGCGGCGGTGTCCGCGGTGTTGCTGGGGCTGACACAGGCGGGTGATCACGTGATCGGCGGCAACCAGCTTTACGGCCGTTCGCTGCGGATGATGAAAGAGGATTTGCCCCGCCTCGGGATTGCAACCTCCCTGGTCGATCCCGGCGATATCGAAGCGATGCGTGCGGCCCTGCGCCCCGAAACGCGCATGGTGTTGATCGAAGTGGTTTCCAACCCGACCCTGCGGGTGGCGGATCTGGAGGGGCTCAAGGCCCTTTGTGCACAGCATGACATCCTGCTGGTGGTGGACAACACCTTCACCACGCCACGGGCGATCCGACCCTTTGACTGGGGCGCGGATATCGTGATCCATTCCATCACCAAACTGCTGGCGGGACATTCCGACGTCATGCTTGGCTATGTGGCCGCGCGCGATGCCGCGCTGAACGACCGGTTGCGGGTTTTCACCGTGACGGCCGGCATGAACCCCAGCCCCTTTGACTGTTGGCTGGCGGAGCGGGGCATGCTGTCCTTCGATCTGCGCTTTGACCGGGCTCAGGCCACCGCCGCCCGGCTGGCCGACCATCTGGGCACGCTCGAAGGGGTCAGACGCGTGATCTATCCCGGTCGGGACGATCATCCTGATCGCGCCCGGGCGATGGCATTGTTGGGCGGGCAGTTTTGCAACATGGTCAGTTTCGAATTGAACGGCGGGCGCGAGACTGCAAACGCCTTCACGCGTGCCGCCGATGGCCTGAGCTTCGCCCCGACGCTGGGGGATATCGGGACCACGCTCTCGCACCCTGCGTCTTCGTCACACCGGGCGCTGACGGCAAAAGAACGCGCTGAACTTGGCATGTCGGAAGGGTTCTTCCGCGTCTCGGTCGGGCTGGAAGATCCGGACACGCTCTGCCGGATTTTCACCGACGCCGTCGCCGCCGCGACCGGCAGCTGACCGGACGCAGTGCGATGAGCCAGGCGCTATCCGATATTCTGGCCGCACTGCCGCTCCCGGCGCTGGTCATCGATGGCGGCGAACGCATCATCGGGGCCAACGCCGAGGCACGCACGCTGATCGGGCAGGGCATCGATGGGCGCAACTTCGTCACCATGCTGCGCCAGCCGGGGCTGATCGACACGATCGAAGCGGTTCTGCGGGACAGCCGCCCGCGGGTCGCGCAATACCTGTCGAACGACGGGGTTCAGGACACGACATTTCAGGTCACGGTGCGGGCCTTGCCGGATCAGGACGCCCTGCTGTTGTGCTTCATGGACGTGACCCATCTGGAGCAGGCAGGGCAGATGCGCCGGGACTTCGTCGCCAATGTCAGCCATGAGCTGCGCACGCCGCTGACCGCCCTGATGGGTTTCATTGAAACGCTGCGCGGCCCGGCCCGCGAAGATGCCGCCGCGCGCGACAGGTTTCTGGACATCATGGAGGGCGAGGCGGGGCGGATGAACCGGCTTGTCGGCGATCTGCTGTCGCTCAGCCGTGTGGAGGGGGATGAACGTGTCCGGCCCCGGGATCGGGTCAATCTGACCGACATCCTGGCCTCTGTCCTGCGCACGTTAAAGCACTTGGCGGAGGAGGCAGAGGTCACGCTGGAGCAGGACTTTGGCGAGACGCCCGTCGAGCTGATCGGCGATCCTGACCAGTTGATGCAGGTCTTTACCAATCTTGTCGAAAACGCGATCAAGTATGGCGCATCGGGCAAACGCGTCACGGTCCGGATCGAGCTGACCGAGCGGGACCCCGCGCTGCGGGCGCCCGGGGTACGCGTACATGTGATCGACTATGGACCAGGCATCGACGCCATTCACCTGCCGCGCCTGACCGAACGATTTTACCGCGCCGACAGCCACCGCAGCCGCGCTTTGGGCGGCACCGGACTGGGATTGGCCATCGTGAAACACATCATCAACCGCCACCGGGGGCGGCTGCGCGTGGAGAGTGACTTGGGCAAAGGCGCGCAATTCACCGTGGTTCTGCCGACAGAAACCACGCTCTCCGCAACCGAGTCTGACGCCTGAGTCGCACCAACTCTCAGGGTGCCAATGGTTACAATGTCAGATCCACCTCCTGTAAAATATCATGAAATCAATTGATTATGAGGTTTCTGAAACGGGGGCGCCATACGTCATAAAACTGTTACGTAACTGTCACAAAAGCATTGTCAGAGGTCCGTACCACCAGTTTCAAGATCGCCATGGGGGTGATCAGATTCGCAAATGACAATGACAGGAGATACCATGTCGTTCGTAAAACTCACCACTTCCGCGCTGGCCATTGCCGCCATGTCCGCAACCACCGCTGCCGCGCGTGATCAGGTGCAGGTTGCCGGGTCTTCGACCGTGCTGCCCTACGCGTCCATCGTTGCCGAAGCCTTTGGTGAAAACTTTGAGTTTCCCACACCCGTGGTCGAATCCGGTGGTTCCTCTGCCGGCCTGAAACGGTTCTGTGAAGGTGTCGGTGAGAACACAATCGACATCGCCAACGCATCGCGCGCCATCAAGGACAGCGAAGTCGCAGTCTGCGCCGAGAATGGCGTGACGGACATCATCGAAGTGCGCATCGGCTATGACGGCATCGTCTTTGCCTCCGACATCAACGGCAACTCCTTCGAGTTCACGCCGACGGATTGGTACAAGGCACTGTCTGACAAAATCGTTGTGGACGGCGAGATCGTCGCCAACCCCTACACCACGTGGAACGAAGTGAACCCGGACTTCCCGGCGCAGCCGATCCAGGCTTTCGTGCCCGGCACCAAGCACGGCACGCGCGAAGTGTTCGAAGACAAGGTGATCCTCGCAGGCTGTGAAGCCACCGGTGATTTCGATGCATTCAAGGCAGCCAATGGCGATGACAAGAAAGCCGCCGAGAAGGCCTGCATCGGCCTGCGTACGGACGGAAAGTCAGTCGATATCGACGGTGATTACACCGAAACACTGGCCCGCATCGAGAGCAACAAGGACGGCATCGGCGTCTTTGGGCTGGCGTTCTACGAGAACAACACAAACAAATTGCAGGTTGCGACCATGTCGGGTGTTACCCCGTCAACCGAAAGCATCGCGACCGGCGAATACCCCGTGTCCCGCCCGCTGTTCTTCTACGTGAAGAAAGCGCATATCGGCGTGATCCCTGGCCTCAAGGAGTTCGCCGAGTTCTTCGTGGCGGATGAGATCGCCGGCCCCGATGGCCCGCTGTCCGAATACGGCTTGGTGGCTGATCCCAAGCTGGAGGAAACACAGTCCGCGGTAGCGGAAGAAGCGGTTCTGGGCGGCAACTCCTGATCCGGCTGGAAAAGATGTTTCCGGGGGCTGCGCGCGTCGCCCCCGGCATTTGACGAAAGACGCATCATGCAATTCATGGGGTGGGCCGCATGACACTTGGGCTGACAGGATATGTTGTCCTCACCGTTCTATTCCTGACCATCGCCGCATTCTTCGCCGCGCGAGCCAGGGCCAAGTCCACCGCCGGTGGCGACACCCGGTTGTTGCACTCGCTGCCCAACTACTATGGCTACAACGCGGCGATGTTTACCGCCGTGCCCGCCCTGGGTGTCCTGGTGATCTGGCTGCTGGCACAGCCCCTGATGATCGAGAACTCGGTTTTCAAACTGATCCCTGACCGCATTGTCGGCGAAGGTTCTTCCCGTGGTCTTGTCATGAGCGACGTACGCCGCGTGGCCGAAGGACTGGACATCGCCGTGGCGCAGGGCGCGCTGACCGATGAGGAAGCCGATACCATCCGCGCCGACGCTGCAGACGTGCGTTCCATCCTGGGCAGCGTGGGCGTCGCGCTTGGCTCCAGCGTGGAGACGGACGTCTTGAACGCCGCCCAGCAATACCGCATGAGGTCCGAGACCGGCACCTTCTGGATGTCCATCACCGTGGTGACGCTGGCCATGCTTGGCGCGGTGCTTGCGATTTTCGTGACGCGCGCAGACTTCCGAGCGCGCAATACCGTTGAGCGCGGGGCCCTGGCGCTCCTGATCCTCGCGGCATCTCTGGCGATCCTGACCACCGTCGGCATCGTCCTGTCGATGCTCTTCGAAAGCATCAATTTCTTCCGCCTGCATCCGTGGACCGACTTCTTTTTTGGCGGCAGCTGGGCACCGAACTTCCGCGGCGACAGCGATCTGTCCATCCTGCCGCTGCTCTGGGGCACGCTCTATATTTCTTTCATCGCGCTGCTCGTGGCAGTGCCGATTGGCCTTTTCGCCGCGATCTATCTCAGCGAATATGCCGGGCCCAAAGTCCGCGCTGCCGCCAAGCCGCTGCTGGAGATCCTCGCGGGGATTCCCACCATCGTCTACGGTCTCTTTGCGCTGCTGACCGTCGGTCCCGCGCTGGTGAGCGTCTTTGGCCGCGGGGACGACGGCCTCTTGGGCGTCACCTGGATGAGCGGGGCCACGGCGGTGCTGACGGCCGGTCTGGTCATGGGTATCATGCTCATCCCCTTCGTCTCCTCGCTCAGCGACGACATCATCAACGGCGTGCCGCAAGCGATGCGCGACGGCTCCTTCGGGCTGGGGGCGACCCATTCGGAAACCATCCGGCAGGTTGTCCTGCCCGCCGCGCTGCCGGGCATTGTCGGCGCCGTCCTGCTCGCCGCGAGCCGGGCCATTGGTGAGACCATGATCGTGGTGCTGGGGGCGGGAGCGATTGCGAAATTCTCGCTGAATCCGCTTGAAGCCATGACCACCATCACCACGCGGATCGTGAGCCAGCTGACCGGCGACACCGATTTCGCCAGCCCCGAGACGCTGGTGGCCTTTGCCCTCGGTCTTACGCTCTTTGTCCTGACCCTCGGGCTCAACGTCCTCGCCCTCTACATCGTGCGCAAGTACCGGGAGCAATACGAACGACCGACGCCACTACCTCTGCCGCTCCTGCTGCCACGCCCGCGTCCGGCAAGGGCTCGCTGATGCAGCAGGACGCACGGACGCGCAAACGCAACGCGGCCGAAGCGCGGTTCAAAGCCTACGGCATTGCCGCCATCACCATCGGCATGCTGATGCTGCTGATCCTTGTCTTCAACATCATCTCCCGCGGGACAGGCGCGTTCCAACAGACGTTTGTGACGCTCGAAGTCGAGCTGCTGGCAGAGAAGCTCGACAAGAAAGGCGAGCGGAACCCCGAGGACATCAAGAAAGTCTCCACCTTCGGATACACGCCCTTGCTGCGCGGGGCCTTCGAGGCAAAAGTCGCGGAGCAGGGGATCGAAACCGAATTGTCCCCCAAGGAGATGGCCGGCATTCTGTCAGCGGGTGCCGCCGCGCAGTTGCGCAACTTCGTGCTTTCGGATCCATCGGTGATCGGCACCACCGTCGAATTCGAGTTTCTCGCCTCCAGCCGCGTCGATGGGTATCTGAAAGACCGGGTCAGCCGGGACAGTATTGCAAACGACAAGAACGTCAGCGTAGGCCAGCTCGACTTCGTCGACAGACTGATAGAGGCGGGAACGGTTGAAAAGCGTTTCAACCTCGACTTCATCACCGGCGCCGACAGCTCGGATGCAAGGCCCGAAGCGGCTGGCATGGGCGTCTCGATGATTGGTTCATTCTTCATGATGCTGGCGGTCCTGGCTCTGGCGCTGCCGATCGGCGTGGCCGCCTCGATCTATCTGGAGGAGTTTGCGCCAAGGAACTGGCTGACCGATATCATCGAGGTCAACATCTCCAATCTGGCCGCCGTGCCCTCCATCGTCTTCGGTATTCTCGGTCTTGCGGTCTTCATCAACTACATGCATCTGCCGACCTCAGCGCCGCTGGTGGGTGGACTGGTGCTGACCCTGATGACCCTGCCGACGATCATTATCTCGACCCGTGCCGCGTTGAAGGCGGTGCCGCCGTCGATCCGGGATGCGGCCTTGGGGGTAGGGGCCTCGAAGATGCAATCAGTCTTTCACCACGTCCTGCCGCTCGCCGCCCCCGGCATTCTGACCGGCACCATCATCGGTCTGGCGCAGGCGTTGGGGGAAACCGCGCCGCTGCTGCTGATCGGCATGGTCGGGTTCATCGCCTCGAACCCGCCCGACAGCATCGCCAGCGGGCTGCTGGACCCAAACTCGGCGATGCCTGCACAGATCTACGAATGGGCCAAGCGCGCCGATCCCGCGTTCTATGAACGCGCATGGGGTGGTATCATCATCCTGCTGTTGTTCCTGATCACCATGAACACCATCGCCGTGATCCTGCGCCGCCGCTTCGAACGGCGCTGGTAGGGGGAGACAAACCAATGAACGACATGAGAATAGTGGAGAGAAACGTGGACACTGACAGCATCAAGATCGCGGCGCGCGGGGTCCAGGTTTTTTATGGTGACAACCACGCGATCAAGGACGTGGATGTCGATATCCAGGACAAGACCGTGACGGCCTTCATCGGCCCGTCGGGTTGTGGCAAATCCACTTTCCTGCGGTGCCTGAACCGGATGAACGACACCATCGACGTGGCCCGGATCGAAGGCGACATCCGGATCGATGGTGAAGACATCTACGACAAGAAGGTCGATCCGGTACAGCTGCGGGCGAAGGTCGGTATGGTTTTTCAGAAACCAAACCCCTTTCCCAAATCGATCTACGACAACGTCGCTTACGGGCCGCGCATTCACGGTCTGGCCAAGAACAAGGCGGAGCTTGACCAGATCGTCGAACGCGCCCTGCGTCGCGCCGCCATCTGGAACGAGGTCAAGGATCGCTTGGCGGCACCGGGCACCGGCCTGTCGGGCGGACAACAGCAACGTCTGTGCATTGCGCGCGCCGTTGCGACAGAACCTGAAGTGCTGCTGATGGACGAACCCTGCTCGGCACTTGATCCGATTGCCACGGCGCAGGTCGAGGAACTGATCGACGAATTGCGTCAGAATTACTCCGTGGTGATCGTGACCCACTCCATGCAGCAGGCGGCGCGTGTCAGCCAGAAAACCGCCTTCTTCCACCTCGGTAACCTTGTGGAATATGGTGAGACGGGCAACATCTTCACCAACCCCGAAGATCCACGCACGGAAAGCTACATCACAGGTCGAATTGGATAATATTATGCAAGATCAACATATTGCCTCAGCCTTCGACCGTGATCTGGAGGCTATTCAGGCGCAGATCATGAAAATGGGCGGCCTCGTCGAGGCCGCGATCCGGGATGGCGCGCAATCGCTTGACACCCGGGACGAGGAGCTCGCTGAAAAGGTCCGCAAGAACGACCGGACCATCGATGAACTCGAGGAGATGATCAATGAAGAGGCGGCCCGCGTCATTGCCCTGCGGGCGCCGACTGCGCGTGACCTGCGCCTGATCCTCAGCGTCATCAAGATCAGCGCCAACCTCGAACGCATTGGCGATTATGCAAAAAACATGGCCAAACGCACCGGGGTCCTGTCGCAGATGGCCCCGGTGGACGACAGCACCGGCGCCCTGCGCCGCATGTCGCGCGAGGTGGAGCGGATGCTGAAGGACGCGCTTGATGCTTACATCCAGCGCGATGCGGAACTGGCCCTGGAGGTGATCAATCGCGATCATGACATCGACCAGATGTACAACGCGTTGTTCCGTGAATTCCTGACCTTCATGATGGAGGACCCGCGCAATATCACCGCCTGCATGCACCTGCATTTCATCGCCAAGAACGTGGAGCGGATGGGCGATCACGTTACCTCCATCGCCGAGCAGGTGGTCTATTTGGTCACCGGGGAACATCCCGAAGATGCGCGCCCCAAAGCAGACAAGACATCCCTGGTAGCAGAAGGATAAAATCGATGTCCGCCGATCAGCCCCGCGTTCTCGTGGTCGAGGACGAACCTGCACAACGCGAAGTTCTGGCCTACAACCTCGAAGCCGAGGGCTTTGCCGTCAGCCGCGCCGAAAACGGTGAAGAAGCGCTGATGCTGGTGGATGAGACCGCGCCCGATGTGATTGTGCTCGACTGGATGATGCCGAACCTGAGCGGGATAGAGGTTTGCCGCCGCCTCAAGATCAGGACGGAAACCCGGTCGATCCCGATCATCATGCTGTCGGCGCGCTCCGAGGAGGTGGACCGCGTGCGTGGGTTGGAAACCGGCGCAGACGACTATGTGATCAAACCCTATTCAGTGATCGAACTGATGGCCCGGGTCCGCAGCCAGCTGCGCCGCGTGCGGCCCGCCGCCGCGGGCGAACGGCTGGAGTATGAGGACATCGTGCTCGACTCCACAAGTCACCGGGTCAATCGCGGGGCGAGCGAATTGAAACTCGGGCCCACCGAGTTTCGCCTGCTGTCCACCTTCATGGAAAAACCAGGCCGTGTGTTTTCACGTGAACAGTTACTGGACCGCGTCTGGGGGCGCGACATATACGTTGATACCCGAACCGTGGATGTGCACATCGGTCGGTTGCGCAAGGCGCTGACACAGCATGGCGGGTCGGATCCGCTGCGCACGGTCCGCGGCGCTGGCTATGCGCTGGGGTAGGGGCCTCAGGCAACCGGCCTCAGGCGCAGAATGCTGCGCGCCTGCGCGCATGTGGCCACCGGACGTTCGTATTTCTCACAAAGCTCTGCCGCGCGTTTGATCAGCGCCGCATTTGACGGCGCCAGGGTGTCCCGGTCCAGTCGGACGTTGTCTTCCAACCCTGCACGGGTGTGCCCCCCGGCCGCAATCGCCCATTCATTGACCTCAATCTGCGCTGGCCCGATACCTGCCGCACACCATGCCGCTTCCGGCGCGCGCGACTTGACCGTTTGCACGTAGAAGTCAAAGACCTGCTTGTCCGCGGGCATGGCGTTTTTCACCCCCATCACGAACTGCACATAAAGCCGCCCGAACAGCTTGCCAGCCGCGTGCAGGCGGATGGCATGCAGAATATGCGAAAGATCGAAGGCTTCGATTTCCGGCGTGATTTCATAGGTTTGCATTTCACCTGACAGCCACTCCACCAGATCAGGCGGGTTTTCGTAAACACGTGTCGGAAAGTTGTTGGAGCCGACAGACAGCGACGCCATATCCGGTCGCAGCGGCAGCATGCCACCGCGCGCCTGTCCCGCGCCGGAGCGGCCACCCGTCGAAAACTGTATGATCATACCGGGGCAATGCTTTTCAACGCCTTCCTTGAGACGTGCGAACTTCTCCGGGTCGGACGAGGGGGTCTCATCCGCATTGCGCACATGCGCGTGGCAAATCGCGGCTCCGGCTTCAAAGGCTTCATGCGTGCTTTCAACCTGCTCGGACACGGAAATGGGCACCGCGGGATTCGCTGCCTTGGTTGGCACACTTCCGGTGATGGCAACGCAGAGAATACATGGGTCAGACATCGAAAAATACCGTTTCTTCAGGTCCTTGCAGGTAGATATTAAAGCGATACATATTGTCTTCTCTCTGGGTGGCGATCAGGGTCTGAACCCGCGATTTATCCTCGATCATGGCAAGGACAGGATCTTGCGCATGAAGGCCTGTGTCTTCGGGGAAATACATACGGGTGTGCAGGCCCAGATTGATGCCCCGCGCGACAATCCAGAAGGTGACATGCGGTGCCATTTCCGGCCCCGAGGGATGGACGACCGGACCGGGTTTGATGGTATCAAAACGCCAAAGACCGGACGCGCCATCAGCGGCCTGACGCCCCCAACCTGTGAAGCCGGACGCATCCACCCCGTAGCGGCCAGCCGCGTCGGCTTGCCATATCTCGATCACGGCGTCTGTCAGCGGCTCGCCCGCGCCGTCATGGATCGTTCCGACGATGCTGATCCGCTCACCTGCGGTCTCTTCGGTGATCATCCCGGCGCCCAGGTCTTCCCCGTAAACACCTGGGATGCCTGCGTAATTGGGCATGCACCCGATGTGAACATAGGGACCGGCCGTTTGCGACGCGCTCTCTTTCAACCGCCGCATCACGTGCCCTCCGGTCGATTTTCGAAATGGAGCGCGTGCCGCCCCCGCAACACAATGTCAAACCGGTACGCGCGGGCATCCATGGGCGCCGTGTTCTGCATGTCCAGCGGCGCGATCAGCCCCTTTATGGCCTCTTGATCCGGGATGGCTGCCACGATCGGGCAGTGCCAGATCAACGGATCGCCCTCGAAGTACATCTGCGTGATCAGGCGTTGCGCAAAGCTTTGACCGAAAACAGAAAAATGGATGTGCGCCGGGCGCCATGAGTTGGGACCATTGGGCCAGGGGTAGGGGGCCGGTTTCACGGTTCGAAACCTGTAACTGCCATCTTCCGCCGTGATCATGCGCCCGCATCCGCCGAAATTGGGATCCAGCGGTGCCAGATACCCTTCGTTCTTGTGGCGGTATCGGCCACCCGCGTTGGCTTGCCAAACCTCGACCAAGGCACCCGGCACGCCACGGCCCGCCTCGTCAAGCACACGTCCGTGCACGATCAGTCGCGGCCCGAGCGCCATTTCGCCGGGCGTGGCAAAATTGCGGATCAGATCATTGTCCAACGGTCCGAGCATATCGTGCCCAAAGACCGGACCTGCTTCTTCGCTGGGCGTACTGGGCATGGATATCCGCGCATGTTCCGGCGCGCGCAGGCGACTGGACTTGTACTCGGGCGCAAGCGCAGGCGGCTGACGTGTCCAGTCACGCCTGCTGAATCACAAGGAGCCTTGTGTCAATGACGGACTTCCATTTCAGCAAATGACTGCT
>ERZ1740065.761-NODE-761-length-18051-cov-5.677317_pt1 | contig 18051 bp, 17 predicted proteins | sample MGYA00581738_ERZ1740065 | MGnify/ENA primary metagenome ERZ1740065 (study PRJEB43018, sample SAMN04849749) | marine metagenome | isolation source: floating plastic debris | place: Pacific Ocean | collected 2008-09-01 | study: EMG produced TPA metagenomics assembly...
TCGTCCTTCGTTTCCTACCGGATTTACGAGCAGGTCAAATGCTACACGCCCGCCTCTGATGTCGCGCTCTGGTTCATGTATCAGCCGGTGCTGATGAATAAATCCACCTTCGACGGGCTGACCGAGGCGCAGCAGACCGCGCTTCTGGAAGCCTCTGAAAAGGCCGAAGCCTTCTACCTCGAAGAGGCCAAGAAGCAGGATGCCGCATCCGTTAAGGTCTTCGAGGACGCCGGCGTTGAAATCGCCCAGATGACGGCCGAAGACTTCGCGGCCTGGCAGGCGATCGCCAAGGAGACCTCTTTCAAGGCGTTCGTCGAAGAAGTGCCCGATGGTCAGGCGCTTCTCGACATGGCGCTTGCTGTCGAGTGACCCACGTCGGGCGGTGATCGCTCACCGCCCGTTCTTCTTCTCAGGCTCGGGATCTCGTATATGGCTGGCCAGCATAACATTGCGGACGCGCACGTCGGCAATCATCCGTTTTTGCGCGTCGTCGCGGCTCTCTCTACGGTCGCTGGGTGGTTTTCGGCAGGCATGATCGTCCTTGCCGTGGCGATCACCTGTCAGATGATTTTCGTGCGGTTCGTGCTTAACGGATCGACCGTCTGGCAGACGGAGATGGTGATCTATCTGGTGATCGGCGCCACGCTGGTCGGATTGCCTTACGTGCAAAGGCTGCGGGGTCATGTGAATGTTGACCTCATCCCCTTGGCACTGCCCTTGGCGGCGCGGCGGGTGCTGGCCATCGTGACCCTGTCGGTGTCGATTGTCATCATTGGGATCATGCTCTGGTACGGTTACGAGTACTGGCACCTTGCCTGGGACCGGGGGTGGAAGTCGGATACCGTCTGGGGGGTACGTCTCTGGATTCCCTATCTCGCGCTACCCGTCGGCTTTGGCTTGCTGCTGCTGCAATTGATTGCCGATCTTGTTGGCGTGCTGACCGGCGCTGAAGCACCTTTTGGCCTGGGGGACAGCTGATGGATCCGCTTGTACTGGGCGCTCTGGTTGCGCTCTCCACGATCTTCGTGCTGTTTTCCGGCGTGTCCGTGGCGGTCGGACTGCTGATTGTCTCTGCCGGGTTCCTGATGATTTTCGACGGCCTGCGCAGTCTCGAACTCATGCCAGAAATCCTGTTCGGCAAACTCGATAACTTCGCGCTGCTTTCCATTCCGATGTTCATCATCATGGGTGCGTCTATCGCGTCCACACGGGCGGGGGCCGACCTCTATGAAGCGCTGGAGCGCTGGCTGACCCGCGTACCCGGCGGGCTGGTGATCTCCAACCTCGGGGCTTGCGCGCTTTTTGCGGCGATGTCGGGATCGAGCCCCGCGACCTGTGCTGCCATCGGCAAGATGGGCATACCGGAGATGCGCAAACGCGGCTATCCCGATGGCGTTGCCGCCGGGTCCATCGCGGCGGGTGGCACGCTTGGCATTCTGATCCCGCCATCCGTCACCATGATCGTCTATGGCATCGCGACGGAGACGTCGATCGGCCGCCTGTTTCTCGCCGGTGTCATCCCCGGCCTGCTGCTTGTCGCACTTTTCATGGCCTGGTCGCTCTATTCGACCTGGAAATCCGGCAACACCGGCCTTCTGACCGCAGGGAGCTATTCCTGGCGTCAGCGGCTGGAAATTCTGCCGCGTGTACTCCCCTTCATCGGGATCATCATCGGTGTGCTCTACGCGATGTACGGCGGCATCGCCACGCCGTCGGAAACCGCCGCGGTCGGCGCGCTGCTTTGCCTGATCATCGCCATGGTGATCTACAAACTCTGGAGCCCCAGGGCGCTCTGGCACGTGCTGCGGGACAGCACCAAGGAAAGCGTGATGATCCTGTTCATCATCGCGGCAGCAGGTGTGTTCTCCTACATGCTTTCGAGCCTCTTCATCACGCAGTCCATCGCGGAGTGGATCGGCACGCTGGAGGTGAACCGGTGGGTGTTGATGGGCACGGTCAATGTTTTTCTGCTGATTGCGGGGTTCTTCCTGCCGCCGGTGGCCGTGATCCTGATGGCCGCCCCGATCCTGTTGCCGATCATCACCACGGCCGGGTTTGACCCCATCTGGTTTGCCGTCATCCTGACGATCAACATGGAGATCGGCTTGATCAGCCCGCCCGTTGGCCTCAATCTCTATGTCATCAACGGAATCGCCCCGGACATTTCGTTGAAGACCATCCTGATGGGATCTTTGCCTTTCGTGGCCTGCATGGTCATTGCGATCATCCTGCTCTGTGTCTTCCCCGGCCTTGCCACCTGGTTACCGGATACTGTTATGGGACCCACGTTTTGAGTTTCTTTGCCGATCTGCTGTCCACCGTGTTCGAGCGGCGCTATCGCAGCGCGCTGGAGCCCGATCTGGAAGGCAGATCAATGCCGGAACTCTGTGCCGATCTGCTGGGCAGTTCGGGAGAAATTTCCGGCGCGGTGACCGCGCGCCACATCCTGGACCGCTATGCGCGCATGGAGGCGCCCGAGAAGCTGGCGTTTTTTACCTTTCTGGCCGAAGACTTGGGCATCGACCCGGAGGCTGTACGCGAGGCCTTGAGCGGGTTTGAAGCGTCTCCCTCGGGTCAGAGCTACAGAATATTTTCGGCCGCTGCCGAACCCCGGCGTCAGGAGCTTGCGCGGCGCCTGAACCAGATCCCCGGTGCCACGGCGCAGCTGGTGCAGATGCGCGATGACCTGCTGCAGGTCGCCCGGACACGCCCGGAGCTTGGGCCCGTCGATCAGGATTTGCGCCACCTTCTGTCCTCCTGGTTCAACCGCGGCTTTCTGGTGCTGCGCCCCATCGATTGGGAAAGCCCGGCAGAGATTCTGGAGAAGATCATCGCCTATGAAGCGGTGCACACCATTGACAGCTGGGAAGACCTGCGGCGGCGTTTACAGCCCCGTGACCGGCGCTGCTTTGCCTACTTCCACCCGGCCATGCCCAATGAACCGCTGATCTTCGTGGAAGTCGCCCTGACACAGGGAATACCGGGCTCTGTGCAGGACCTGCTGTCGGAAGAGCGTGATGCGCTGCCGGCAGAAGAGGCGGACACCGCCGTTTTCTACTCGATTTCGAATTGTCAGTCCGGTCTTGCCGGTATTTCTTTTGGGAATTCCCTGATCAAGCAGGTTGTCGCCGATCTGAGCCGGGACCTGCCCGGTCTCGAAACCTTCGTGACGCTGTCGCCTATCCCGGGCTTCATGGCCTGGACACGCGAAAACGACGTGCAGGTCGCTGAGATACCGGAGACACAGCGTCAACAGGCGGCACACTACCTCTTGTCTGCAAAACGCAAGAACGGCAGCCCGCGTGATCCGGTCGCTCGGTTCCATCTGGGCAATGGTGCGCAGGTTCATGACGTGCACGCCAATGCGGATCTGTCTCCGAACGGTATGGCGCAATCTGCCGGTTTGATGGTGAACTATCTTTACGACCGTCCATCGATTGCGCAAAACCACGAAAAATATGCGGCTGCCTACGAGATCGCGGCCTCGACACAGGTGCAGGCGCTGGCTGCAGCTTTTGACACGACACGGCACTGAAGGACCGCAGATGGGCAATCCGCTCTTTGATCAGCTTTTCGGCCGCCACGCGGGCAAGGAAACGCCGTTTCTGAAAATGCAGGGTGGCGAGGTCATCAGCCACGCGGATTTCCTCGCAATGGCTGCACGTTTTGCCAATGTCTTTCAACAGCTGGGATTGATCGCAGGCGACAGACTGGCGCTGCAGGTCGAAAAGTCGCCGCAAGCGTTGGCTGTTTACGCGGCCGCTGTGCAGTCCGGTATCGTGTTTTTGCCCCTGAACACCGGCTACACGGCAAAGGAGCTTGCCTATTTTGTCGAAAACAGCGGCGCGCGCCTGCTGATCTGCGATCCGGCGAGAGCGGAGGCGCTTGCCCCCATCGCCAAGGCAGTTGATGCGCGGTTGGAGACGCTGGACCCAGAGGGCAGCGGCAGCCTGGCCGATCGCGCGGCGACCATGCCGGAAACCTTCGCGACCGCCCCGCGCGAGGCCGAAGACCTGGCCGCATTCCTTTACACATCCGGCACGACAGGGCGGTCGAAGGGGGCGATGCTGACCCAGACCAATCTTCTGTCGAATGCGGAAACGCTGGTCGATGTCTGGCGCTTCACCGACAAGGACGTGCTGCTGCACGCATTGCCGATTTTCCACACGCACGGCCTTTTTGTCGCAACCAACGTGATGCTGCTAACGGGCGGTGCGATGATCTTTCTGCCGAAGTTCGATCTTGACGCGGTCATCGCGCAGTTGCCCCATGCCACCACGATGATGGGCGTGCCGACATTCTACACGCGGCTGCTGGAAGACAGGCGGTTCACCCGCGATCTGGTCGACCACATGCGCCTTTTCGTGTCCGGCAGCGCGCCGCTTCTCGCCGAGACGCATGTGCAGTTCGAGGCACGCACCGGGCACCGGATTCTCGAGCGCTACGGCATGACCGAAACGAATATGAACACTTCGAACCCCTATGACGGTGCGCGTCGGGCGGGGACGGTCGGCTTTCCGCTGCCCGGGGTCGAGCTGAAGATCACCGATCCGGCGAGCGGTGCATCGCTGCGCGACGGTGAAATCGGGCAGATCGAGGTGCGCGGACCGAATGTCTTCAAGGGCTATTGGCAAATGCCCGAAAAGACCCGCGAAGAGCTGCGCGAGGACGGGTTCTTCATCACTGGCGATCTTGGGATGATTGACGAGCAGGGGTATCTGCAGATCGTCGGGCGAAACAAGGATCTGATCATTTCAGGCGGCTACAATATCTATCCCAAGGAGATCGAAACCGTGCTTGATGACCAGCCCGGCGTTCTGGAGAGCGCGGTGGTTGGCGTGCCGCATCCGGATTTCGGTGAGACCGTCGTGGGCTTTCTGGTCGCACAGAAAGACCATGCGCCCGACATCGATGCCATCTGCGCGAAGGTTGAGCATCATCTGGCGCGGTTCAAACATCCGCGCAAGCTGATCGTGCTGCCGGAGTTGCCCCGGAACACCATGGGCAAGGTGCAGAAAAACATCCTGCGTCAGGATTATGGCGATCTGTTCACCGGGTGACCTACAGCAAGTCTTTCGGTCTCTGCCCTGCAAAGAACGCATCGAGGTTGTCCAGCGCGCGAATCCCCATGGCGTCGCGCGTGCGCGTGGTGGCAGAGCCGATGTGTGGCAGCATGAAGATATTCTCGTGATCTGCGAAAGCCGGATTGCCGCCCGGCTCCACCTTGAAGCAATCGAGCCCCGCCGCGGCCAGCTGCCCGCTGGCAAGAGCCGATAGCAGCGCGTCTTCGTCCACCAGCGCCCCGCGTGCGGAGTTCACGATCACCGCGCCCCTCGGCAGCATGGCAAAGCGATCGGCATTCATCAGGTCCATCGTTTCAGGCGTCGCGGGACAATGCAGGGAGAGAAAATCCGCAACCTCCAGCAGGCTCTCGACCGATGCATGATAGGTCGCCCCCTTGGCCTCATGTTCGGGCAGGGCAGAGCGGTTGTAGTAGTGGATTTCCATGTCGCTCCCGCGCGCCCTGGCGGCACTGGCACGACCGACGCGCCCCATCCCGACGATCCCCAGACGCGCACCCGTCACCTGTTTCCCGACCATGAAGGACGGAGACCAGAAGTCCCACGCCCCGGTCCGCACGATCCGGTCACCCGCCACTGCGTGGCGTGCGGCTCCTAGCATCAGCAGCATAGCGAGTTCTGCCGTAGCGTCAGACAGCACATCGGGTGTGTTTGTCACCGCGATACCCCGGGTCTTCAGGCTGGGCAGGTCGCAATGGTCCACGCCGACGGAATGGTTGGCGATGATCTTCAGGCGTGGGGACAGCTGTGCTGCGACCTCCTTGCTGAAATGCTCCGAATGGCAGGGGATAATCGCGTCAAACTCTGCACTTGCGGCGATCAGATCCGCCGCGCTGCCCGGCGTGTCGTCGAGATTCACGACCGTGTCATAATCGCGTTTGGCCCGCTCAAGTGTTGCATCGGACAGGCGGCGGGAGATCCAGAGGCGGGGTTTATCGGCCATCGCTTACTTCTTTCGGACGCATTCGTCCCAATAGTCGTAGATGGCCATGGCACAGACGATGATGGCAATCACCATGAAGGGAACGCCTCCCCAGAAGCCTGCAAAGCCGGAAGAGATGCTGTGGGACAACCCTCCGACAAAGACCACGAGCAGACCGGTGCCGATCAGACCCATGATCAGTTTGATGGTATACGACATGATACTGTCCTTTCAGTCAGGCGGCGGTTGCCGCGATGTGGGTTTGCAGCCAGCGCGCGGTGCGCAGCAGCCTGTCGTCCTTGTGGGCCGGGCCGATCAACTGCACGCCGATGGGCAGGCCGGTTTCGCCGACCAGCAGCGGAAGCGTCACGCAGGGCAGCCCTGCCAATGTCCATAATGTACAGAAAATCGGATCGCCGGTACCCTGCTCGAAGCGGGGCGCTTCACCGGCTGCGGCAGGGGCAATGATCGCGTCGAAATCCACGAAGAAATCGTCAAAGAACGCTTCTGCCGAGGCCTTCACGGCAAGGGCATCTTCGTATTCGGCATCGCCGATCTTTCTTGCGCGCGTGATGACCGGTTTCAGCGTATCGCTGATCGCGTCCCAATCTGTCTCGAATACCTCCGCCAGATGGCGTGCGATTTCATATTCGTGAATGCGCGCCTGAACGGCGACAAGCTCACCCAGCTGATCTGCCGGATCCATACGCGTGACGCGGGCATCCAGTATCTCCAGAACGCCATCGAGACCTTCGCGGGCGGCCTCTGACAGGCGGTCATTGAACGGCAGATTGAACCAGACCAGATCAGGTTCAATGGGCGGGTCCTGTATCGCCCCCGCGCGCATGTCCGGGCGGGCATGGGCAAAGCTGGTGGTGTCGCGTTGATCATAAGCGCTGATGGCATCCGCCAGCAGGGCAGCGTCCTCCAGCGTACGGGCGAAGGTGCCGATCTGATCGAGCGATTTCGATGTCTGCAAAACCCCCGTGCGCGGGATCGTGCCGCGGGTCGGCTTGAAGCCGAATGTCCCGCAAAAGGAGGCGGGCCGGATCACCGATCCGTTGGTTTGGGTACCGACCGCCAAAGGAACGTGACCGGCAGCCACGGCGGCAGCGGAACCGCTTGAGGATCCACCCGGAGAATGATCCGGATGATGCGGGTTCCGGGTGGTGCTGGCATGCATGAAGGCAAGTTCCGTGGTCACTGTCTTTCCCATGATGACAGCGCCTGCCTCGCGCAGCAGCTCGACAATGCGGGCGTCTTCCTCGGTCTGGCGACCGAAGAAGATTGGCGTGCCACGCTGGGTGGGCATGTCGCGGGTGTCCACGATGTCCTTCAGCCCGACCGGCAACCCGTGCAACGGGCCGGTGGCGAGGCCGCGCTGGCGCTGACGGTCGCATTCCTCCGCCTGCTTCAGCGCCACTTCGGCATCAAGATGCGCCCAGGCGTGGATCCCGTCATCCGTTTCCGCGATCCGGTCGAGGCAGGATTGCACCAGCTGCACCGACTTCAGCCGTCCAGCGGCGATATGCGCTGCGGCCTCCGTCGCACTCAGGCTGTGTGGCTTGATCTTCACGGGATGTAGACGCCAAAGAGATAGTCAGGGAACCACAGCGCGATGCCAGGGAACTGATACATCAGCACCATCGTCAGGATGACGATCCCGAGATAGGGCATGATGCCACGGAAGATCTCCATCAGTTCGATCTGTTTCTTGAGCACGCCCTTCAGGTAATAGGCTGACATGGCCATCGGCGGGGTCAGGAAGGAGGTCTGCAGGTTCAGCGCGACCAGCATTGCGAAGAAATAGGGGTTCACCCCGAAGACCTCCAAGAGCGGCAGAAAGATCGGCACGAAGATGATCAGGATCTCGGACCACTCCAGCGGCCAGCCCAGCAGGAAGATGATGATCTGTGCGAGCACGAGGAACTGCCAGGGCTCCAGATCCATGCCGCCGACCCAGTCGGCGATGATGTCATGCCCCCCGAGGTAGGAGAAAACGCTGGCGAAGGTCCAGGAGCCGACAAAGAGCCAGCAAACCATGGCCGTGGCCTTGGCGGTCAGAAACACGCTTTCCTTGAGCTTGGTCCAGGTCATCGAGCGGTAGAGCACGGCCAGCACCATGCCGCCAAGCGCGCCCATGGCGGCGGCTTCGGCAGGGGTTGCGAGCCCGCCAAGGATGGAGCCCAGCACCAGCGCAATCAGCACCGTAAGCGGCACGAAGCTGACCAGCAGGTTCCAGTAGATTTCGCGCGGCGGGGGCACGTCATCCGTTTGCGGGCGCGGGGCCAGTTGCGGCTGGAAGTAGACGCGTACGATCACATAGACGATGTAGAGCCCGGCCAACAGCAAGCCGGGGAAGACGGCCGCTGCGTAGAGACGCAAGGGGGAAAGGTCCGCAATGGCGGAATAGACGATCAGCATGATCGACGGCGGGATCAGGATACCGAGCGTTCCGCCCGCGCAGATCACGCCAGAGTCGAAGCTCTTGTTGTAGTTTGCATTGGCCATGGCCGGGAAGGCCAGCAGCCCCATCAACGTAACCACAGCGCCCACGATGCCCGAGGCGGTTGAAAACACTGCACAGGTCAGCAGGGCGGCAATGGCCAGTGAGCCGGGCAGGTTGCGCGCGGCCTGATAGAGCGAGAAGAAGAGCTTGTCGACGATATTCGCCCGTTCCACCACGTATCCCATGAAGAGGAACAGGGGGATGGCGACCAGCGTCGGGTTCTCCATCACCGAATAGGTGTTCTGGTTCAGCAGATAGAAGATGTTGTTGTTGAAGATGTCGCTGAAACTCTCCACCGGCCCGCCCTGGTGGTAGGCGTAATAGCCAAAGGCCACGCCCATCGCGAGCAGCGTGAAGGCAATCGGAAAACCGAGCAAAACCAGCAGGATAAACAGGCCCAGCATCAAGAGGGCGACTTCGGGATTTGTCATCTTTTTATCTTTCTCGGTGCAGGGGGATTTACTTGTCGCCGGGGACGATGGCTTTGATCTCGGCGATATCCGCCTCGGACAGCAGGTCTTCAGTTTCCTTGACGTCTGCCAGCCGTTCCGGCCATTCGCCTGACCGGAAGGCCATGACGCATCGCACAAGCTCGGCCACGCCCTGTATCATCAGCAACGCGCCTGCGACCGGGATCAGTGATTTGAAGAAGTATATCTGGATGCTGGCAGGGCTGTTGAAGCTGACTTCCTTGTACCGCCAGCTGTCGGACGCAATTTCATACCCGAACCAGACAAGCGCAAGAATGCCGGGGAAGAAAAACAGGAAATACAACAGAAAATCCAGGCTTGCCTGCACGCGTACCGGCATCAGTCGGTAAACCACATCCGCACGCACATGCGTGTCCTGCGCCAAGGCGTAGGCGCCGCACATCAGGAACAGGGCGCCATACATCTGGATCATCATGTCAAACGCCCAGACCGTGGGTGCGTTCAACACGTAGCGCACAAAGACCTCGTAAGACACCGAGAGCGTCAGGATCAGGATGCACCAGCCGAAGGCACGCCCGACCCAAAGGCTCAGCCCCTCTATGGAGTGAACAAATTTCATCGTTTTGGTTCCCTGTTGCGGATGTATGGGCCTTCTTCACGGACCCTGGCAGCAGATGGAAATCGGGCACATGCGCGCCCGATCTCCGTCACATGCAGTCAACTCAACCGAAGTAGTGGTTGTACGCCAGCTTGTAGTCAGGCTGGTTCAGGTTGAGGTAGTTCATCACGTTCTTCGCATAGGCTTTTTGCGATTCCATGACCTTGGCAAAGAAGGGGTCGTCATTCGCGATCCGCTCCGTGACCACATCCCAGGCCTTCAGCTGTGCTTCCATCACCGAATCCGGTGTGCGGTAGACATTCACGCCATCCGCTTCCTGCAGCTTGAGCAGGTCGTCGGAATAGCGCTTGGTGTTGCCCCAGTAAAAGCCGGAGTTTTCCGCCATCGACGCGTTCTTGATGATCGCCTTGTGATCGTCGCTGAGCGCGTTGAACTTGTCCTTGTTGATCGTGACCTCAAAGAACTCCTGGCTCTGGTGGAAGGAGGCGAGGTGGTAATGCTTGGACACGTCCTGCATCCCGAAATCACGGTCAGACGTGGGGTTGTTGAACTCCGCCGCGTCGATCAGCCCCGATTTCATCGCCGGCTGGATTTCCCCACCGGGCAGCTGCACCACCGACATGCCCATTTCCAGCAGAACGTCAGCCGCCAGACCGACGGTGCGGTACTTAAGGCCTTCCATCTGCGAGGCGTCGGTGATCTGCTCCTTGAACCAGCCCATCGGCTGGGCAGGCATCGGCGAGTTGAAGAACGACACCACGTTGAGGCGCAGTTCGGCCATCAGCTCGTCAAAGAGCTCCTGACCGCCGCCGGCATAAACCCAGCCGAGCACTTCCTGGCTCGACCAGCCAAAACAGGGGCCGGTGCCAAAGAGCGAGGCCGCCTTGGATTTCCCGTACCAGTAGGCAGGCACGTAATGTGCCGCGTCCAGAACGCCGCGGTGCACCGCATCCTGCATCTGGCTGGTTTTGACAACCGCATCGACGGACAGCACTTCGATGGTGAGCGAGCCGCCCGACATCTCATTAACGCGCGCGGCGAACGATTGCGCGTTTTCCAGGAAAATACCGCCGCCCCAGGCCGCTTGCATCTTCAATGTTACGCCATTGCCTTCAGCGATGGCGGGCGTGGCGAGTGCCGCTGCACCAGCAACGGCGGATCCGCGCAGGAACTTTCTGCGATTAAGATTGTCTGTCATGTTTCCTCCCTAGGAACGGGCGTATCCGGCCCGTGTCTGCATTGAGCGTGACGCTCGGTCAGTGTACGAAACCCCGGAGAAACGTCAGCAGTTTTCTGCGTGATTGCAAATCGCAAAATTCTCCTCCGTCCTGCGATCGCATTTTTTCCGAGATTTACTGAATTCAAAGTAGGTTGTCTGGCCGTTCAGGCAAGGAAATATTGCCCGAAAAACAGTCTGTTAGTGCAACCTTTAGGTGTATTCGTACCGCTTTCGATCGTTTTGTCGCGTTTCTCCTTTTGCCATTGGATTTTGGATTGCTGATCCGCTCATGCCACGTGGTTGCTGAGCGGTGTGGTGTCGGCCTCTGGCTGCGGTGCCTCGTCCGGCAACCGCCCCCCGATCAACTGGGTGATGTCACGGGCAGCTTCCGCCACGGTTGCCCCAAGCTCCGGGACGCGCAGGGCGTCGAACCGGGTGCTCGGACCGGAAATCGACACCCCGGCACAGGGATCCTGATGTTCATCATAAATGACGCTGCCGATACAGGACATGCCGCAATATCGCTCCTCGCTGTCAAAGGACCATCCACGCTGGCGCGTCTTGGCCAGATCGGCAAACAGCGCATCCGGCGTAACCAGCGTGTTGTCGGTAAAGCTGGTCAGCCCGGACGACATCAACAGTTTGCGCACGCGCTCCTCGGGCAGGGCAGACAGGATCGCCTTGCCGGTGCCTGACGCATGCATCGAGGTGCGCGTCCCGCGGGCAAAGAAGGCACGGATTGGGTTGCTGGTTTCCACCTGACCGACGAATACAACCTCTGCCCCGTCCGGGATCGCAAGGTTGGCGGTTTCGCCGGTGCGCTCCATCAGGTGGCGCATGACGGGTCGGCTGACGGTGCTCAGTCCTGTGCGGTTCATGAACGACACGCCGGTCCGATAGGCTTCGATGCCAATCACCCAATCCTGCCGCTCTTCATCAAAGGCGACAAAGCCGTGTTTCTGCAGGGTTGTCAGAATGCGATGTGTCGTCGCCGTGGGCACGCCGAGTGACAGGGAAAGGTCGGTCAGGGTGGCACGTTCGGATTTGGAAACAGCTTTCAGAATGCCCAAAGCGCGATCAAGCGATTGCAGCGTGCCCGCGGAGCTTTCGCGAAACTGGGACTTTGGACGCCCACGCTGTCTTTTCTGAATTGCCACCGGTATCGACCTCGAAAGAATCTATGGGTTATTTATTGCATGAATGAAAAATTATTTCAATAAAGTTGATTTTTGCAGAAATGAAAAATCATAAGATGTTATTTTACAATATCCTGACAATCAATTTTTATAAATGAAAAACATTTTCGAGAAAATTGCACTCCGAGTTCTAACTGATAAATTACATCGCAGCTCAGGAGGACAGCGCAATGTCAGATCAGAACCCAGTGTTTATTCCCGGCCCGACCAATATTCCTGACCGCCTGCGGCTGGCGATGCAGGTTCAGACCCGGGATCACCGCGCGCCTGACTTCGTTGAAACCTTCGCGCCCGTTCTGGAGGACACCAAGAAGGTTTTCGGAACCTCAACGGGCACCGTCATCACCTTTCCCGCCAGCGGGACCGGCGGGTGGGAGGCTGCGATCTGCAACACGCTGAGCCCTGGCGACAGGGTTCTCGTCGCGCGATACGGTATGTTCAGTCATCGCTGGATCGACCTCTGTCAGCGCCATGGTCTCGATGTTCAAGTGATCGACTGCCGCTGGGGCTCCGGCGCGCCCGCGGATATGTTCGAAGCAGCGCTGTCAGAGGACACATCGCATCAGATTAAGGCGGTGCTTGTGACGCATAACGAAACCGCAACCGGCGTCAAATCCGACATTGCCGCGGTGCGCTCGGCGATGGATGCATCGGACCATCCGGCATTGCTTTTTGTCGATTGCGTCAGCTCGCTCGCATCCATGGAATTCCGCATGGATGACTGGGGTGTCGATATCGCGGTTTCCGGATCACAGAAGGGGTTTATGCTTGCAACCGGGATGGCGATCCTGGGGGTCAGCCCCAAGGCGCAGGCCGCGATGGAGACGGCGAAACTGCCGCGTACCTTCTTTGACTTCCGGGACATGATGACTGCGAATGCGGCCGGGGGCTTTCCTTACACACCGCCGCTTCAACTGATCTACGGCATGCGGGAAAGCCTCAAGATGCTGTTCGAAGAGGGGTTGGAGAACGTGTACGCGCGTCATTTCCGCCTGGCCGAAGGGGTTCGCCGTGCGGTCGAGGCCTGGGGATTGAAATTGGTGGCCGAGAGCCCGGAGCTTTATTCGGACACAGTTAGCGCCATCTACGTTCCTGACGAATTTGACAGCAACGCGCTGACCGATCAGGCGTTCAATGCCTATGGCGTGTCTTTTGGCATCGGTCTGGGTGAAATGAACGGCAAGGCGTTTCGGATTGGCCACCTCGGTAGTCTGACAGATGTGATGGTCCTGTCGGGTCTTGCAACCATCGAAATGGCGATGGCGGATCTGGAGTATCCGATTGAACTCGGCAGTGGTGTGGCCGCGGCGCAGGAATATTATCGCGCGCATCGCACAGCCGCGATCAAATCCGCAGCCTGAGGAACGAAATGATGCTGGATACACTGACCGGGCCTGATCTGACCATCGAACATGTGCGCAGCGCACACGAGCGGATAAAGCCCTATATTCACCGCACGCCGGTGCTGACCTCCACCTATCTCAACGCGTTGACCGGGGCGGAGTTGTTCTTCAAATGCGAGAATTTCCAGAAGGCGGGGGCATTCAAGGTGCGCGGGGCCTCGAACGCCGTCTTCGGTTTGAGCGAGGCGATGGCGGATAAGGGTGTCGCCACCCATTCTTCGGGCAACCATGCCTTATCGCTCAGCTACGCCGCAGGGCGTCGGGGCATTCCCTGCCACGTGGTAATGCCGCGCACAGCGCCAGAAGCCAAGAAAGCCGCCGTGCGTGGCTACGGCGGCATCATCACGGAATGCGAGCCGTCGACCACCAGCCGAGAGGCTGTCTTTGCCGACGTGCAGGCGGCGACAGGTGCCGAGTTTGTGCACCCCTACAATGATCCGCGGGTGATCGCGGGGCAGGCGACCTGTTCACTGGAAATGCTGGAGCAGGTGGACAATCTTGACGCGATAATCGCCCCGATTGGCGGCGGGGGCATGATTTCGGGCACCTGCCTGACCCTGTCGAACCTCGCCCCGCAGATGGAAATCTATGCGGCGGAACCGGATCAAGCGGATGATGCCGCGCGGTCTTTTCGGGCGGGTCACATCATCGCCGATGACGCACCGGTGACCATTGCAGATGGCTTAAAGGTCCCGCTGAAGGAAAACACCTGGCACTTCGTGTCCAGCTTCGTGACGGATGTGCTGACGGCGAGTGAACAAGAGATCATCGACGCGATGAAGCTGACCTGGGAGCGGATGAAGATCGTGATGGAACCAAGCTGTGCGGTACCGCTGGCCACCATCCTGCGCAACCCGGAGGTGTTCCGAGGCAAGCGGGTCGGGGTGGTGATCACCGGCGGCAATGTGGATTTGGACAAACTGCCCTGGATGACGGGCTAAGGAGAGCGGATATGAACAAGCAAGTGAACTTTGAAGACTACGAAGTGGGCTACGACATTCCGGCTGCCATCGGCATGGATGAGGCGCAGATTCAGACGCCTTGTCTCGTGCTGGACCTCGATGCGTTGGAACGGAATATCAAGAAGATGGGCGATTGGGCCAAGGCCCACGGCATGCGCCACCGGGTGCACGGCAAGATGCACAAATCGGTTGACGTGGCGCTGCTGCAGGAGAGCCTTGGCGGGTCTTGTGGTGTCTGCTGCCAGAAGGTGTCCGAGGCGGAGGTTTTTGCGCGTGGCGGTATCAAGGACGTGCTGGTCTCCAACCAAGTGCGCCAGCCGGAGAAGATCGACCGCCTCGCGCGGCTGCCGAAACTGGGGGCCCGCACCATCTGCTGTGTCGATGATATCGAGAACGTTGCCGATCTGTCCGAGGCGGCCAGCCGCCATGGTACCGAAATCGAATGCCTCGTGGAGATCGACTGCGGCGCGGGCCGCTGCGGCGTGACCACCACGCCGGAAGTGGTCGAGATTGCCAAGGCCATCGACGCCGCGGACGGGCTGAAGTTCGCGGGCATTCAGGCCTATCAGGGGGCGATGCAACACCTTGACAGCTATGATGATCGCAAGGCCAAGATCGACGTCGCCGTGGCGCAGGTGAAGGATGCCGTGGAGACGTTGAAGGCCGAGGGGCTCGACTGCGACATTGTTGGCGGCGGCGGTACCGGCTCTTACTATTTCGAAGGAAATTCAGGTGTTTACAATGAGCTTCAGTGTGGCTCTTACGCTTTCATGGATGCTGACTATGGGCGGATTCTCGACGAGAATGGCAACCGGATCGATCAGGGGGAATGGGAGAACGCGCTGTTCATCCTGACCTCGGTGATGAGCCATGCGAAGGTGGATAAGGCCATCGTGGATGCCGGTCTGAAGGCCCAGTCCGTCGATAGCGGCCTGCCGGTCATCTTCGGGCGGACAGACGTCGAATACGTGAAGTGTTCGGATGAGCATGGGGTCGTCGCCGATCCGGACGGTGTGCTCAAGGTCAATGACAAGCTCAAGCTGGTGCCCGGTCACTGTGATCCCACATGCAACGTGCACGACTGGTACGTGGGCGTCCGGGGCGGCAAGGTCGAAACCCTCTGGCCGGTATCCGCGCGCGGCAAAGCCTACTAGCGAACAAACCCTTTCAGAGACCCGCGCGTCCGATCCCTTTCGGGCGCGTGTTTTACCTATGAAGACTGGCAGGAGCCCACCATGAGCAAGCCCGAAGGATTATTGATCGTCAGCGAAGAAACCTGCGCTGAAGTTGTGACCAGCGCAGATGCCTTCGACGCGGTAGAGGCGGTCTTTGGCGCGATGGCCAAGGGAGATGCCTACAATTTCCCTGTGATCCGCGAAGCGATTGGCTATGCGGATGCGCTTTACGGTTTCAAATCCGGGTTTGACAAGGCGGGTAAGACACTCGGCGTGAAGTCCGGTGGGTATTGGCCCGGCAACATGGACAAGGGGCTGACCAATCACCAGTCCACCATTTTCCTCTTCGATCCCGATACCGGCATGTTGCAGGCACTCGTGGGCGGGAACTATCTGACGGCCGTGCGCACGGCGGCCTCCTCTTCCGTCTCCATCGCGCATCTGGCGCGCGAGGATGCAAAGGTTCTGGGCATGGTCGGGGCAGGGCATCAATCCACTTTCCAGCTGCGCGCCGCAGCCCGGCAACGCAATTTTGAAAAGCTGGTGGCATGGAATCCGCATCCCGAGATGCTGCCGCGTCTGGGCGCCGTAGCAGAGGAACTCGGCCTCGCCTTTGAAGCTGTCACGCTTCAGGATCTCGGCGCGCAGTCGGATGTCATCATCACGATCACCTCGGCTTTTGAGCCGCTGCTGATGAAAGAGTGGATCAAACCGGGCACGCATATCGCCTGCATGGGGACGGATACGAAGGGCAAACAGGAGGTCGACCCTGCCTTGCTGGCAGCGGCTACCGTCTTTGCCGATGAAATTGCGCAATCGATCACCATCGGGGAAGCACAGCATGCCGTCGGCAGCGGCTTGATGTCCGAAGGCGACATCACTCCCATCGGGGCGGTGATCAACGGTGCGCACAAGGGGCGCGGGTCGGCGGAAGAGATCACCCTGTTTGATGGCACGGGCGTGGGTCTGCAGGACCTTGCCGTTGCCTCGGTGGCCGCAGAGCAGGCCGAGAGACAAGGCAAGGCAACGCGCGTAGCGCTTTGATCCGGTCTGTCAGACCGCGATCAGCGCCCACGCCAGCGCAGGATAGGCCGGCCTCAGTACCGCTGCCTCACCCGTTAAGACTTCTTAAATTCATATAAACTTGTCACTTCATGGCACGGGTCTTCCCCGTGTCGGCCATGTTTTGGACACAGCCTTTCGGCCTGTTCGGGGCGGAGTTTTTCCTTCCGGTCCGGGCGGGAGAAACCGCAGGCAGACATGGACGCATGACAAGAAGATGAGCACCCAGGACGGGACATTTCCACCGGAGGCCAACAGCGAGGCCCTTGCACCCGGCAGCCAGTTGCTGAGCGGGCAGTATGAGATCATCCGCTATCTCAGCAGCGGGGGTTTCGGCATTACCTATCTGGCCAAGGACAGTCTCAACCGAACCGTGGTGATCAAGGAGTGCTTTCCCGAAGCCTTCTGCAGCAGGGTCAAGAAGACCGTGCGCGCGCGAACCCGCAACTATGTCGACGATTTCAAATCCATCGTGGCGCTCTTCATACGCGAGGCCCATGCGCTCTCGCGGCTGGATCATTCCAGTGTCGTAGGTGTGCATCAGGTGTTCGAGGACAATGAGACGGCGTATATGGCGCTCGATCTGGTCGACGGCAAGGACCTTCTGGAAGTCATCGAAAGCGGCGAACCGGCGATGAAGCCGCCGCAGGTCCGTTCCCTGACGCTCGCGCTTCTTGATGCGATTGCGCATGTCCACAACCAGGATTTGCTGCACAGGGATATCTCGCCCGACAACATTCTTGTCGATAAATCCGGTCGTCCGGTTCTGATCGATTTCGGCGCAGCGCGGGAAGAGGCCAGCCGCAAGAGCCGGGTGCTCTCTGCTGTTCTGGTGGTCAAGGATGGCTACTCCCCGCAGGAGTTCTATGTGGCCGGGAGCCAGCAATACCCCTGCAGCGACCTCTACGCGCTGGCGGCCTCCCTGACGCATCTGATCTCTGGAGAAGCCCCGCCAAACAGCCAGGCACGTCTGGCAGCGCTGGCCGCATCTCAACCTGATCTCTACCAGCCGCTGCGCGGACGGTTTCCGGAGTATGACGACGAGTTTCTTGCGGCCATCGACAAGGCGATGAGCATTGTCCCGGCAGATCGTATCCAGTCGGCGGAAGAGTGGACGCTGATGATCGACCATACCTAGCGAGCGGAGCTTGCACGTGCCCGGGCGCGAGACGACGAAACGATCAACCTCACCATCAGTAATCTGATCCAGTCGATGGAGGACGATGCGACCCGGACAAAGCCGGAAGCGCTGACACCAGCGCCCAAGATCGCGCCCGCCGTGATCGAGGATGCCAAGCCAAAGCCTGTCGATCCCAAATATGACGAGGCGTTTTTCAGGGACCTCTATCAGGTAGAGGACAGCGACAGTGGGCAAGCGGTCGCAGCTACCTCGTGCGAGGACGCATTCGTGGAGCCCCAGCTGCACGCGCTAGCCTCCGACGACACTGACGCTGAGGACACCGGCTAGCTCG
>ERZ1740065.762-NODE-762-length-18048-cov-12.815706_pt1 | contig 18048 bp, 9 predicted proteins | sample MGYA00581738_ERZ1740065 | MGnify/ENA primary metagenome ERZ1740065 (study PRJEB43018, sample SAMN04849749) | marine metagenome | isolation source: floating plastic debris | place: Pacific Ocean | collected 2008-09-01 | study: EMG produced TPA metagenomics assembly...
CTCACTGCCGCTCACTGCCGCTCACTGCCGCTCACTGCCGCTCACTGCCGCTCAGGCACACACACTCCCCGCTCAGGCACGCACACTCTCGAACGTGCTGATGTACTCATATTGATGAGCAAATGAAAAAAGTAGTAATTCTTAGCCTGAAACTGGTGCTTGAAAACACGTCTAGTGCGGCTTAGCCTTTACTCATCCTATTGGGTCTCATAGTCCTTGAATGAACTACTGACAGATATTCCGCATATAGTTTTATGATGGGATTGGACAAGAATGAGAGTGGACAACTCCTAGCGCAAAGCACGCGTGACGGAATCACTGATGCTGGCACAAGAGAGTACAAATCCCCGCTCAATATCGGCTTGTTGGATGACAAGGAAAATCAAGATGTAGCGGATTACTTTGGGATACTTGAGTTTAGTCTTTGTTCACCCAGAGGACCTGGTAGCCTGTCACTACCAGACTGTGGTGTATAAGAGGGCATAAATAATAATAAATGAAATAAAAAGTAAAATGAAATAATAGCAACAGTAATGAAATAGATAAATAACAATACATAAACTTTAATAATTATACTGTCTCTTCACGCCATACTTCCACAGAAATTGTGAAGCGATTACTTTGAACAATGTAGATTACTCAATGGATTGGCATATCGCACTAGCATGCCATAGATACAGTTTCCTAATCAAAAGTTTCCGCATGTTTGAATTGAGTCATTCTCTAGCACAGACTGGCACTAATACAGCGGTAACTCACAAACCATTCATTTAATCCTAATCCAGCTAAGCCACTGAAAGTGATTGTAATCGGTGTAGCTGTTGTGTGCATTGCCTTGTCATTTTTATGCCTGAAGAGTTTTTAATCCTTATTCTTTGACTCTGCAGAATAATGAGCTAACTTTAAATCTCGGATGTAATCACCAATGATCTCCACGTATACTCATTAATTTGATGCTGTGGATATTGAATATATTGGTAAAACAATCCTCAGTGAAGTCGTTTTGAAGAAACCACGCAAAGAAAATTGATGATGCGTCACGTCAGAGTCTCGCTAGAGCTACTATGACATCGGCTTATTTAAAAGAAGCTAAATATTCTATAAAATTTTTGATGCAATACCTGCTGTGACTGGACACTCAAAAGTATTTCTGTAAATCACACTTACCAATATCCCACCCCTATCTATTGTAAGTCTTTCAGTTTACAAGGCTACGGTAGTTCCAAGAGAAAGCTTTCGAGAGTTGACCTCGATGTCACCCGCTCTGTTATTTCACATTTCAATAAGCTCAATACTTTATAAATACCAGCATCTTGTTTGAATGTATGGACGCGCATTCAATTATTGATGAGATGTACCTGGAAATGTCATGGTCAGAGGTAGGTCGGTTGCTAGGCAACTGAGGATAAGTACTTCAAGCTTATTCCTGATAATGCTGAATCCTGATTATTCATGAACAGCAAAAAAATCTCTTCTCGCTATTCGACGGAGCACTCATAGTTTTTAACTCTACTGGCAGGTGGGTTGCCACGCATCCACGCAACTTCTAGCTGGAGGAGAAGACAAGTAGTTGTTTAGAGATATCATTACAAAGCTGGTGCACTTCTACAGTGAACTCGGTAAGTTACCTTTTCATGATTCATCTAGTTCCTACTGTATTACTCGAACTCATGAAAACCATCTCAAGGAAGCTGCTAATCAGCTATTTTAATCATCAGTTCAACACTTAGCTTGAGTTATGAATATCTGAGTTGATCAAGCGCTGAGAACGCATAAAAAAAGTAATGACTGGACTCTTACATTGATTAGGGTTGACCTTGACCTTGAATATAAGTAATATCTTAAGTGAAATGAAAGTGTCCGCCTCTGGTGCTACTGACTGCAGTATAACTGAAGTGGTCCTAGTGGAGGCTCCGCCTGCATGACTAGCAGCACAACTATTAGTACAACAGTTTAGTTAACGCGAACCATGACATCAGCGACTGATATTTACATTTCCTCATCCATGTCTCCTCTTTTAGGCAGATGCAGCGCAATGTTAAACAACACCACTGCCCTAACCATCAATAAGGAAGCTGGATTTAGCTGTTTCACCAGCTGGGGTACGGCCATCGCCACTGCAAACTATTTGTCATTGGTTATCAACATGCTGCACCTGGTAGTCATTACCAGCTTCAAGTCTCTCAACACTAGACCACATCGGCTAATCCTCACTCATCTCGCGCTGGTAAATATGGCTTCCGGACTAGGTATCGCGGTGTCGTACACCTGCCTGCCAGTTCTATCACTGCTGAGGAAGTTCACATTAGGCTTCCCTGTGGCTGGCCTTCTGTGCGAGTGGCCAATATTTGTCAATCACCTGATATTTCTCGTCACCGCTTTCGAGCAATACTATGCCAGAAGTAACCCAGTCAAGTACGCGCTATCATACTTAATCCGATACGTGAATTCCGTTCTCCTCTCGCAATGGCTTATCACCTTCTGCATACAGTTGGCTTTCCTGGCATCGATGAGTATAGCAAAAGGTAAACCTCCCGGTTTCTTTAAGGCCGCCACAATGGGAAGGTTTGTTGTCGAGTACCTACCTCTCGTCATGGCTGGAGTACTGTTCAATATGATAGCCAGAGAGCTCTTGAGGACCGCAGGAGCCACCGTAACATCTATCCAAAGGCGCAATCGCCAGATGACTGTCTATTTCATTATCATTTACTCTACATTCATAATTACCACTCTTGTGGACGTTTTCCTAACCTGTGTAGTACTTTTCAACCCGGGTCTGATTCTGTTCCACAGTCGCAGGCTCAGAAATCTCACTCAGCCGTTCTATGGAATTACCACGATTGTCATATATGGCCTCAGAGACGATTCATACTATCAGCATATCCAGCAAATATTCTGCAGGAAATATCGACGGGACGGTATTAGCCAGAGAGGCACACGTTCAACTGATGAAGAATCAGGAGTCTAGCCAATGCCTATCGATTTGAGAGTAATGGTAGCTTCTTGTAACACTTGTCCTATTATAGATGCCATAGCAATTAATGACATTAACAATGCCCTAACTGTTTTATTTCATTAAATAAAAAAATATGCTTACTTGTACATGAATATATGATTACGTTTTGAAATTTGTTCAAAACAAAAGAGAATGTGATCAGATATGAAAAATATTCATATCCCACCATCCTCCTTTTCGATTCCTACCGCCCTCATGTGTCCCTCACCTCCCTTTCTCTTCCTACCGCCCTCATGTGTCCCTCACCTTCCTTTCTCTTCCTACCTCCCATCTTCAATTCTCACTCTCCCTCTTGTGTTTGTTCTTGCTCTCACTCTCCCTCCCCATCTCACTCTCCTTCTCCCTCTCCCTCTCCCTCTCGCTCTCGCTCTCGCTCTCGCTCTCGCTCTCACTCTCACTCTCGCTCTCCCTCTCGTTCTCCCTCTCCCTCTCACTCTCGCTCTCCTTCTCCCTCTTTCTCCCACGTGAACTTTGAAAATATATCTTCATACAGTCGATATGCTCATGTGCCACACCAGCTTCCCCATGGATTCTCTGGTCGTACCACTCTGATAATAACCACTACAGTCTTGAAGATCACTCATGCTGTGAGGCCACTGACTCCTTAACATTTAAAGATTCTAGGCTTGCTCAGCACAACAACAAGATAATACTGCTCCACTCCGATGACAAATGCAGCCAATTGATTATTTGCATGATAACGTCATGAGAAATATGGTCCATAGATCAGGAATATGATTTTGTGAAGTGCCAAATGACCCCGTCAAAGAAATCTTTCAGTTGATGATACTAAAACTATCAGCACCAGCCCCGCCTCATTGTACTACACTAGGAGGCGGGGCATCTGGCCGAGTTAGGCATTGAAGCTTCATAGTTGTAGCGAATATTGTAGCCTAATCACTCACGGCAGCATCTTCGGAGTTTATGGTCAGCACTTGATATGAAATGTCCATGAAGCTGTACTATGACATGCATTTGAAGAGAAGAAATGGTAAGTTTAGTATTTACGGCTCCTTGACATCATAGCCATGAAGTTATCTTTAAGAGCGCAATTTATATGATTTTTAAATCACATACACATGCACGAGGTCAATACAACACATAAATACGTGTGAATGTATGTATCAAATCTCAGATACACTCCTCTCCTTCAATGTCATATTCGACTGATTCAGTGATATGAACTCGGAATCCTTAGCGTACAAACAGCATTTTCACATCGTATTCACATGGTATCGAAGTCTGTTGCCACAATATTTGTAGTATATTAAAACCCTGTAACGGTCGTTAGCTGATATTGCACTCAATACCTGCCATCTCAGAGCGTCGCTTGACTAACGCCGAACATATAACAGACTATTGGTGATCTTGTTCCCCTTTTCCCGATCTCATGGTCGCCAAGAGTTTGACTTCTGACAGTTTCCCCATGGAAGAGTAAAGGTACTCAGCATAGAGATGCTTGCCTTCGCTCGTGTTATACTCTTCTTAGGAGGAGATGAAACATCTCTGCTTCCTTTTCCATCATCGTCTTGTGTCATCACTGTTCATGAACTATTTAGGCCAGCGCAAGATTGCTGATCAAATAATGCTCTGATTCCAACGGCAGTTCACTAATTTAGTCTAATAATATGACGTTTGTCTGAAACTTCTCAAATATTTTCCACTGCGGCTGCTTGAATTTTCTGCTGATTGCTGTAGCATTGATGACATAGGCATTCCCGAGCGCTGCTGCATTACAATAAATATTTAATTACCTACATCCCAGAAACGAGGGTTCTTATCGTTGTTCTCTCGGTAATCCCTGTATTTTCAAACAAAAACCACATGCAGGTAAGCACAGCCCTAGCTAACTTCAAAACCGACCAAACATCGAAACTGCTGTAAACAGCTGTTGGCTCTACTACATCATTTTGAGCAATATCGATACATCTACAGGTTTTATGCCACACATGTAGTGTGATGAGGATGCCTGTCATGAAGACGGACGTCTCACCAGTAGATACAGCCCCTTACGTGGCTTAATGAGTTTTACGTTCCTGCAATGTGCTGCTGATAGATACCGGGACTAAAACCCGCGTAAGAGAGGACAACTTGCAACGCAAAGCAGGTATGGTAGGACGTATTCTGACACAAGAGAAGAAATATCTTGTTGCAATACTGAACTGAGAAAACATCATGCTATGAATCACAGCGAACGATGAGTTCCAGTTCTTTTTTACTCAGAGGAGCCTGTCACTGCCAGACTATTACAGATAAGTAGCTTGTATGCCGGCGATAACGCCTAAGCCTTTGCCACAGGGAATGCTGTGGGAACATGTGATTATTCCATGCATTGGCTTATCAGACCAGCTTTCCATCCGGTTGCCTAATCCAAACACTTAGCATGCTTCAATTGACTCATTCGCCGGCACTGGCCAGCACCATACTGTAACAACACATGCGGTAAAACCATCGAAGCTAATCAGAATGAGGGTAATGCTAACATACATATCCTAGTATTCATGCTAGCAGAGCTTTTATCCTTATTGCAAGGTCCTATGGTGGAATAAACAAAATGCGGTGTTGACTGCATTCAAAACTAGTGATGCTACGATGCACTATACAATCGCGTATTGCAATACTTTAGGCCACGGTATGATACACGATACACTAACCTTGTGTATCGTGTCCTTGTGATACATCGTCGAGCTATGTTTCGCGTATGAACATAGCCACTTGATTATAAAATGATCTGCCAATATACCTCATTGACGACCCAACGATGCAAATCGCCTCCTATTATATAAATAATTAATTGAAAGATGAGAAGAAATATCTTGGTAATTAATTGTGTATTTTATAAAGTAAGTAATGTGAACAACCAAGATGATACTCATATCACCAGTTCTCTCCAGCTTTCGTAGCTGTGCGATTGCTGGTATCAGCTCCTCACTTTGATGCTTTATAATGAGTTGCTTGGTAAATTTTTTTAGTTTTCTTTCAGTAGGTGCACCGGTGTCGTTTGCAATGTTGTAATGTTTGCCATGACCATACACTCATGAGCACGCTATCAAATGATCCGTGCCTATCTGGGGTAAATGCTTCAGTTTAGACAGCTATGATTTGTAGGCAGTTTTCATTCTTATCTTGGTATACCTTCCAGCGTCATGTGCCGCGTGTTACGCTGCACTTAGTCCGCAGTTAGCTCAGATGCGCAGACACACATAGGAGGTCTGATCAAAAAGTTGCCGGACTGATTTACTAATGCAAAATGTACTGAAAATTTGGCACTCGATGAAACTTGTCCCATTCGAAGTGATACCCAGAGCTTCCAATATACTGATCCTACTGCTTTAGCCATGTTGTCTGCATGGATGGTTTGAAGATATCTTGTGAGATGCATATGATGCTGTTTTTTGTTTAATGAAATCCACAGCATCATAGCATTGGCCTTCCATCACCATTTTAGTTTGAGGAACAGGTGGAACTCTCATCGTGCCAGATCAAGTGAGTATGGACAATGGGGGAATACAGAACCTTTGTGTTGACCAGTTAAATACAAACCTTAAGGGCTATGTGCGCTCGAGATTCACAAGTTTGGGAGAAAGGTTACAATGACTACTTTCCTAGCTAAAGGTGTACGTACACTGGCTTCAAATCCGTGAAAAAGCCATCCACAGATGGGTTGCAAAACAGTCCTTGGTGCCTGGAAATCGTAACACTAGAGTCCGCCAGCTGAATCACGAGCAAGATTTGAGTTTGATTGAAATCAAACTAGTCCGCGGAGCTGTTGCCTATAGTTCAATCATAAGCCATTTTTTTCCCCGAAAACGATGAAATGACAACAACTGCCCGAAGAAACTGTCACCAAAAATGAATTATTGCTTACATCAGCCGTTGGTGAATCACAACTTCTACTCCACAAAAAGATCATAGATCACATCTTTTATCTACGAATGGCTGAGTGAGCCAGTACACTGCAGTTACGTTTGCTTGTACAAATCCAAGTGATTAGCAGAGGGAATAATCAAGTTTTGTGGAATTTTTGGAGAAAGAATTGAGGAAAGAATTTTAACATGTTGCACAAATGCAACTTTCAGTCCCAGTATGGGTACTAGGGTGTCACAAAACTCGTAATCTGTTACGCAACATAGAAATAAAGATTATGCATCAGTGATGTAATCGACGAGCTGTACTTGTCTTTCCTTCGCGAAAGCACACTAGTAGTCGGGCGTAGGCAAAGGTTTGATTTTAGTAGCTGAGCGTCATATCAGGCATAGCAAAGCTTTCATACCAAACAGAATATGTGGTTGGATTGTGGATGGGATTTCCTCATTTTCATTTTAAGTAGCATGGAGTCTCGTTTCACAAACAACTAACTACCTATCAATGCAGGAATTAATTTCTTTCATGGGTGGTAAATTTCAGTTGCATTTTCGACGGCAATTTCGCTTTAGGTGTAGTGGCAGCTTGTCATATATGGGGTTAGAAACGATTCATACTGTCAGCATGTCTAACACATGTTTTGCAGAGAATGCAAGCGTGACCGCATTACCCAGAGAGGCACAAGGTATATAAATGAAGAATTAGCAGTCTAACCAAGGCAAATGATGTTCGGGTAATGGAATCTTCTTGTAGCACTTCTTTCTTATAGATGACACAGCGATTCCTCTCCTAAATGGTATCAGAGCTCATACCTATTCTATTCTTTCAGGAAGTAAAACAATATGTTTTCTTTGACATAAAGATATGTTTACAAGCTGAAAGGTATTCACAATGAGAGTAAATTTGATCAGACATCAAATGTCTCACCATGTTCATTCCTGTGTGAGAACTCCCTACCCCCTACTCTCTCCTTCCCCTTACTAACCGTTCACTTTCTAACTCCCTCCCTCATTACCTCCTTCCCTTCTGCATTCCCGTTCTCCCTATCTCGCTAACTCTCTCTCACCCTCCCTCACCCCCTCTCACCCTCTCCCTCTATATTTATCCCTCTTTCCCTTTCCATCTCCATCCATCTCCATTACCTGCTTCACCATTGCGTTTGTGCCTGCCAAACACCTATAGAGAGCAGTTCTCTGTTTGATTACATGGCTTTCGATTCTTTGTTACTCGTGCGTCAAAAGGTTATGGTGACATGTAGATTGGTCGCTAGGTAACGGGTGGTAGGCACTTGAACTTTTTTCCTGAGTCTTCTGACTGCTGATGTTTTGGTGACATGCATGAATTGAGTCCAAATCATTGACTTGCGAACCACGCATAGTATGTAGCTGAATCGGCATTCAACAAACGCTCAGTCCATCGTGTAGAACTGAATGTTATTTTAGGCAATGATCAGCAAACAGAGGAGTATTGAGGAACATCTATTTGCATCCAAGTTCTACACAAGTCCTTCTCTTCAAGTGAGTTTGGCAGGAGCATTTTCCTGTTAAGATTTGATCACAACTTAATTATGAAACAGGCTGATACGTGGAGTCTGGCTAACATGCTAGCCATACTACAGGTACTGGTTTGTTTGATAATGAGGCAAGGTAACTGCTCAGCTGCATTCAGCCATCAGCTTAATGACCATCTAGCTTTCCTTCCAACATGAAAGGCTTGAGTGTCTGGTAGTCGACCAGCAGCTGAGAATACCAAGTAAACATCGCCATCTAGCTCTTCCATCCATTGGCTCCATTATTATATATAGCGACTATTTTCAATTTGAAACCATCACTGTGTTATTCATGTGGCGGACAGCGGTTTTGCAAACGTATTCAGAGCATAAATTCTTCCTATACCATCAATAGCTTGTATAGAAGCCTGGTTGCTTCAGCCTAGAGCCTATTTAATTCCTTCTTTGTATTTCCTCATCCGTGTCTCCTCTGTTTAGGTCAAAGCAGCACAATGTTGAACAACACCACTGCCCTCACCATCAAAGAGGAACCTGGATTTAGCTGTTTCTCCAGCTGGGGAACGGCCATTGCCACTGCAAACTACCTCTCTTTGTTTATCAACATGCTGCACCTCGTAGTCATTACCAGCTTCAAGTCTCTCAACACTAGACCACATCGGCTAATCCTCACTCATCTCACTCTAGTCAATATGGCCTCCGCATTGGGTAGCGCAGTAATGTACAGCTGTCTACCAGTTTTACCTCTACTCCAACAGTTTGCGTATGGTTTCCCATTGCCAGCCCTTTTGTGCGAGTGGCCTATTGTTATGTACCACCTGGTATTTCTCATCGCAGCACTTGAGCAATACTATGGCGTGCGTCACCGGGTCCAGTATACGACAAGTAGATTCATTCGGTACCTACATATTATTCTCCTTAAGGCTTGGATTATCACTTTCTCCATGCAGACAGCTTGCCTAGTAATGGCAACAGTATTTGAAGATCAACCTAAAAGTTTTCAAAAGGCAGCCACAATGGGAAGATTTACTGTCCAATACTTACCTCTCATCGCAGCTGGAGCAATGTTCAACGTGATAGCCAGGGAGCTATTGAGAACAACAGGAAGCACTATGACAAGAAACCAAAGACAGAACCGCCGAATTTCAATCTATTTCATCATAATTTGCTCTGCCTTTGTCCTCACTACTCTTGTAGATGTCGTGCTGACATGCATCGTGATATTCAATCCGGATTTAATTTCATTCAACAGTCGCAGGCTCAGAAATCTAATTCAACCGTTCTACGGAATCGGTATTGTCATCATATACGGTATCAGAACAGAGTCTTATTACCACTGTATTCAAAGACTGCTTTACAGGAAACCAATACGAGGCAGTATTACACAGAGACCCACAAGTCACACTGGTTCTAGCCTAGATGAGAACTGATTAAATTAGTAACAGAATCATTGTACAGCCCTTTTACATTTTTAAATAGTAGACAGAATTATCATCTACCTACTATGTCATAGCATATCAACATTAACCTTGCAAGGAATAAACAAAGTACTTACTCTTCTATCGTCGGATATTTTTCTGCTCAATAATTGTTCACGATGATAAACCAACATTGATGAGTGCTCCACTACCCGTTCTCCTACTGCTCCTACGTCTGCTACACCTATCTCTCCCTCTCTCCCTTTTCCTCCCTCTTCACCCTTTCCTCGCTCTTTCTCTCTCTCTCCCTCTCCACCTATCCCTCCCTCGCCCTCTTTTCCTTCCTCTCAATCTACCTCTACCTCTACACCTACCTCTCCCTCCCTCCCTCCCTCTCTCCCTCTGTCCCTCTGTCCCTATGTCCCTTTGTCTCCATCTCTCCATCTCCATCTCTCAGTCGCTCCCTCTCTTATTCTTTCTTTCACCCTGCCTCCATCTCACTGCCTCCATCTCACTGTCTCCATCTCGATGTCTCTCCTTCTGCCATGCATAGGTAGAAGCTGTGTGATCTCATCATAGTCAACAACAATGTTACATCCCCCACCCTCCCTCCCATGGTAAGCATTGTACCGCTGTCATCAGAGATGTTTGGTTACGCAAATAGCCATATGTCAAGTGTCTGGTTGAGTTTGGTCAGCAAGTCTGATCTCAGCTACTGGGAATGCTTGTTTAAAAGATTTAGCAGAAACTGGCAGAAGAGTTTTCTATGTTCATGTACAGATCTGGCCCTGTTGAACGGTTGCCAAATTGCTCGGGGTTAGTTTCTAAGCAACAAATCTTGTTTCTTTGTGTGGTAGTAGGCAAACAGCACGTGGACATGCTTCGAGGCTGAAATGCACAGGCAGAGCTTTACGCTGCGGTGTCAGGTTGTCCTTGTATCCTTCATATTATGCAGTGCCATCAGGGATTAGTTAACATATCTGCCTATTCTTTGAGCATAGTACTTATATTCAGATCGACGGTCCTGCCAATGACACTACAACCTTTCAAAAATACATTTTTAGCGACCTATCTCATGAGTAGCTAAATGTGAGTTCCTCAACTCTACTTAGGGTTGGGCCACATCAGCCGTATTTTCATCCATCATTCACAGACGACACACATTCCTTTCTATTTTTAGCTCACAGGCGACAACTTTTCCTACCATGAGCAACTTTCAACACCCTGGAATTTTGAACAATACTTCTTGGTAAAGTGCTAGTTGATTAGCTGCCGAGTTCCCGAAAAAATGTAATTTTCATTAGGTTTTATACGGGACCGCATTGGCGATGCATGAAATTCCAAAAAAACACTGATAGGCTTTTCAGATTGTTATGGCCAGTTTACTTATGAATTACGGCCTTGAGTAGCGTCTAGTGTAAAAAATATTGCCGTTTGCTGCAACATGTTGTCTGTTACTGACGGATGAAAATACGGCTAATGTGTACCAGCCTCTACTTAGACTATTTCAATGAAACTGTATTTGGCAAGTGGAATGAAACCCTCCGTAAAGCTTGTGGAGGACTGAAATTATGTCTTTCATTTTGCATAGTTTCGCAGTATAGCTGCTTGTGCACAACATGAGCGAGGCTTGACCAGTATCCCAATCACGAGACTCAGTACAACTTTACAGAATAGAACTACACAGATGTGGTCCAGAATACTAGCAATCCCACGATTAGATAACGCTTCCTCTACCTCCCCTCTCCCTGGTCGCTACATCAACTTCATTTTGACTGTTGCCGTCATCATATTATGCTTTCTGCTACGAAACATATGGCCTCCAGGCATATGCTAAGAGGTTATGGTTTATTATTTCACGATAGCATTTCTTTTGTGAACATCATGGCAATGAGACATATATACTTTTATGTTACCTATCCGCCTTGCAGTTTGTCGGTGAGTAAACTTCAGTTGCCCTTCTTTACGACACCAGTTTGCACACGTTGGCATCTTTCATTCACCTGTAAGAGATTTGAGCTGACCACAGGCCACTAATTGTTGCATATGAGTACCTGCGGGAGCTGTATCGGGAGATTAGTAGCAATTGCTATCAATTCTAGGTATGCAAAAAAGCCGGAGCATACAGACAATTGCCAATATAATGGCAGGAGATTCACAATAGCTGAATATTTTAGCATGCGGCCTTCTTGCTCCATCTCCCTGGGAGACGTTCAACCTTACCATCAATGCACATTCATGCCTATTTCACTCCTCCCTAGCCATGTTATATGTTCATAGCTAGCAATATTGCTGTTGCTTGACACTTCTGGATACCTCATTAGGAAAAGTCTGTATGTCTATCAATTTAATATTATTTTATAGCAACAATCTATATCCCAGCCAACAGGCGTTGCGCATAACTCCCTGTCATAACATAACGTCACAATATTGTTTGAATTTACTGAGGAAGGCAGCAAATTAGTATGGAGATTGGACTGCCCATGAAAAGTATTACAGCCATAGAAGTAAAGGTACATAAGGCTTCAAGGATACATTTCCACGGTGAGAGTTTTTTCTGCGGTCAATCTATGTCATTTCCTAAGAAGATATGTAGAGACATTAGCTAACCATACATTTAGAGTATGCCATGGTCGGAAGAAAGATTGGCATTTTTTACTCTTCTATCGGCAGGCGCGCCGCAATCATGCTCTGGCGTTACGCCGGTGTTATGCCGATGCTACGCCGGCTTTTGTCCGCACTTATGATGCTTTCGCCGCACTTAAGCCGGCTTTAGTCTAAGCTTAACATCGGCGTTTACAAAACCAGCACGCCTACCGATAGAAGAGTAAAAAATGCCGAAAGATTAACATATGATAGGTGAGTTCCCCTAAAAAATGGAGTGGAATTGCTCTTCATGTAATCGATTGGAACCTATCAAGTCATACAATCATCATAGTATGTCCATTCATAATGATATGACCATTCCAAAAGGTTTCATGATGTGATGACTCCGGCATAAAGCTTAGCTCGTTTCATGATTAGGAATGTATTTTAAATACTATCTAAATATTTTCGCTAGCATCACAAATTTTGCAGTAATCTAACCGATACTCAACCATGCGAATCTGCAAGCGAACAGATCTACTGGGCACTATAATTGGGACACTTCACCGATTTGAAATGGGTGCCAAGAAAAAATAGGCTTTAAAACTGTCATGCTAGCTGGATAAAACAGTAAGTCTCCCTCCAGAAAGTTCTATATGCATATATCGTACTGGAGGAGGAGTTCAGTAATATAACTTCCATTGTTGTATGATTAACCCTCGTTCACTCCTCCATCCCATTCCATCTCATTTCTTTCTTGCTATGACCTAGAACTTTTATATATGTACATCTAATTTGGAAAAGCATTAACATTCATATCAATGTAGCACAGTTGCGTGAAGGGGGGGGGCACACCAGATGCACAAAGCTGCCTTTGCACTCACTCGGTTTCGAGCATTCAGCAAAGGCTGGTTATTGAAGCGAGGCAACTCCAATTCCTCACCTGGAATATTTTACTTAGTCTTTGCTTTGGTTTTGGAGCCACTTTGAGCTTTGATTTATTGGGTTTGGCGCATTGTGGGATGCAAACAAGCTCATGAATACGAGAGTCAAGTTAGTACTGAGTTGAGGGTGGGAATGATGGTGAAAACAAAGGATATTTTCAGCAAAGCTTTTATTGAGATAGTATTATATCAGTTGACACCGCTCGTTCATACTGCAGAGCAGTAATCCACAGCTTTATTCAGAGGTAGCTGATGGTAATCTAGAAGCATTGTATATAGCCAGCTGTGCCAGTATTAAATCAACCAAACACGAAACAACTCCTGGTAAAACTAGCGGTTCTTCAGCATATGTGATTACTTGGATCGCAGTATATTTGCAACTCATGTATGATCTCACCTTGTTTAAAAACCTCTGAATTGAGTCCATTTTATTGATGGTAGACCGTCCATATCCTGCTCCTCAAACTGGTCAATAACTCGAGGGACAACCATACTGTAAGCTCCAGTATTAAGTTGATATCTAGTCATTGGACGTTCCCAAGTCTTGCAATATTTATTGACTGCTCATAAAAATGAAACAAAAGCTGATGCTTCCGTCTCGTCAAAAGCTCACTACTAGTACTAGCACACAACTTGCTAGCATATGATTGGCTTCCTCTGAGGTCACTCGGTCCAATGAGCGAACGACACTAGCGTTGCAACCCTCGATCTTTACTAAGCAGTGTAAAAGCATCTCAGACACTCTGGGTTTTTGTAATAACAGGGCAAATCCAGCTGAAAGATATCCAGGCAATGTAAACTATTGCAATCTAACAATCAAATGACATTGCGCATAACTCTCGTCACAACAGAACGTCAGAGGATGATTTGAATTTTTTGAAGGCAGCTAGCTTTTGTCAAGATTGTACTGACTGTGTCATATTTGAAGGCTTCACATCTGTACGCACAAAAGTATCTCGGATTTTTAAGACAAGCATCCAAGAGCGAGCACACCCCACAGACAAGATAAGTACTGCTCTATTATAACACTCATTAGCAGCTGCTTTATTGATTTATGTTGTAATGTTTATTTGCTTGTATTGTGGTGAAGGCTGCCGATGCCATGCATAGCATAGGACTTATTCACAAGCAACCCTTTGCCATGTCAAAGTGAGTAATTAATATCGAGTGTTGCAAAGCGTCATGATTCACTGTGAGAATGTTTAATCAGTAGGCTAGGATAATTTCATGAATAAGCCATTCATTCTCACAATCCATTAGCAGATCAGTTGTCACTATAATAGCGCAGCTCAATTTCACCGCATGAACTGGATGACAAATTTAGTTTTCTTATACTCGTTCATTAGTCTTCACAGAGTTTGCACATGGATGGAACTACGTTTTTACCTGCTGGGAGGGAAGGTAGGATGGAGATATATAGAGGAGATTTCAAGATTTTGCTGGTTTTGATATTTTGAAGGCTCACTTTTGCTACGCTTTGCCACTTTTGAAGGCAGCTGATTTTGAGCCACTCACCTTTTACAGCATTTTTTCTTTATTTCATTTCATTCCTATTTTTGGCCTCAATATTTCTCTGCGCTGACGATAAAGTGTTTGAAGTGCCTTTCGTGTCTCCACTATGCGTCTTTGTTCATTATGCTACCAGAGTGCTGTTGATAATTTAAGACTTTTCCTTGCACATGACACAAGTTTGGCGCAACACAGGCCATTACGTTTTCATTTGACTTGGCCAGCCTGTCATCCCTTATATAAGTGCCCTGCTAACTGATTCGTACCCAGATGGTCTCTTCATTCCATGCTGTCATGTATTGGATGGGAATTTAGGTAAAATTGGAGTGTCATTGCAAGGATTTGCTGATATAATTGAGCTACTTTAGTCACCAATGAATCAACCGTCATTTCAACTCAAATTCAATTCACCTCGTGAAGAATTTGATGGAGTTGCAGAATTTTTGAATACGTGGTTTGATTTATCGATCGGGGTTTGTTGGCTTTCCATTGATTTGGATATTGAGCACATGGTGGTTCCTGCCTAATAAGTACGGACTTCAAAAAGAATAGTCAGAGATTCATGCAGCTATGGTAACTTTACTTTACTGGATTCAATGTCATTTCAAACTGATTTTAGTGGCTTTCAAGGAAAGAATTGAACAACTAGATGTTCACGTAACATTTCTGAGCCATAAAAATGCTATTACTGGACAAGATTGAACCTGAAGCTGTATTTTCTAGTTTCCATTGAGCTCTTCCCTGTTCACATTTGGCACAGTGTGATGCTCTGCCTCTCAATCTCGTTTTATAATTTCATTAATTTCATTATCCAGGACGTAGCAATGGCGCAAAGCGATACCACGCATGGCTATACGGTAATGTTGATCAAATAAGCAGCGGCGATATCCTCAGCTGCTTCAAACATATTTACCAACTAGTACCGCCTTGATGACCATGGTGTGGTGGTAGAGTATGGGTGTGAGGATGCTGGATACATCAAATAAAATGCCGGCTCTCAAGAAGACACTGTCAGGAATTATTGATTGATAGAAGTTGTGTAAGCAACCCAAATATGTCCAACATTAGGCAATGCTATCGATGGGGCCTGATGCATCAATCAGTAGCTATGCATGGTAGACCATGAACATTTCTATAAGGAGTCTTAGGCTCAGCAGAAATGAATGTAATGCCGAGGAGAACAAGTATAGAAAACAGAATATAATGTGAAACCCGGGAAAATTTTATGAGAAGTAGTGCGGGTAGAAGTACCCGGCAGCTCCCGGACTTCACTCCAGAGGGAAGTTTCGGCCATATAAAGAGCTGAAGCAGATAGGAATACATCAGCAATGTTCAGTAGGGTCGCATGAAGGTACTGTAAAAAGTCATTTCAGATTATGATGAGCTAACAAACATGAACTACAGAAACAAAAAGATAGAGCCAGCACATATAGAGATACCAACGGCGTAGTGTAATGAGCTCTCATCTTTCTCCATCACCTCCGCCTTGATGTTGTCCTGAAACTATACACGCTTATATCACCAAGTTATCTGAGTGCTATGGATGGACATAGAACAATGTACTCATGGGATGCTCCAATATATATTCATAAATGACGGCAATTCCTGCTGCAACCTTCCAACCTCCACAAAGAACATAAATTCGATTGAGACAGATAAGATGAGAGACAAAACATAAACTAAAACCGAAAATGGTTACGTATCAAAGAAAGGCTTTTGTATATATATCACTCGGAAGCTCCTGCCACCCCAACAGGTACAGCGCCCATTTTATTTCATCAATGACATTGAAATATTTGTTGAGATAATGCGTTGGAGCTCATTAGACACTGTGATGCCAATTAGTTTAATATCAAGTCCACCATATTTTCCCACTTTTAAAATGCAAAATGCGCTTATGAGCAACCTCATTAGCAACTGGTTTACAGGTTTACAGGTCGCAGCTGAGCTGTGAGTCACTGATTACCCAGTCTGAGGAATGTGATTTTGCCTAAATTTATACCTGTCGCATTACATGCTTTGAAACAGCCGCCAACTTAAGCCACCTGGACCAGCCTGGTCGTGGAGGAGTTCCCATGAGATCATCAAGATGATCAAGTATTCACGCATAGATAGCCTGCTGAAGCTGATATGTAGTATGGAATCATCTTTGCTCATGAGAAAAGTTTAAAATTACAGCATCGAATCGACTGCAAAGACTCCTGCTGTGCTAGCAGCTACTCTCCCAACCAGCAGTTTTTTCCATCCAAGTAGCTGAATTACAGAAAAGTAATTTCGGAAAGAAAATACAAGCAGTGGGAACCTAACTGAGGGAGCAAAAAGTATTTTGAAAGAAGTGTGAATACGAGAGATGCATGGAAATAATTTCTATGAAAGAGTAGTTGTTAAGCAAATACCATCAACAATATCCGTAAAGGGTGGGAACCTTAGAGGAATATATAAACTAGAGACGCATCGAACGGCCAATCCTGTCCCTCGAAACTACCGTAAATGGTCGGAACCTTAGAGAAATATATAAACTAGAGACGCATCGAACGGCCAATCCTGTCCCTGGAAATTACCGTAAATAGTCAGAACCTATTTCATGCGCCACCCCATTTTGGAGCATTAAGAAGGAATCATGGCGTTTTCGTCTCCAGGAACCGTGTCCTGCACGAATAATTTTGTTAGGAGCAATCACCAATTGAAATTCCACCGGTGCGTTATTACATGTTTTCCCTACGAAGAGAAAAATTAATTGTACAAAACATATCCAGCAGCTCCAGCAATGCCCACTGCTGCTCCTCCGATAAGCAGAGTCTGCCAGGCTGGGAGCTAAAACAGAGTGGTACATTATCATTATATCATATTATAGATTGTTATCATAGAAAACATGTAGTCAATGGAAGAGAGTTTTCTTTACCACGCATCACGATGAAGCAGTGACTACTGATTCAGCGTAATCCGAGTCTATTCCTGCCGCCTAATGCTGTCACTATCAATCGCCACTTCTGGTCCCATGTGAGATTTAGGCTCGGCATGTTTTAACAGGAAAGCAAGTTTTAAGTTATTTTTACTCTATTAGAGAGTTTGCGCAATCATACGTTTACGGCTGAATTTACGCGAAGACCTATGCTACAAGTACACGTAGACCAATCTCGCAGCTTGTATCTTGCGCTGTTCGAATTGACCGGTAACGAGTAAAGCGCTATATAGGTCATGTAG
>ERZ1740065.763-NODE-763-length-18048-cov-3.235870_pt1 | contig 18048 bp, 17 predicted proteins | sample MGYA00581738_ERZ1740065 | MGnify/ENA primary metagenome ERZ1740065 (study PRJEB43018, sample SAMN04849749) | marine metagenome | isolation source: floating plastic debris | place: Pacific Ocean | collected 2008-09-01 | study: EMG produced TPA metagenomics assembly...
TCCGAGGATGGGTTTGGATACGCGTTTGAGTGAGGTAACCCCTGATGTCATATGCACTGAATATCCGTGGGGTCGGAACAACCGTCACCACCGCGGGATACATTACAAACCTCAAATCCATTCTGTCGCGCCCTGATCTGGTCTGCGAAAGAACTCTGGTCGCAGGGGAATGGATTGCTGCCGATGATGGCAAGACTTTCGCGGTCACGAACCCCGCGCGCGGTGATGTTATTGCGCAGGTTCCCGATCTTGGTCGGACAGAGACGGCGCGGGCGATTGCTGCTGCGCAGGTCGCACAAAAAAAATGGGCTGCACTGGCTGCAAAGGAACGCGCGACCGTCCTGCGGAAATGGTTCGATCTGATGGTGGCGCATACCGAAGACCTTGCGCTGATCATGACCGCCGAGCAGGGCAAACCACTGTCCGAAGCCCGTGGCGAAATCGCGTATGGTGGTTCATTCTTGGAATGGTTCGCCGAAGAAGCAAAGCGCAATTATGGCGAAACGATACCCTGCCATATGGCCGATAAACGCATCACCGTGATCAAGCAGCCGATTGGTGTCGCGACTGGAATTACACCTTGGAATTTTCCCAACGCAATGATCACCCGCAAGGTTGCGCCTGCGCTGGCAGCGGGTTGTGCGTTTGTAATAAAACCCTCAGAGCTGACGCCACTTTCGGCACTGGCGATGGCGAAACTTGCGGAAGAGGCTGGTGTGCCGCCGGGTCTGTTGTCAGTGATTACGTCAACTGACGCATCAGCTATTGGTCAGGAATTCTGCGAAAACCACACTGTGCGCAAGCTTACCTTTACCGGGTCGACACAAGTTGGGCGGATCCTTTTGGCGCAAGCTGCAGATCAGGTGATGACCTGTTCGATGGAACTTGGTGGCAACGCACCATTCATTGTTTTTGATGATGCCGATTTGGATGCGGCTGTCGAAGGCGCAATCGCCTGCAAATTCCGCAACAACGGGCAAACATGTGTCTGCGCAAACCGCATTTACGTACAAGCCGGTGTCTATGACAGCTTCGCAACCAAATTCAAAACCGCGGTTGAAAAGCTCAGGGTCGGTGATGGCATGGTCGAAGGGACGACATTAGGGCCACTGATTGCACCGCAAGCAGTGGATAAGGTGCAGACCCATCTGGCTGATGCCCTTGAAAAAGGAGGGCAAATCCTAACGGGTGGGAAACCACATGCGCTTGGTGGTCAGTTTTTTGAGCCAACGATTGTGACAAATGCAGCAAAAGACATGCTTGTCAGCACCGACGAGACATTTGGACCGTTTGCACCGCTCTTCAAATTTGAGGATGAGGACGATGTTATCGCACAAGCCAATGACACGATATTTGGACTGGCCGCCTATTTCTATGCCAACGATTTATCGCGCGTCACCAAGGTGTCGGAAGCATTGGAATACGGCATTGTTGGTGTGAACACGGGTATCATCTCGACGGAAGTGGCACCCTTTGGCGGCGTCAAGCAATCTGGGCTGGGACGTGAAGGATCACACCATGGGATCGAGGATTATCTGGAGATGAAATACATCTGCACAAGCATCTAGGCGACAGAAAGCAACTCTGGCGCGGGCAAGAGATGCGTCGCCAAAAGCGTAGCTTCATACCCTTTCAGAGCACGGCGCGCTTAGTGGCGATGGGACATCCCCGCGATGTCAAGCCCCGTTTCAACGTTCCAACCACTGGCTGCTGCAATTGCGGCATGGGTTGTATCGCCTAGAAACAGGCTTTCAGACCAGCATCCTTCGGACAGGATGACTTCATGCTGATCGCATAGCAGATGAAAGTAACTGAGCGGTGCTTCGGTCGTTTCAACTGTGACACCTGCATGGCCGACAAGCTGGCGTGCTGACACCAGCACCTCTGACTGACCAAAATGCATCTTTGCGACTGCGCTGGTCATCAGGACACGATGTGCAGGGGATAGACGCAAGCATCGTTTGTTGCCAATCACACCAGCAGGAATTCTGATGGCACGCACATCAGGATAACGTTTCAGAACAGTGCGCCCAATCCGCGCCATGCGGATCGCCCGGATCGGCACGTAATGATGATCCTTGCTGAGCACGCGCATGCCAGGTGCAAGATCATCCACGCGGATGTCACCTTGATCTGTCGTGATCAGTGTGCCTGATACAAAGCAGACTGGCCCCGGAACGTCTGGGGTTGGTGTCCCCTCAACAAGATTGCCATCTGCGTCACGCAGGATTGAGGTCGCGTTCGGCGCCCCGCTGTCAATCGTTTCACCAACACCCTGCTGTGTACCACCCGGCGGGAAGGTAAAGTCAGGATCCGTTGGCAGGGTGGTGGGAACGATAGCCGGTTCTCCGTAAGAAATACGGATGTAGTCGCCATTGGGAGCAACCAGATAGATCGTGTCGCGCAAACCCCCTTCGCCATCGAGAAGAAAACCACCATTGGCGTTCCCGTTTGGGTTGGGGTTGTCCGTCGCTGCGACAAAACCCGAGCCCGGTGGTGGGTTATTATATGCGCCAATGACAGTGACGGTATCTCCGGGTGCGACCGTATCGCCCATGCCAAACGCATGTAGCCGTCCATTCACCTGCGACCAAATCTCATACCCGTTTAGGTCAATCGTTTGATTCGCATTACTCTGGATTTCGATGAATTCGTCCTGTTTATTGGCGCCACCTTGGCCATTCACATTTACCGCACCACCGCCTGCATTATCTGCAAGGATTTCACTGAAGAACAAACCGTTTAAAAAGTCAGGCATGGCACCCCCTTACCGTGACATCATGCCTGAAAACGTAGATACGAACGACGTATACGTCACCAGATAAGTTTCGTAGTGGCATATCTGAGCGAGAAAAAACCGATGGGCTGCCCAAGGATTGACCAATCCGGCCCGTCTCACCACCGTGATGCGTATGAAAACAAGCGATGAAGATCTGGCAGATGCTGCCGCAAACGGAGATGCCGTAGCCTTTGCCAGCCTGTTGGACCGACACTATGATCGGCTTTTTGCATTCTGTTTCAGGCTGACGGGAACACGCGCCGAAGCGGAAGACATGTGCCAGGATATTTGTGCGGCCCTGCCGGCAAAGCTGGCCACCTTTCAAAGGCGATCCAAGGTGACGACATGGCTTTACCGGGTTGCGGTTAACGCCGCCCATGACCGACGGCGGAAGGCAGCAACATATGCAAACGCAGCCACAGGCTGGGGTGACTGGGAAACGAAGCGGACGGCGGCGAGCGAGGACACTATGCACCAGATCGACTGGTTGACCACCGCTATGAAGCGGCTTGGGCCGGACCTACGTGACACCCTGGCGCTTGTCCTTGATGACATGACCCACGCGCAGGCGGCTGCCGTACTGGGTGTTAGCGAAGGAACAATCAGCTGGCGGATATCCGAGGCAAAAAAGGCGCTGCGTATGATCAAAAAGCAAGAGGACGTCACATGACCGAAGATCTTGATAGCATCAAAGCCGGTCTAGAGCAGGCAACGCCACGCCCGGACCCAGCACGCCGGGCAGCCCCTCTGGCGCTGGCTCAGAAACCCTATGCACGTCTTCATAACCCTCAAGGTACACTTTCCAATGCGCAACCGCAATGGGTACTGCCCAAGAGAATTCTGCAGTCGATGACAACAAGGGGTGGTCTCACGGTTTGTTCGGCATTGATTGCAACGGGTTTTCTAACCCTGACACCGCAAATGCAAAGCGTCCTGCGCCCGTCACCCAACCCTCAAATAACAAGCGCCGATTTTGACGGCACCGTCACCGAACCCCGTATCGAGAGGGGCCCCTTGGAGATCGACGACATGCGATCGGAAATGTTGCAACAAGAGCCACTTGTCGACATGCAAGCCGATATTCTGCAAGAGCCGTTCATCACGCCCGATACCGAGCGAACCACCCCACCCGCCAATAGGGCCATCGACATTACTAACCAAAGTATCCGCACATCTCTTGGCCCAAATTCAGCAGTGGACGAAACTATAGCCATACCTGAGCTACTACCCTTTTCCGCTGAGACCGATGCTTATGTCACCGTGCGGCGCGCAATAGACCGAGGGCAGATCCCGCCACCTGCAGACATCAACATCGCCGGAATGGTCAATGAGTTCCCGCTTGACACCCGGTCGCCTGTCGCGGGCGCCGATGCCATTCAGCCAATTGTCACAACGTTTCAAACGCCATGGAACCTCGATACACAGTTGGTACATATCGCGCTTCAATCGGCCGCCCCAGTTGCTTCAGATCGAAGTCCTCTTAATCTTATCTTGTTGCTTGATGCTTCAGCATTTGCTCGTGATGCAACAACGGCATTGTTACTGCGCGAAGGCGTAGAAGAAATGCTGGGTGCAATGCGCCCCGAGGACAAAATCACGATTGTGTCCCATCATGCTTCCGGCATTCAAATTCTTTCGTCACCGGAAGATAGCAATGACGTCACCACGGTGTTTGAGATGCTTGCAGAACTTGGTGCGGATACAGAAGCCATAGCACATAACAATCTGTGGAGCGCCCTTACGGAAGCAGAGGTTATTGACGATGAAGGTGTCGCAATAACACATCTCATCGTGGCTACGGATCGCAACTTTACCAGCCAATCGTCAGAAATTCGTAGGATTCAGGCCTTTACAACGGACAAACCGACCTCCGGTGCGTCGCTAAGCATAATTGGCTTTGGACAAGGGGATGAACAAGATCGCCCGGTAGAATCTGGGATCGGCGTGCAACCCGCCCAGATATCTTATGTTGAAACCGCAGCGGAGGCACGAAGAGCACTGGCTGAAGCTTTGCTTCCAGCACAAGAAACCGTTGCGCAAAATGTGGAGTTTCGCATAGGTTTTGATGCCGTCCATGTCGCCGAATATCGTATCATCGGTGGCAATCCCGGCAGCCAAAATCAGGCGACACCCACGCACGATCAACTTGATCTCGGCATGCTATCCGCGGGCGATCAACGAACGATAATGTATGAAGTCACACCAGTCAGTGAAGGAATTGTCCGCGCAAGTGAGGAGGCCCTTGGCCAGGTCATCATTCAATACAACGCACCGGGCGAAATTGGCGCAAGGCAAATCGAAACGCCAATTGGTCCCGCTGGCCGACCGGGGCCAGATGCGGGCTTTGCCGCTGCACGTGCTGGCTTTGGTCACCTTTTGCGTGATCGCGACATGCCAGTTTGTTGGTGATATGAGGATGCAATCGCCATGGCCAACGCAAGTCGCGGCGATGACCTTTTTGGCTTTCGTGCAGAAGCGGTGCGCCTTATGGAAAAGGCCCAACGTTTAGCGCCATGACACAGATAGCAATCATGTAAGATGGGTTTAAACCCATCTTACATCAAGCGATCTGGCTTTTCGCGACCGGCAGGATGCGCCCTTCAATAAGCCGCATAAGATCGCCAAAATACCCGCCAGTTCGCGCGGGCAGCGTTGGATCGGATGTCAATGCCAACGTTAACTCAATCTGCGGCGCGACACAGATAATCTGGCCACCATAACCCCGCGCAAGGGCATAGCCGATTCCACCACTTTCTCCCAAGAACCAACCATACCCGTATTTCAACCCTGAAAAGAGCGACCGAGTACGCGGCGTAAATGACTTTGCAACCCATGCAGGGCTTAGCACCTGTTGCCCACCAAACTGACCTGACTGACGGTACATCTCGCCAAACCGTACCATCGCCTCAAGGGTCAGCGCCATTTCATTACCCCCCATGTAACGCCCTTGCGGATCACGTGTCCAAGCGGGGATCTCAATGCCCAAAGGGACCCCTAGGCGACGCCGTGCCAATGACAGTAAGTCCTGCCCGGCTATCTCTGCAAGGATCGCTCCGAGGATGTGAAAAGAGCCGGTCGAATAGAGCATCCGCGACCCGGGTTCAGCGACAAAAGGACGACTTAATGCGTCGGCAACCCAATCGGAGCTACTGACCCATGCGCCGTAATTTGCGCCTGACGTCCGCTCCAGCCCGGCTTGCATCGTCACAAGATCAGCAATCGTTAGCTCAGCGACGCGCGGATCTGCCCGACGCGGGATCAGCGCGGGCGCTACAACGCCAATCGGGTCATCAAGCGATCTTAGTTCTCCGCGATCCAAGGCGGCGCCAGTCAGCGCGGCAACAATGGTTTTTGAAACTGACTTGATTGGCACCGCACGGTCCATTGCAGGGCCGCGAAAAACATGCGCCAAAACACGCTGACCTGATTGATGTATCATCAGAGCGCGGCACTGTGGCAGGCCAGCAGCCGCGTCAGCGACACCGTCCCATTGATCGGTTTGTCCCAAAGCTGGCACCGCCAGCGCGGTTGCAGCAGTGGTCGCAAGAAATATCCGGCGATTGACCGTCATCCCATGACCTTTTCGTTTTGACCGCAGCCATCGCGCGCCATACGTTGATACATTTGCGCCGATGCAGCGACCTCCGCTACCCCCGAGCGTAGTTGGGCGCAGGGTATCCCACATTTCAAGACGAAACTGATCACATGCGATCAACTTTGGGATGCGCCCCGTTGTCGGAAAGCAAAACCCTCCACGATATTGCAGACAAGTTTGATCGGAGAGCCCTGATGTTTTGCGAAACGGCTGGCTTTATTGGTTAAGACGTCCGCCGCACTAATTGGCATCGCAATCTTTGGCGTAAGTCACAGTGTCCGAGAACCTAGGCACCCATGATGCACGCCTTGCAACCCAGCATTCATAAGTCGGACGGAATTTTTCAGGTTGATCCAGAGCGCCAAGGTGCAGCTCAATTTCCTCGCCAATGAATGCAAAAACCGATGACCCGCAATTGGGACAAAAGCACCGCCCCTTGTAAGCATGCGTTGGACCCGCAATGGTAACGCTATGCGCGTCAAAAATAGCTGCGGCATAGAACATCGCACCATGATGTCTACGACAATCCATACAATGACAGACACCAACTCATTGTGGTCGTCCGACTGCCTTGAACCGGACCCGCCCGCAAAGGCATCCCCCTAAATGCTCTTCCACCATCGGCCTTCCTTATGCGATCCAGCTTAGACCATCCAGTGTGGCATGGCGTGGTTGGTATTCGCCCGATACCCATCCGTCATAACCTTCATCATCAAGCGCAGCAAAAAATGCCGGATAGTCAATTTTCCCCTGATCAGGTTCGCTACGGTCTGGCATCTGGGCGACCTGCACGTGCACAGTGATGTCGCGCATTGCGGCCCATGTTCCCAAAACATCGCCCGTGATTTTAGCCGCATGAAAAGCATCAAATTGCAAACGCAGATTTGTGGCGTCAACGGTTTCTACAATCTCGCGCGCAGTCGCAAAATTATGCAGAAAGTATCCTGGCATCGTCTCTTGATTGATTGGTTCGATCGTCAGACTTTGCTGAGGTGCCTCTGCCGCGGCCCAGCGAAGGTTTTCTACAAGAACCTGATGCGCCTCTGGGCCCTCAACAGCACCGGACATGACGTGCAAATGCCGCGCGCCTAGCGTTCGTGCATAGCGCACGGCACGTTTGAAATCCCTCTGGAAACGCTCTTGCAATGCCGGAACAGCCGCAAAACCCTGATCTCCGCCGGTATAGTTGGGCGGCGGGCAGTTGATCAGCGCCATCTGCAATTCGTGTCGTGTCAGCTCATTAACAATGTCTTGGGCATTTACGTCATAAGGCGACAAAACCTCGACAGCATCAAATCCAGCTTCCTTCGCAGCCGCAAAGCGCTCCAGAAATGGAAGCTCAGTAAATAACCACGTCAGGTTGGCACAGAATTTTGGCATCGTGAGGGTCCTTCAGAACGTCCCTCAATCCTTCTCAGGCCAACGGGCGCAATGCAACAGATTTGCAAAAAACCTGCACTGTACCTAGGTGATAACAATGTGGGGGTGTTGAGAGGGACGAGTATGAAACGGTTAATCGGATTTATTGTGACACTTCTGATGCCCATTATCCTGATTGCTGGTGGAGGCATGTTGGCGGGTTTGGGTGCCACAAACGACTGGGAGTTTGTGATATATGCGGGTTTCGCAATGATTGGTGCGGGAATACTCTGGGGGCTGGTACTTTGGTTGTGGGCCAGCGACGGCGGCTTCTGATCGCACCGGAATTGCGACAGTTATGGTAAATGCTCCGCGCAGCCGAACTGACAATTCTTAACCACAAACGGCCTTTGTAACTTCATAAGAAGAAACCGCGCCCTTGGCATTCCAATGAAGGGCCGCATGAGTGAATAACATGGGTGGCACAAAGATGTGACAGGTACATTTCCGCGGCTCCGTCAGCGCAATTGCGTGCTGTGAACCCTGTCACACACGGCCCAATCCGAAAGTCAAAATGGTCTGTTTGGGCAGCGGACAAAAGATATCTATTTGGCCCCGACTATCAGCCTGAAGCAAATATGCCGCATCGCCCTAAGTGAAAGATTATTTGCCATGTGCACAGCGTATGTCTTGGCCCAGCGCGCAATAAGTAGCGCAAAGTAATACATGCGCTAAGATAGATCATGATGCAGGTCAGTTGGTGGCTCTGTGCTGTCACTCCAGCTCAACCGATGGTATGATCGGGAAGAATACCCCTTCTGACCGCACCCCAAACCATTGCGCGCCGTCATGTGTCGCATGCTCACCAATCTCGACTAAGCGATAGAATGACTTGCGAGCAATCAGGGCCTCTAGATTAGCACGGACCAAAACATAGGGTGACGGCTCGCCCGTTTCCGCGTCACGCTCTACCCGGATGGGATGGTCTGGCCCAGCCACCATCCGATCGCCGACATTGGTCTCAAACTCCAACCCATCACCCTTGCGATTGAAATCTACAGCCACAAAGGGCGCGTCATCCACGGTGATCCCGACTTTCTCAACCGGGGTGACTAATACATACTCATCGTCATCTTTACGCAGAATCGTTGAAAACAGTCGCACCAATTCAGGTAGACCAATCGGTGTCCACATATAAAACCAAGTGCCAACACGCGCGATCTGCATGTCGATCTGCCCACAATGCGGCGGATTCCAGAGATGCACCGGCGGCAAACCGCCCTTTTGAACAGCACGCGCGCTAGCTGCGAGGCTTTCTGCTGACGGTGTCACAATCTTTTGTGTGGTCATTGTTTTTGCCATTGGGGTTCATGGGATTATCTGTACCAATAGCAATATAGTTCAACCGGAGGATTGTCATGGCCAACGACGCCGATCTTGTCGCCCATATCGAAACACTGGGCGCAAAGCTGGGCGAAGCACGCACCAGCATCTCGGCCCGTTTTATTGGCCAAGAGCGGGTTGTCGACCTGACCCTGACGGCCTTGATCTGTGGCGGCCATGCAGTTCTGATTGGCCTGCCTGGCCTGGGCAAGACCCGGCTGGTGGATACGCTGTCGACCGTTATGGGGCTTGATGGCAACCGCATCCAATTCCCCCCGGATCTGATGCCCGCGGATATAATTGGCTCAGAGGTGTTGGAACCCACGAATGCCGGCTCTCGCACTTTCCGGTATTTTGAAGGGCCAATCTTCTGTCAGCTTCTGATGGCGGATGAGATCAACCGCGCCTCGCCCCGGACCCAATCGGCGCTGCTGCAAGCGATGCAAGAAAAAGAGGTCACGATTGCGGGCCAACACCGCCCGCTTGGCGTGCCTTTTCACGTACTCGCGACGCAAAACCCGATCGAGCAGGAAGGCACCTATCCGCTGCCCGAAGCGCAGCTTGACCGTTTCCTTGTGCAGATCGACGTCCCCTACCCTGCCCGAGACACCGAAAAGGACATCCTGATTGCCACCACAGGCGTGGAAGAAGCACAATCGACCGCCGTCTTCACCGCACAAGAATTGCTGGACGCGCAAACGGTCCTTCGGCGCATGCCAGTGGGTGACACTATTGTCGAGATGCTCCTGGACCTTGTCCGGGCATGTCGCCCCGATGACGCAAGCGCCCCTGAGTCGATAAAGCAAAGCATTAGCTGGGGCCCCGGCCCCCGCGCCGCACAGGCACTCATGCTCACTGTCCGTGCCGCCGCCTTGCTTGAGGGAAGGCTTGCCCCGTCCGCCGAAGACATCCGCACGATGGCTGTTCCTGTTCTTGAACATCGGATGGCCCTGTCGTTCGCGGCCCGTGCCCGCGGCGAAAGCATCCAGAACATCATCAATCAGGTTGCTGAACAGATCACGCAGGTCCCTGCCGCCGCATGACCCAACCGCTTGCCCTTAGGTCTCAGGCAGAGACGCTTGCAGCGCCCCTGCCCGCCCTTCTTGCCGAGGCGGAGCATCTGGCGTCTGCCGTGCTTTTGGGTGATCACGGGCGCAGGCGTGCCGGTGTGGGCGACACGTTCTGGCAGTACCGGCCAGCCCAACCGCATGATGAGGCGCGGACAATCGACTGGCGCCGCTCGGCCCGGTCTGACAGCAATTTCGTGCAGGACAAGGAATGGCAGATCGCGCAATCCATCATCCTTTGGGTGGATCAGGCGGCCTCGATGTCCTTTGCCTCCGATAATCACCCGACCAAGGCCGAACGGGCGCGCACCCTTGCCCTTGCTATGGCGATCCTGCTGATCCGGGGTGGTGAACGGGTCGGATTGACCGGCCTGCGTCTGCCCCCCCGTCGTGGCGAGGCACAATTGATGCAAATGGCGCAACTGCTCAGTGAAAACGACGAAATCGACTATGGTGCTCCCGAAGCACAAGGGATGCTGCCCCACTCTCGTGCGCTTTTTGTCAGCGATTTTCTGGGCGATCTACAACCGGTTGAAGACGCGCTTCTGCGCGCCGCAGACCGGGATGTCCGCGGCACCTTGCTACAGGTCCTTGACCCGCAGGAAGAGGCGTTCCCCTTTGACGGACGCACAATTTTTCAATCCATGACTGGCGCTATTGAACATGAAACGCTCAAGGCCGGTGACCTGAAACAACGCTATCTTGATCGGTTGGCCCAGCGTAAAGACAGGCTTGCTCACCTGGCGCGCACCACCGGCTGGCAATTCAGCACGCATCATACCGGCGAAAGCGCGACCAATGCGCTGCGTTGGCTGTATGGCGCGAGGGAGCGGCACGCCTGATATGGTCGAGCGGTCCCATAGGTTTTGCTGCGCCCTGGTTGCTCTTGGGTCTTATCGCGCTGCCGATCCTGTGGATTCTGCTGCGCGCGGTCCCACCTGCCCCGATCCGGCGGCGCTTTCCCGGTGTGGCACTGCTGCTCGGTCTCACCGACGACGAAACCCAATCTGACCGCACCCCATGGTGGCTTCTATTGCTGCGGCTCCTTGCCGTCGCCGCCGTGATCATCGGCTTTGCTGGTCCCGTCCTGAACCCACAACAGGCGCGGGATGGGGAAGGAGACCTTGTAATCGTGCTCGACGGCAGTTGGGCAGGCGCGCGCACATGGGCCGCCAAAATTAACCGGGTCGAGACACTATTGACCGAAGCCGCCGTCGCCAACCGGCGCGTGGCTATTGTGAACTTAACGGACTTGCCGAATGAAGACTTGCCTTTCGCGGCCCCCACTGATTGGCAGAACCGCCTGCCAAATCTCGCGCCCAAGCCGTGGCAACCTGCTAATCCACAGGCATATTTTTCAGGGCAATCGGGTAGCTTTGAAACCTACTGGATCTCAGACGGTCTTGACTATGATGGCCGTGACGACCTTTTGACCACCTTAGAGACTTTCGGCCCGGTCACTGCGTTCCAATCCCCACGGCAGACAATCGGTCTACGTCCGGCAAGGTTCGAGGATGGACAAGTGCTGGTTTCGGCCACGCGCACTCCGGTCGGCAACCTGACCGAAACAACCATCACTGCTTTAGGCCTTGATCCAGCTGGGGTTGAACGCCAACTGGCCAACGTTCCGCTGACCTTTGAACCGGGCGAGGCAGATGCCGAAACCGCCATGGTCCTGCCCCCGGAATTGCGCAACCGGATCACCCGCTTTGAAATCTCGGGCGCACGGTCTGCTGGTGCGGTCAGCCTGACCGATGACGCATTAAAGCGGCGTGAAGTTGCCCTGATCGCGGGGCGTGACGACCGCGAAGGGCTCGAACTGCTGTCACAGCTTTATTACCTGCGCGAGGCGCTTGAACCGACCGCCGATATCATCGATGGCGCACTCGAAGATATCCTGCTGGCAAATCCTGATGTGATTATCCTCGCAGACGTCGCGATCCTGACAGATATCGAAGCACAAGATGTCGAAGAGTGGGTGAATAATGGCGGGATGCTGTTGCGGTTCGCCGGACCCCGCCTTGCCGGATCTGACCTTGGTCGTGCTGAAGAAGACCCATTGCTGCCCGTGCGCCTTCGCTCGGGCGGCCGCAGCGTTGGTGGTGCGATGAGTTGGGGCGAACCCAAAGCGCTCGCGCCGTTCAGCGAAACATCCCCTTTCTTCGGGCTGCCTGTGCCGGACGACGTGACCGTGTCCAGCCAGGTCATGGCGCAACCGGACCCCACGCTTGCTGAACGCGTGATCGCCCAACTTGCAGATGGCACCCCGCTTGTCACCCGCAAGGCGATGGGCGAAGGGCAAGTGGTTCTGGTCCATGTCACAGCCAACGCTGAATGGTCCACACTTCCTCTGTCCGGCCTATTCGTTCAAATGCTGGAGCGGCTTGCTGTCTCGACCCGACCCGCTACGCCTGACCTTGCAGAGCTTGAGGGCACCACATGGTTGCCCAACCGAATTCTTGACGCGTACGGTCGCCTCGAAGACGGCACGGATCTGCCCGGCGTTGATGGGGCCGTGCTTGCCGAGGGCGTCCCCGGCCCTGCCCTATTGCCAGGGCTCTATTCCGGCGAGGACCGCCAGCTTGCCATCAATGTCATTGGAAAGGATACCATGCTGAACGTCGCACAATGGCCCGCAAGGATCACCGTCGAAGGCATGGCCGTCACCCGCGAGACAGCGTTGAAAGGCTGGTTGCTCAGCGCCGCATTGTTGTTGATGCTGATCGACGTCATCGCCTCGCTCGCTGTTGGCGGGAGGTTGCGGGGTCCGCGCGCTGATGTTGCTGCGGCAATGGCACTTGCGCTTATCCTTCTCGGCCAAAACGCACAGGCGCAAGAGCTTACGGGCGACGATTTTGCCCTGCGCGCGACGACCGAAGTTGTCCTTGGCCATGTGCTTACCGGCGACCAGCAAACCGATGACATCGCCGCTGCAGGTCTGACGGGCATTTCGCAAACGCTTTTCCGGCGGACGTCCATTGAGCCTGCCGCACCGCTCGGTGTGAACCTGGAAACCGATGAGCTTGCCTTTTTTCCCTTCCTCTACTGGCCAATCACGGCAGATCAGCCGCTGCCGAGCCGTGTGGCCTATGGCAAGCTTAACCGCTACCTGCGTTCTGGTGGCATGATCATGTTTGACACGCGCGATGCCGACACGGCCCGTTTCGGCTCTGGCTCACCCGAAGGGCGGATGCTGCAATCTATCGCGCGATCACTTGATATTCCGCCCCTGGAACCCATCCCATCTGATCATGTGCTGACCCGCACATTCTACCTGCTGCAAGACTTCCCTGGCCGCTACGCAAGCCGCGATGTCTGGGTCGAAGCAGCACCTGCGGACGCCGAACAGATAGAAGGCATGCCGTTCCGAAACCTCAATGACGGCGTAACGCCCGTGATCATCGGCGGCAACGACTGGGCGCGCGCCTGGGCCGTCAACCAAAGCGGCCAGCGCATGTTTCCTGTCGGGCGTGGTATGGCGGGTGAACGGCAGCGCGAAATCGCACTGCGCTTTGGAGTGAATGTGATCATGCATGTGCTGACCGGCAACTACAAATCCGATCAGGTCCATGTTCCCGACCTTCTCGACAGGCTTGGTCAATGACAGGCACGCTGATCCTTGACCCACTGATCCCAATGGTGGTGTTTTATGTTGTCGCCGGGCTTGTTACGGCGGCTATCGGCCTTGCCATCTGGCGTAGGCTACCGGGCTGGTGTCTACGGGGACTTGCAGGCTTGGCGCTTCTTGCCGCTCTCATCAATCCCGCCATCCAGCAGGAAGATCGCGAACCGCTCAGCGATATCGTCATGCTAGTCGTTGATGAAAGCGCGAGCCAGCGCATTGGCGACCGCCCGGCACAAAACGCAGCCGCCCTTGCCAATATTGAGGCGCAGGTCGCCCGACAACCAAATACCGAATTGCGAACCATCACACTTGCTGACGGCGAAGGCGACACTGGAACGGCCCTTATGACCACGTTGGCTGAGGCAATGGCTGAAGAACCACAAGGCCGAATTGCTGGGGTCATCCTGATAACCGATGGACGACTGCATGATCTGGACCGCGCCCCGCGCCTACCGGCCCCATTGCACACACTCCTGACCGGCCAGCCGGACGACTGGGATCGCCGCCTGATTGTTGCGAACGCCCCCGCCTTCGCAATCCTGGGCGAGCAAGTGACGCTCACACTTAGGATCGAAGATCAGGGCGCAGCACCTGAAGAAGACACGGTCCCGCTTTCCATCTCGATTGATGGCGAACCGCCTGTGACCGTCCCCGCGCCTATTGGCGAGGATATTGAACTGCCGTTGGAGCTACCTCGTAGCGGCAGGAATGTGCTGCAGTTTACGATCCCTGACGCACCAGGGGAACTTACAAACCGCAACAATGCGGCTGTCGTCCAAATCAACGGTGTGCGCGAAAGGCTACGCGTCCTGCTTGTGTCAGGTGAACCGCATCCCGGTGAACGTACTTGGCGAAACCTTTTGAAGTCGGACAGTTCTGTAGATCTGGTACATTTTACCATTCTCCGGCCCCCAGAAAAACAGGACGGCGTTCCCGTAAACGAACTGTCGCTGATCGCATTTCCGACACGCGAACTCTTCCTTGAAAAGATCAATGACTTCGATCTGATCATTTTCGATCGCTACCGCAGGCGCGGCATCCTTCCAAGCGCCTATATCGAAAATATTCGGGAATATGTAGAACTGGGTGGCGCGGTACTTGTTTCATCGGGTCCCGAATACGGATCTGCTGAAAGCATCTATCGCTCGCCATTGGGGCAAATCCTGCCAGGCGCACCCACGGCGCGCGTGTTCGAGGTACCATTTAAGCCTCAAATTACTGATGTGGGTCAGCGCCATCCAGTGACGGAAGGGCTGGACCTGATCTCGCCCGTGCCTGAAGGTGAAGAAGGACCCGGTTGGGGCCGCTGGTTCCGTCTGATCGACGTGCTGGTGCCTGAACAAGCCACCACAGTCATGTCTGGCCTTGATGATCGCCCGCTACTGATCCTGAACCGGAATGGTGAAGGACGCGTATCACTGATGGCGTCTGACCATTCTTGGCTTTGGGACCGGGGATATGAAGGGGGCGGCCCGCAACTGGAACTGCTGCGTCGCCTTGCCCATTGGATGATGAAAGAGCCGGAGTTGGAAGAAGAAGCGCTTTGGGTTGAACCTGCGGGACTGACCATGCGGATCATCCGGCGTACACTTGAGCTGGAAACAGACGATGTCACCGTTACCCATCCTGATGGGTCCGAGACAGTTTTGACACTTGAGGAAGTATCACCGGGCCGGTTCGAGACGTTGTGGGACGCCCCTGAAATAGGACTGTATCGGCTGGATGACGGCGCAGAAAACACGGTGATCGCGCTGGGGCCGGCGGCGCCGCGCGAGTTTGAACAGACCATCGCCTCGGGCGACCTGTTGGAACCGTTGGTCACAGGCACTGGCGGCGGGATCAAACGGATATCTGAGGGCGACATCAGCATTCGCAATGTTCGTGAAGGGCGACCCGCCAGTGGACGTGGTTGGATTGGGATTACCCCGCGCGGCGCGTTTCAGACCGCAGACGTCTCAATCAATCCGGTTTTACCCGCTTGGGCATTTTTACTGCTGGCATCATTGTTGATGATTGGCGCGTGGTTACGTGAAGGACGACGTTGATCCCGCGTGCTGCTTACAATCCTCTATACATTTGGTCTAATCGTTGTTGTGGTATTGACGATCGTTGGCTGTCAGACCGTCCGCAATTCAGGAACGACGCCTCTACCGCTTGCCCAGCCAGATACATTGCGGGTCGCAACCTATAACGTCCACTATATCATTCTAGGACAAGAAACCGGTCCCTGGTCGGTGGGCGATTGGGAACGTCGCAAAGAGCCACTTGATCTTGCCTTCAAGACTATGGATGCCGACGTTATCGGATTTCAGGAGATGGAGAGTTTTTCGTTCCGCACAAATCAAACAAATCTGACGCTTGATTGGTTGCGCGACAATAATCCCGCATATGCAGCGGCGGCGGTGGGTGATCCGGCAGCATTCCCATCAACACAACCCATACTTTATCGTAAAGCGCGCTTGGAAATGTTGGATCAGGGTTGGTTTTTCTTTTCCGAGACGCCGGATGTAATTTACTCCCGCACGTTCAATGGGTCTTTTCCGGCATTTGCGTCATGGGCACAGTTTCGGGATCTGCAAGGCGGCACCGTCTTTCGCGTGGTCAACATACACACTGACTTTGTCAGCTGGTCAAACCGCATCAAATCGGTCGAACTGGTGGCAGAGCGTATCACCCCATGGATCGATGCAGGCGAAACACTGTTTGTGATTGGCGATCTGAACGGACGTATCGGTGACCGGGTCGTCGACATACTGGAAGCAACTGGCCTAGATTTTGCGCCGGTCAAAGGGTCAACATTCCACTTTAATCGCGGCATCAACCATTTTGGCGCAATCGACCATATTTCAAGCGTCGGCGACACAACCCTTGTGAATGAATCGGTCGTGTTAAGGAATAAGTTCGATGGCGAATGGCCAACCGATCATTACCCGGTCATTGCTGATTATCGATTAGGTCCGTCGATCCGTTAGCAAAACGGGTTCCAGTTACAGTACCAACGCGTTTCTGGATCATCTTCAGGTGCCGGTTGCACCGCTGCATCCTGATCGGAACCCCATTGCCACCAGCGACGAGGCTCTTCCTCGATGGCGACAGCGGCGTCGCGGTTAAACGGCCAAAAATCGAACCAGGAACTAAACCACCCTGTAAAGCTGTCGATGAGATACGTCGCAACCATAAGTACAATATTACCAAGGATGATAAAGAAGATGACCCGCCCAAACGACTTCCCGCCTTCGCTGGCAGCATTGAATGTGAACTTTTTGAGCGAACGACTCAGCACCTCGCTCCAAGGTTTTTTGGAGACGCAGTCATCGTCTTATAGCTCTTCGCTCATGTGTTGATCGTCTCGTCTAGCTGCTGCAAGAGCCAAATCGCAAATGATTGCGGCAACAATATGAGTTTATCCGATTGATTGGCGCCAATCAGATGACCCTACGTAACTTTTTGTATAGGTGATTCATAAACTGCCTTGTTTTTAAGCAGGCTTCGGTTCAGGATTTTTACGCGCGGTAAGTTTGTTATTTTCGCGGTTATGAGGTGCAGTCGTGTTTTGACTGCTTGTGCCCTCATTGTAACGAGTTCGGAGTTAAGAATGAAACAGCACTATCTCAAAGCGGCTGGGGCGAAAGTCTCAGCCGCATTATTCTTTACGGCACTGACACTACCAAATGTGACATTCGCCGAAGAGATAGCATTGATATCCCATGACGGATCAACCCATATGACGGGTACGCTTGTGGATTATAGTGCAGGCACTTACCGGATCGACACCGCACTCGGTGCATTGCTGATCTCTGCAAATCTGGTGTCCTGCGAAGGCGTGGATTGCCCGAACCCGGCGAAAGTGCAAGAGGACCTGCTGGCGGCAAGCCTCTCGGCAACACAGCAGAAGCCTCAGCCGGTGCTTGCATCCTCGAACTAGCTTTCACGCAATGGAAGCCGGATGTATTACCGGCCTTCTTTCAAGCAGGTCAGTACAAACCATTGGCAGGACGACGTTTTGGCCCTGTCACTGGTCCAGCCTTACTTCAAAAAGGTCATCCGACCACCCATCGACATTGCAGCGGGCACGGACATAGATCACCTTGGCGTCGGCCGGAATTTGAACGCCAGATAGAGACCGGGTAAAGGGCATCTCATTCACATGCGGGTGCAGTAATTCGCGGATACCCACGCTGTTGCCATCGGCATCCCGCACTTCCCATCCGTCGGCGTAATGGTCACACCCCGTATCAGG
>ERZ1740065.764-NODE-764-length-18027-cov-10.059370_pt1 | contig 18027 bp, 13 predicted proteins | sample MGYA00581738_ERZ1740065 | MGnify/ENA primary metagenome ERZ1740065 (study PRJEB43018, sample SAMN04849749) | marine metagenome | isolation source: floating plastic debris | place: Pacific Ocean | collected 2008-09-01 | study: EMG produced TPA metagenomics...
GTTTCAATTAAAAACTGCTGCTGTTGAGTAAAGCCTAAATAGGTTGTGTACCAGTTGACGGCATTCTCTAGTTCCCCAGCCGGTACGTTGAGGACAGCGTGATCAATGTTGAGCCAAGGTAAGGCGGCTGACGGGTTAGCCTGTGATGCTCGCGACGACGCTGCCGACAGAGGTTGAGGATACTCAATTAGGGTGTGTGAGACACTACCCCAACCGCGAATGCGGCACCAGCGAAGGCTCCCGGTACGAGTCGGCAGAGCATGGATCGGCTCGCTCATTTTGCCGCCTAAAGCTCGAATACGAGCCACGATCACGTCTAAATTGCGGACTCGGAACGCGATATCGCCGATGCCTTCTGCATAGGTCTGCAAAAACCTGTCAACTTCTGGCCGACCTGAGCACTCAGAAGATAAAAGGATGACGATATGACCGTACTGAACCGCAAATTCTCCTAGAGTTTGGAGGGCCTCACCCGATACCGGCCGAAAATCGAGTTTTTCGATGAACCAGTCGCGCCAAACCGCCGCATTTTTTGCAAAGAGGTGCAGATACTCAAAATTCATCCCCTAACCCACATCTCCCAAGCCTACAGGGATACTGTAAGCTCGGGAGATGAGATTTGTGTAACCAAAGAGGACGGAATTCGACACTGAGGGGCACGATCGTGGTTCGTCTTGACTCACGCCTGATCGTCTGCATGCTGGGCTAAAACCCTTGCCAGATAGCGGCCCGTATAGGAATTGGGATTTTGCGCCACCTGCTCAGGGGTGCCCGTCGCAATAATCTCACCGCCACGATCGCCCCCTTCGGGGCCTAAATCAATAATCCAGTCAGAGCAGCGGATCACGTCTAGATTGTGCTCAATCGTCAACACCGAGTTGCCCTTATCAACCAGTCGCTGTACGACGTCCAGCAGTTTGTGGACGTCGTAAAAAGACAGCCCCGTAGTGGGCTCATCGATTAAGTACAGAGTTTTGCCCGTGGCCCGACGGGCCAGCTCGGAGGCGAGTTTCATCCGCTGTGCCTCACCGCCCGAGAGAGTCGGTGCAGTTTGCCCCAAGCGCACATAACCGAGCCCGACATCCACCATGGTTTGAAGTCGGGTCGCGGCCTTCGGAATATTTTGGAAAAAATCTAGGGCTTCTTCAGCGGTCATGCCCAGCACATCGGCGATGGTTTTACCTTTGTATTTCACCTGGAGGGTTTCGCGGTTGTAGCGTGCCCCTTTGCAAACCTCGCACTGCACATAAACATCGGGCAGGAAGTTCATCTCAATCACGTTGACGCCCTGGCCGCTGCAAGCTTCACAGCGTCCTCCTTTAACGTTGAAAGAAAACTGTCCGGCTTTGTAGCCCCGCGCTTTGGCCTCGACCGTTGTCGTAAATAACTCTCGAATCACATCAAACACACCCGTGTAGGTGGCGGGGTTCGACCGAGGTGTGCGGCCAATCGGCGACTGATCAATCACAATCGCCTTATCGATGGATTTGAGACCGGCGATTTTTTCCAACTGATTGGGAAAGGGAATCTTGCTGCCAAAATTGTGCATCAGCGCCCGATGCAAGAGATCGTTCACCAAGGTGGATTTACCTGAGCCTGAAACACCAGTAATACAGACCAGTTTGCCCAGGGGAATCTCTACATCAATATTTTTCAGGTTGTTGCGATGAGCATTGATCAGCTTTAGCGATCGCTTGTTGCCCTGACGCCGTTCACTCGGAGTAGGAATCGACTGCCGCCCCGACAGGTAGGCTCCCGTCAGCGAATCCTCCGCCTCTAGGAGGGTTTGCAAATCGCCCTCAGCGACGATGCGACCGCCGTGCACCCCCGCACCTGGGCCAATATCCACCAAGTGGTCAGCAGCGCGAATGGTGTCTTCGTCATGCTCCACCACAATGAGGGTATTACCAATGTTGCGCAGGTGATGCAAAGTGTTGAGCAGGCGATCGTTATCGCGCTGATGCAGGCCGATGCTGGGTTCGTCCAACACGTAAAGCACCCCCGTCAGCCCCGATCCAATTTGGGTGGCCAGACGAATGCGTTGGGCTTCACCGCCCGAGAGGGTCATGGCAGTACGATGCAGGGTCAGATAATCTAACCCGACATCTAGCATGAACTGCAGGCGAGCGCGAATCTCACGCAGCACCAAATCGCCAATTTGTCGCTGCCGTGCCGAGAGCAGGGGGGCTTCACCGTCGGCCCCCATGAGTCGCTGAATGCGATTTAGGCATTCGCGAATGGACACACCCGTCAAATCGTTGATGGAGTAAGGGCCGATGCGTACCGAGAGGGACTCCGGCTTGAGGCGGGCTCCGTGACAGACTTCACAGGGCTGATCGATCAGGTATTTTTCGAGTTTTTGCTTATAGCTGTCTGAGGACGCTTCCCGATATTGGCGTTCTAGCATCGGCAGCACGCCTTCAAACGTGCGGTAATAGCCTTTTTTGTCGCGATAGCGGGAGTCAGTTTCGATGTAAATCTTTTCGTTTGAACCGTGCAGGATGATGTGCTGTTGGTCGGCGGTGAGGGTTTCCCAGCGATCCTGGATTTCAAAGCCAAAGGCTTGGCCAACACTGTACAGCAGCGAAAAATAGTAAGTGTTGTCTTTTTCGGACCAGGGGGCGATCGCCGCGTAGATCGGCAGAGTCGGGTCAGGCACCACCAGCTCAGCGGTAAAGGTGCGCAGGCTGCCTAAGCCATGACAGTGGGGACAAGCGCCATAGGGTGAGTTGAAAGAAAACAGGCGAGGGGAGAGTTCCTCCATCACTGCGCCGTGTTCAGGACAGGCAAAGTTCTCTGAAAAGACCAGCTCTTTCGGTATGGCGTCAGCCGCCGGTTCAGTATCTGTGGCGTAGGTGCCCCCCTTTTCTGCAGCGGTGGGAAGCCGGTCAGACAGGGCCTGGACCTGTTTCGAATTAATAGGAACGACCTTGTTCTCACTCTTAGCTGGACGTTCAGCCAGGATATCAATTATCGCGATGCCGTCCGATCGCTTCAAACAGGTGGTTAAAGAGTCAGCCAAACGCTCTTGCAGGTCATCTTTTTTGACCAGTCGGTCAACGACGACCTCAATGGTGTGAGCGTGATTTTTATTCAGCTCAATGTTGTCATTGAGGTCGCGAATATCGCCATTGATGCGTACTCGCACAAAGCCTTCAGCCGCTAGGGCCGAGAGCAGCTTTTGGTGAGTGCCTTTTTTGCCGCGCACTACGGGTGCCAAAATCTGAAACCGGGTGCGGTCGGGCAGAGCCATCACTAGATCCAGCATTTGATCGAGTGACTGAGGCGAGATGGAGCGATCGCAGTGGGGGCAGTGGGGCTCGCCCGCCCGCCCAAACAGTAGCCGCAAATAGTCGTAAATCTCGGTAACCGTGCCGACGGTCGATCTTGGATTGTGGGAGGTGGATTTCTGATCAATCGAAATCGCTGGACTCAGCCCCTCGATCGCATCCACATCAGGCTTATCAACCTGCCCTAAAAACTGACGGGCGTAGGCGCTGAGGGATTCCACGTAGCGCCGCTGCCCCTCGGCAAAAATGGTGTCAAACGCTAGCGAAGATTTGCCCGAACCTGAAACGCCAGTGAACACAATCAACTGGTTACGGGGTAGCTCTAGGTCAACATTTTTGAGGTTGTGCTGGCGCGCGCCGCGAACTCTGATGATGTCGTCGTCCTGATTCGCCGAGGCAGGCACTTGGCCGTTGTGACCATTCACATCTTCTTTTGAAGAAGACTCAGCAGCGGAGGAAGACCGGGGCATAGGGCAAAATCCAGCATGTCACGAACTGCCGTGCTTGACAGTTCTTCACACTATAACTCGTTGGCTTCAGTCCGGGTCATAACTTTGGGCGAATGGCTATCGTCGGGATGGCGATAGGGCCGAAGCAATCGGCGGCTGATCCGCCAGGGTTTGACCAATTAAGCGCTGATGGGCTGCTTGGGCAGGGGCAAATCCTGGTTGCAGTTGGCTGGCCTGGTGATAAGCCGAAATTGCTTCGCGATGATGGTTGAGCTGTTCGAGCAGGCGACCGTGCTGATACCAGGCCCAATGATTTTGGGGCTGTAAGCGGGTGACGTTGCCATAGGCTTTGGCCGCTCGTTTAAGGAAGCCTAGTTCTTCGAGGACGGTGCCTAAACGAAACCAGGCCACATGATCGTTGGTCTGTAGGCCAATTACGGTGTTGTAGGCGATCGCCGCTTCCGCGAGCTGTTGTTGATTTTCTAATGCCATGCCACGCATCAGCCAAAGTGTGGCATCTTCGGGCGTCTCCTCCAGAGCTTGATCACAGGCGGCGATCGCGTCATCGTAGTGCTGCAGAGTATAGAGTTGATCGACCCGCTTCAATGCCACTAACAGCCGTTTACGGTGACCTTGCGCCAGCTGAAAATCGGGCTTGAGTTCGAGGGCGCGATCGTAGGCGGTCAGTGCTTCTTCAATCCGCTCTAGCTGTTCTAATAGCTGTCCGCGATCGGCCCAGGCCCAATAGTTCTTGGGCTGGAGCTGGAGCACTTCATCGTAGGCGGCGAGGGCCTCTTCATAGTTGCCACACTGCTCTAGAACTTTGCCCAGCTTCAACCAGGCCAAATAATCTTCGCGCTGCCGCTGGGTGACGGTTTTGTAAGCACGTACGGCCAGAACGTATTGCTCAATGTTTTCTAAGGCCATGCCGAGCTTAAACCAGGCGGTGGTGGCGTTGGGCTGTACCTTGACTACCTTTTCATAACAGCGGGCCGCATCGTGAAAGCGGCTTTGCTCAAACAATTCATCGGCTCGCTCTAACCAGGCAACGTGGGCCTCTAAAGCCTGTGAGCTGAGTTCAATGGGGGGAATGAAGGTCGGTGCTGATGGCGAAATCGCCTGTTTGAGAGCGTTCAATGCTTCGCTGGCATTGGCATAGCGCTGGCGATGGTCGTAGCGCACCATCGTATCTAACACTTGGGCTAACTCGGGCCGCACTGATGCCAGTTCCCGCCACATTAGCTCGCTGGTGCGCGGATCACGGGGAATCCGTTTGGGGTCGAGCCCGGTCAGCGCCTGCAGCGCCAACATACCCACCGCATAGACGTCACTACTGAGGCAAGGGTGGCCCGCTAGCTGTTCGTTGGGCATGTAACCTAATGAGCCAATGGCCACGGTCATACTGTGCAGATCGTGGGGCTGGATCAGCTGATGACTGATTTGCTTGACAGCGCCAAAGTCAATTAGCACGATTTTGTGATCGACTTTTCGGCGAATCAGGTTAGAGGGCTTAATGTCGCGGTGAATCACCTGGCGATCGTGGACAGCGCACAGAGTTGTGAGGATGTCCTGCAGCATCTCAATGGTTTTGGCTTCGGATAGCCGGTTGCCGACGTAAATTTCTTCGCTCAGCAACGGGCCTTCAACGAATTCTTGCGCCAGATAAAAGTGTTGATCTTCTTCGAAGTGGGCTAAAAGGCGCGGGATCTGACTGTGGCTACCTAATACGTAAAGCGCCTCAGCTTCAGCGTCAAAAAGCCGCCGTGCCGAATCCAGCGACAGACCATCGGTATTGCGAGGTTGCAGTCTTTTGACCACACATAGCGGATGGCCTGGCAAGTGCAGATCGTTGGCCAGAAATGTCTGCCCAAAGCCGCCGCCTCCCATATGGCGAAGAATGTGGTATCGGCTACCCAGAATCTGCAAGGACATTCGGTCGCACCCTTAACGCCATCGGCAACAAGTACTCGAGCCAGTCACTCTGAAAACGGATTTCACTCAGCTTTACTCAGTGGCTGAGGCCTAAGTTCAAGACCTGCTAATGCTCTAACAGCTCTCAACTCGAAATGGACAGAGTGATATTGCTGAACTCAGTACGCTCTGATCTTTTCGATACACCGTATGCTCCGCAAAAAGCTCTGTTGTTGTCTCATATCCGATCGATTAATCGGACAATGTATCAACTCACAAAAAGTGCTCCCTAACCGCTAGCCATCAGCGTGAATTCCCGAAGTTGGGAACTGAAGCAGCTCCCCTTAGATAAAGGAAGCGATGACAGCAAGGGATTTTCAGGAGATCGCTGGGTTTTGCAGAATCAAGCTCACGGCGGTAACGAAACCTGTAAACGCGTTCTCATGTTTAGTGTCAGCGCTCTAGCCTAAAATGTTGCGATTTCAGACGAACTTTGCAGAATGTTCATCTTTCAGTCGAGACCACTGGGTGGAATATTTACTTACTGGCGAATATTTACCTACGGATAAAGATCCGATCCCGCGATCGCGCTTCGAATGGTTATAGACGAAGCCGAAGTCTATTGAAGACTATACCGATGAAATAATCGAGACCGATTGCTCTTGCCGCTTGTCTTTTTAGATGAAATACTCAGGCCATGCAAACTCCTCAAGCGCCCCGAGTATTGTCTCAGTTGATGCGATCGCCCCTACTGCAGCGAGTGGGCACATATGTCCTTTTAAGCGCGATCTCCCTGGTGATGTTGCTGCCGCTGCTCTGGTTAGTCAGCACGGCTTTCAAATCCCCAGATGAAAATATTTTTGCGTTTCCGCCGCAATTTATTCCCGCTGCACCAACCCTTGGCAACTTCGTCACCGTGTGGCAGCAAAATCCTTTTGGGCGCTACTTCATCAACAGCACCATCGTCGCGGTGCTGACCGTAGGGCTCAACTTATTATTTTGTTCGCTGGCGGCGTATCCCCTGGCACGGCTGCGCTTTCCGGGACGAGAGGCATTGTTTGCCGTCATTGTGGCAACTATCTTGATTCCCTTTCAAATTGTGATGATTCCGCTGTATGTTTTGGCCGTGCAGTTGGGGTTGCGCAACAGTTATTTGGGGCTGATCTTTCCCTTTATTGCGTCGGCCTTTGGCATTTTTTTAATGCGTCAGGCGTTTTTAGGTGTGCCTAAAGAACTGGAGGAAGCCGCTCGCATTGATGGCTGTTCAGAGCTGGGCATCTGGTGGAACGTCATGATCTCATCCACTCGACCGGCGTTGGTCACGTTGGCGATCTTTGTGTTTATTGGTGCTTGGAGTGACTTTCTCTGGCCGTTGATTCTGCTGGATCGTCCAGAATATTACACACTTCCACTCGGAGTCGCCAAACTGGCGGGGAGTTTTTCTCTCGATTGGCGACTCATTGCGGCCGGATCGGTTATTTCGATTTTGCCGGTGCTGATTTTTTTCGTAGCGATGCAGCGCTACATTGTGCCCACGGAATCAGGTAGCGGCCTAAAAGGATAGATTCAGTCAGTTCCCCAGTGCTTGTGGCTGATCACGCTTCATTTTGGTGGATGGAAAAGTCTGGGTACTTGCTGAAGGAGATGCATGATGCGATCACATTTTATCTAGGGGCAATCTGGAAGTGAGTCGCTGGGCATCACGTGAGGCAGGCGGCATTGGGTACTCTCATGACGTTGATATTCAGTCATGCCATGCAAAAGCAATTCGTGATTTTGACGTGCGTCAGCTTGCTGGCGGGCTGCAATCATGCAGCGACGCAGACCCGTGATGCACTCACCGACCAGTTAGAGTCGTCTGTTAAAACGATCACTCTTGCTGATATTGGCCCCTCTGATTGGGAGCGTCTGTGTGTACTAGCCCCCTACTCGACGAATGAGTCGGCGATCGCCCAGTTAGGATTCGATTGGGATGCTGAAGGCGAAACTGGCATCGAGCGGCGTGATGATGTCTATATTCTCGTTTTTGCCGATCAGGAAAACGTACTTTCCCATGTCGAAATGCCGCGTCAACCGCGAGAACTGCTTAATTCATCCATTTCGTGTTGGGAGCGATTGAACAGCACGATCGTCTGGTCAGCTGACAATAGCTGGGAGGTGGTTGGAAATCAGAATAATGGAGAATGATGACGGAACATGGAGTGGGCATTGTTCTCCACTTGGTTGAAAATCAAAATCCCTTAACGGCATCGGAAAATCGCGGGCGAACTGTAGCCGTTATCTGATGACGCTGCTGATTAGTTGTTTGAGGATCAGTTAAGTTTGGGCGATACCAAATCAATTATCGCTATAGCCAACGTGGTTAGGACGCTGCTTGCTGAAGTCCGGCTTCCATCGCTGGGCGCAAATTGGCCGCCTCCGAGAACCGTTGACGAATCCGACTTTTCAAGCCCCCCCAGCATTTCTCAAGGCGATTGAGGTCTGGCGAATAGGGCGGCAGATCGAGCCGTGGACAGTCCTCGGCCCTCCGTCTGCCATGATGCCACGTGGCATGATCGAGAATCGCCCCGTCACCGGGTTGGAAGGTGGGAATCGTACCGGGTGCCAGCCCAGTCTCGACTCCGGTACGATGGCAAGCGCCCTCAAGGGTGAACGGGTGCCATGAGGGCCGTGCCCTGATAGCCCGCAATCAGCTTGAGGCGACCCTGACGGCGGCCGGACTTCAAGGCGTAGCCGCGCGGGCATCACCGTAGCTGTCGTCATCCCGCTCAGCCATGCCTGCGGCATCGACATCGACGAGGGGCGGCTCGCGGGTGACTCACTGGGGCGGTGAATTCAGCGCGTTTCGCCTCGTCCCGGTGTGGGTCGCCAGAACTCTTTTTTTCGCGTGAAGCCAATTTTCGGCAACGCCCGGGAGATCGTCCGTTGACTCATGGGCGCCGGCCACAACGCCGCCATGGCTGCTGAGGGTGTGTCTTGATGGGCATCGGCAAAGGTCCGGCAAGCTGCCCAGTCGGTGATTTTGGCGACTCCTCCGGAGGACCGATAGACTTTGGCGCGCTAGTCACCAGTCGCCGCTTTGCGCTGCAGCCATGGGTTGATGGTGGGGCGACTGAGGTGGAAAATCTCGCTCGCTTCGCTCTTCTTCAGGCCATCGAGTTGGAGCGCCTCACTCCCTTGTTGACGGCGGTCATAGCTGTGCGCGTTGGACCGGGGAGGGGAGGGAGTGTAAAGCACTCCCTCATGTTGACACTTCATGTCCGGACTGTATTGGCTACTGCTATACCAACGGCGGGCTTGATGGGTTGGCTGCGAGGTGGGGCGGAGCTATGTTCTTGCGTCATCCAGTAGCCGGTGATTTTTTCCATCCTGGTCTACTACGCGGCAGCTAACGACATTTCCTTCAGTCAATGCATCAAGGTTTGACTAGGGGGTAGGAGACCATCCCATTAGACACTCACTTTGAAGCAGGCAATTTCTTGCTGAAACCCTTGCACCACCTGATTCAGGTCGACGATCGCGCGGGCGTTTTCCTGCATCGACTGGGCCGTCTGCTGTGAGGTGTCGTTGAGCTGCCCCATCGCGGCACTGATTTGCTGAGCGCCCTCAGATTGGGCGTCGGTACTCTGATTGATGGCCGTAAACTGAGGGTCAAGCGCCGTCACCTGCTCAATGACCTGTGTAATTTGCTGCGTGATGCCTTGAATACTGTCAAGGCCCAGATTCACCTCCTGGCTGAACTTATCCACTTCCATCACGCCAGACGCGACGGTGGACTGCATATCTTTCACCATGTCTTCGATTTCGAGGGTGGCAACTGCCGTTTGATCCGCTAACCGGCGAATTTCCCGCGCTACGACGCCAAAACCCGCTCCATACTCACCGGCCTTTTCGGCTTCGATCGCCGCATTCAGCGACAGGAGGTTGGTCTGATCGGCCACTTTGGTGATGGTGCTGATGACACTGTTAATCGTGTTGGCGCGATCGCTAATCAGCCCGAGGCGATTGCTAATGCTGTCAGTGGCGATCGCGAGCTGACGTACCGTCTGTTCCATCTGGCTCAGCTCCTGCTGACTTTGGCCAGCCGTGGTGGCCGTCGCACTGACGCGATCAGCCACCTGTTCGACCTGATGCGACAGCTCTTCAGAGGTCGCGGCAATCTGCTGCGTTGTGGCATTGATCTCGTGGGTCGAGGCCACCTGTTCTGATAACGTCGCCTCAAGCTGATGACTGGCAGAGGCTAGCTGGGTGGTGGAAGCGGTCACCTGAATGCCCGACGCCTGAATTTGTCCAATCAGCTGGCTCAGGCGTTCGGTCATGGTATTAAAGGCTGCGAGAAGTCGGTTGAGGTCATCTTGGCGGCCCCCCAGATCAAGTCGGGTTGTCAAGTCACCAGCCGATATTTTTTCAGCGATCGCCATACCCGCCACGATACGATTCTGCGTCTGGGTCGCTAGCTGCAGCTGCTTCAAAATCAGCAGCGTGGCCACACCAATCACCCCCACCATGAATAGATATAACGGCAGCAGTTGGGAAAAAATCCGTCGCGAGAGGTTGCTCAATGCCTCGGGCGAGATAAAAGACACAATTTCCCAGTGGTAAGATGACCCGTCTGGTTGACTAATGCCTTGCACCGTTCGGTTCGTCGTCTGCTGAATCACCGCTAGCGGCTCAATGGCGGCAAAAATAAACAATCCCTCTGCCGTTTCCATTTGGCCAGTGTCATCGGCCTGCATCCTCTGCCACACTTCGGGGTAGCGTTGAGCAAAGGTTTGGTTTTGGCGATCGTCAAACATGAATCCCCATTCCTCTTCGGGCGTTGGGCCTTTCAGCCAATAGCCTGAGGAGTTCAGCAGCATGAACTGGCCGTCAGCGCCATCAATATCTAGTTCGAGGCGATCCAGCAGGTTCTGACCTAAAAAATTGAGCACCACCAGCCCAGTGCGGCGCTCCTGCTGATCAAACACGGGAGCGGCAAATCGAATCACGGGGAGGTATGGTTCTTGAACTTTGCCCTGTTCCACATTGAGGTCAAACGGGGACATAAACATCTCACCTTGACCGAGCGGAAACGCTTCCTCAAAGTAGTAGCGATCGCCCTTATTTTGCAGCTCACTGTCGGGCACGATTTCAGGATTGTTCTGTGCTGGATCAAAGTCGACGCGAATCAATTCTTGTCCCTGCGGATCCAGAAAACGCACCTGAGCATAGAGCTGTTTTTGACTCGAAAATAAGAAGTAATCAGTGATGAGCTTTTGCCGTAGCCCATCCGCTGCCAACCCATTGTCAGCCTCAGCAGGATCAAGTAAACCACTACCAAGGGCCTGTAAATCCTCTTGATTGGCCAAAATCATGAGATCAGCCACGACCTCTTGAAATCGTTGGGTCGCTAGGTTTTTTTGGACCTCAACTTTGTTGACTTCCCGACTCACCAGACGATCTTTTGCAGCTGCCACTTGGGCTCGATAAATCAAGAAGAACAAGCCACTCGTCGCTAACAACAGAGGCACAAAGATGGCCAGGCCACGCACCATTAGCGGCTGCGATTTGATGAACTTCAACATAGTGGATTCTCAACCAAATATAACCAGATGATGAAGAGAGACTGGTCAGACTAGACAAAACATCCGGTACCCCATACGGTTCCCCGCAATGACATCGCGATAACAGTTAACTGTCGGCCTGCGCTAGTCGTCGACAGTCAGCCGCTGTACGCGCTGACGGAGTCGCTCGGCGGCGGCAAGTTGACCTTGATCTTCATACAGCAGGGCTAAATACAACAGGGCTTCTACACAGGGCGGATCGAGGTAAATAGCTTTGCGAAAAGCCTGCACTGCCGCATCATTGATTCCCTGCGCTTGATAAATTTCACCCAGCAGTCGGTAGGCAGCGGCGCTAGTCGGATGAGCGTGCAGGTAGCGATCGCACTGGGCCGCAGCGATCAACAGTTCGCCCCGATCGGCCATGCCTCGAATATTACTTAGGGAAGTCTGGGCAGCGGGTTGGGGAAGTTTGGGTGGCCTGATAGCTGACGGTAACGTCGGGTTGATGGGTGGTGTGGCGGGTATCGATTTAGCGACGTCAGCCACGGTATTAGGGGCCATAGGCAAACCTGGCCGCACCGACAGATCGAGTTTGGGGAGGGCGTTCGCAGCTACTCCATCGCTCTGAGTCGGTGATGACGCTACGCGGCGATAGACAAATGCCTGGGGGTAACGAATGACTTCAAACTGATTGGGATGAATTTGATTGGTTTCGGCATAGCCCAAAAACAACAGTCCGTTTGGTTTCAGCAGTCGATGTAAGGTGCGCATGGCCCGATTGCGGGCGGCCTGATGAAAGTAAATCAGTAAGTTGCGGCAAAACACGACATCGTAAGGCTGGGTTTGGCAAAGGCACATCGGATCAGCCAGGTTGCCGGACCGGAACTGCACCCGCGATCGCACGCGATCGCTCAGTTGGTATTGCTCACCCTCCTGTTGAAAATAGCGATCAACAATGGCATCGAGCGATGGGGGCACCGACTGTCCTGGGCGAAAGGAATAAGCCCCGAATATGCCGCATCGGGCCTGAGCCAGTGCGGCTTCACTAACATCTAAGGCATCTACCTGAAACTGCTCAGCAGACAATCCCGCTTCCAATAGCGTCATAGCGATCGAGTAAGGTTCTTCGCCGGTCGAGCAAGGTAGGCTTAGTAACCGTAGAGGTGCCTCAGCCACCTGCTGTCGTCCGGTTTGACTCGCCCAACGCTTGAGAAACAGAAAGGATTCAGGATTGCGGAAAAAGCTGGTTTCAGGGACCACAATCGCTTCGATCAGCGCTGCGATCGCGGCTTGGGATCCCTGCAAATGCTGCCAATATGCTTCGACATTGCCGTATCCTGCCGCCTGCATGGCCTGCGCGATGGCGCGCTGCACTCCGGCTGACCCAATTGAGGTTTCGTTCAGGCCAATCAGTTGGTTGAGCAAAGCTGCAATATTGCCCTCAGCCTCAGTCGGCTCCAAACGACCAACCATTGTCAGGCCCTCACCTAAGATGCCATTGTGGCTTGAGCGATCAGCGCATCGTACGCTGGCTGCGACAAGAGGCTATAAATCTGCAATTGTTGAATGATGTCTTGCTGAGATACCAGCATTTCGCCAAGATAGGGACTTTGGCAAAAATCAACGCGTTCGGCAATTTCCTCAACCTGATGCGATTCCAGCGTTTCTGTTGCCTGTTCCGCCAGCAGCCCTAGCAACCGTGCAGAGTCATCTGCCCCCCCCTGGTTAACCAGGACAATACGCGTACTCAATAAGGCTGAGCTAGCAGCTCCTCGCAACAGCTGATTAAGGTCGAGCACGGGCACAACCTGCCCCTGATAGCTAAACACGCCTGCCACCGCTGGAGAGCTGCCAGGAAGGGGCTGCAAATTCACCCGAGGGAGCACGGTCACAATTGCTGGCGTCGCAATTGCATAACGGTTGTCTCCTAACCGAAAAACCAGCATTAGCATATCGATTTAGGTCTCTTGCAAAGAAGCATGTGCGCTTAACTTACCCAAGATCTAAACCGCAATCAGCGATTTGAATAACACTAGGACTTGAGGTTAAGCTTGCACATCATTTGCCCGTGCCATACAGACTGCATCAGCGGTAGCAAACGCACATGCCATAGCGATTCGTTGCCCGAATGCTCGGCCAAATGACTTAAGGAGAAGAGCTGAGATCGGTACGATGACCGCCTGCACGTTAGCCGCAACCAGTCTTAAGGAGATATCAGTGCTGTCCTCAGTTTTCTCAGGAAGCGATTAAGGAGGGCTTATTTTCACGTCAGGGCGGGCTTCACTATAGAACTCAAGATGATTAAGTCGCCAAAGCGACGAAGGAGTTCAAACCATGAAACGTATCGCCCTCGCTTTAACTGCCTTGACTGCTGTGACCCTCGCTATTGCTCCCGCCAGCTACGCTGCGCCTGACTTCGACGAACTGCGTCGCGAAAACCTCGACAAAGACGCCGTCAACTTCGATGAGCTGCGCCGCGAAAACTTGGACAAAGATGCCGTTTACGAAATTCAAGTCAAAGCGATCGATTTCGACGAGCTACGTCGTGAGAACCTCGACAAAGATGTCGTTTACGAAGTTTTAGCAAAAGGTATCGACTTCGATGAACTGCGTCGTGAAAACTTGGACAAAGACGCCATCGACTTCGAAGAACAACGCCGCATCCTCGACAAATAATCGGCTGGCTCTCGGTCTCTAGCTTTTTCCGTCCTTACACTTTTAGCCTCCTCAACAACACGATTGGGAGTTTGAGGAGGCTAAAAGGTGTTTATCTTGAACCCAGATCCCAGCAGCGGCGGTCTCAGCTTGCTGCACCTGCACCCCGATCGCGTGCAGATTTTCGACAGAGGCGCAATCTGAAATCGTTTAGCTATGCCAGTTCCTTTATACATGCCTGTGTTAACAGACCTGATATCAGCTGGGTCAGGAGTTGCTCGAAAATAGCGTCCGCGATCGCAGGAGGTCGACAAAGCCGAAACCCCATCGAAAATTGTCTGTGTTGCGGATGTTGTTTAAGCAGAGATCCCTTGACTACCAAAAGACCTGGCGCTAGAGAGGCTGAGCGCACAACCGTCCGCTCTGCCTCAACAACTAAGATGTCGTGGTCACGCTTTGCTATTATTCGGCGGCTTGCACACGGGCAAGGGCTTCAGCCAAAAAGTCGGCGGGCACCGCGCCCGGAATCAGGACGTCATTCATGATGAACGTTGGCGTACTGCTAAGTTGCATTTCTTGGGCTAGGGCCAAATCGCGAGCGACGGCTTTTTTGGCATCTTCGCTGGCGCGATCGACGTTGAATTGGTCTATATCTAACTCCAAATCTCGGGCAATTCTCAGGTAGAGTCCTTCACCCAGATTAAGCTGGTTCTCAAATAGAGCATCATGGTAGGGCCAAAATTGACCTTGCTGACCTGCAGCCCAAGCAGCCAGCGCGGCGGGCAGTGCCTCAGGATGAATATTTGTCAGGGGAAAGTTCTTTAAAACAAAGAGCACATCGTCATCGTGCTCAGCGAGAAATTCATCGATGTGGCCAGTTGCTTGGTTGCAGAAGCCGCACTGATAGTCAGAAAATTTCAGCAATACAACCGAGGCGTCAGGATTGCCCAATGTGGGGGAATCGCCCACCAAGATTTCCCGATTCAGGTCATCAACAACTTCAGTTACCAAAATTTGATGTTCTTCCTGGTTAGCCGGGGGGGCGGCCACGGGTGCTGCTGACGGCGAGGTCGACTCGGTCGGCGCTTCGGCATCTAAAGGTGCAGTTGAGTTGCCACCTAGAGACATCGTCAATGAAATCAAAAGTGCTGCGCCAACGGCACCAAAGAAACCGATTCCCAACCATAGTGGCCAGTTCATGGCTTTGGCTGAGCTAGAAGATTGCTCTGCTGGAATCTTAGGGGAAGAATCACTCATGACTAAAATCAGAAGGTGGCTATAAGGAATGCGCTCAATGTATCTCAACAATCTGAGAACATCCTGAGAGATCTGAGAATAATCAGAGAGGCCTGAGAATAGTCTGAGAGGAGCTAGAGAATCTAGACCACAATAGAGAGGCAAAATTACTGGGTGCCGTTATTTCATCAACCTGACAACGCACAGGTTCAGCCGAAGTTTGAAGCACAGAGTCCCGAAGTATCCTCCCCAAAACAGACAATTTTCGGTCGGGGTTGGGCAGTGTTAAACACCAGCGATCCGGACACAATTTGGGAACCGTTACTCAGGTGCAGAATCTTAGCCATCGCCCTCCCTGCCATTGTCACAGAGTAATCAATTGAGCGTATTCCATAGACTTTAAGGAAATTAGGGCAACTTGAGTGAAGAGATAAGTAGCTTGGCTGCTTGTGAACATTTTGCATGAGGTTGCTGTATGGCGTGGCGTTGGTTTTCCCTCACCGGTTTAGGGCTGGCGATAGTCATCATAAGCGGGTCTGGCATAGCCCCCGGATTCACGCAGCAGTTGCATGAAGTGACACTAGAACCCTTGACCCTCAGCGAATCAGCGGTGGGGGCAGCAGCCTACGTACCTGATGCAATTGCCACCTCCCCCCGACCAGTCGACGGGCCGCTGCGGGCAGTGGTGAATGAGGACGATCGCACTCCCGTATTAACTGCCAGCTATCCTTGGTCAACAATTGGGCGAGTTGACTGGGTCGCACCCGATGGCGTCACCGTGTTGGGGGCTTGTACAGGCACTTTGATTGGGCCACAGCTAGTGCTCACCAATGCCCACTGTTTAATTGACCCAGAGAGCGATCGCCCCACCACCCATGCGATCACCTTTCGCCCCAATGTGGTGCAAGGCGAGGCTGAGGCCGTGGCGACGGTCGTATCTTACGAATATGGCAGCAGCCCGTTTACTGGCAACGTCTCCGATGACTGGGCACTTTTAACCTTAGACCAGCCTTTAGGCGAAACCTTTGGCTTTTTGGGCTGGCGCAATGTTGACTTTGCTGATGCTGACACGCTGACAGAGATGGATGGCCAAATCAGCGTGGTCGGTTACTCGGCAGATTTCCCCCCGGCAACACTGAGTGGGTTAGGTGAACCCGGCGAAACAGCAGGGCTGAGCGCTAATTGCAGCGTGCTGATGGAACTCGATGACGGCGACTTTGCCGGTAGCTTAATCCACACCTGTGACACCAATCCCGGCGCGTCGGGAGCGCCGTTGTTTGCTCTGTTTGATGATGGCGACTATTACATCTTGGGTCTGCATGCTGGCAGCGTGTCACTGCTCGAAAATGTGACTCTGCCCACCGGTGAGCAAACCGATGTGCTAAATCGCGGTATTCCAGTCTCTCGCTGGGCTGCTAGGGCCACCGATCTTCGCTAACGAAGCATACAACTCAGAATCTCAGCGACGAATTCTGCGCCTTGCTGTCTGGACGCTTGAACGTTTCTTGCTGGTGGACATCGCCCTGAATAGGAGCAATGGCACCACCAGATAGCGGAACCTGAACCGGGACTTTTACACTGCGATGAAAGGTGTAGAGGATATCGCCGTAATCAGTCGGTTCAAAGTCGGCAAAAAAGTCCTTGGCCCGAGCATTGAGAAACCCACGAGCTTGAGAGCCCGTAATGTGAGCAGCCATAGCAAAATCCAGAGCGCTAATGCGGCCCTCGTGAGTTTGTAGACAGTTGTAAAAGCATTGATACAGACGCTGCTGAAAATCGCGATGCTGTTGCCAAAGATACCAACCGGCAATGCCCACAGCTAAGAGCAACAGCCAGGGCAACAAGAGCTTGATCAGCCAAATCAGCAGCAAGACAGAGATCGCGGCAGCCAGCCCCAAGCCCAGTCGCAGTATGACATGCTCAACATCAAAAGACTGGGGAGAGAATCGCGACATGAGTCTATAGGGATAGTTCAAGAGTATTATCCAGCTTCATTCTGAGTGTAAAAGACTCCAGCTGCTTTGGCTGGGCGATCGCACATGAACCGTTACATTCAGGCATTCTGACGCTCTAGCCAGCCGCGCATTTTGCCCGGATTCAGCAACCCGTAGGGATCGACCTGCGCTTTGAAATCGACCTGCGCTGGATTGATTTTCTTGCGGCCCCCATCTTCCAAAATGTAGGTATGGGGGTTGGCGATAAAGGCTCCCTGCGCTTCGAGGTAATCAATGATGGCCTGCAATCGTTCTGGCGTTGAAAAGCGCACCAGCTGCAGTGCCGCAGCAATCACGGTACCGCCCACCCGAAAATATTCCAAATGCATCATCACCTCATCGCCAAAGTGCTCATACATCTGCTGCACTAGCTGCAGTTCTGGGTCATAGGGAAACAGCGTTTGCAAATAGGTCAGGGAGGGATCGACATTGCGGGCATGCAGCGTGGTGTGGTTCCAGGTGAATTCTGCCAGCGAGGTCTTTTTGCCTGGATCGTCCACCGCCTTTCGGTAGGTGATGGTGCCACCAAACTCGGCCACAAGTTCGGCAAAGAGTTCTAGCGACGGCTCGGCCACCATCAGCAACGCCGCATGACAGCCTTCCGGCAAGTAGGCTTTAAGTGCCGCAAAATAGCTGGGAATCGGTGCCGCGTGAATGCTAATCAGTTTTTTGATCAGACCATCGGCATCGCCTAAGGCCTGCCCGAACCGCGCCGCCGTCATGAAATCTTCAAAGGTGACAATCACCTCTGCCCAGGGATAGGCTGGCCCCAGCGGAATTTCCAGCTCGGTGATAATGCCATTCGTGCCATAGGCATGGTTAACTTGCTGCACGTCATCGCCCCGCAGCTCAATGACTCGGGGTTCATCTTCTAAGGTCACAACTCGCACAGCGTTGAGGTTGCCGCGATCGCGTAGTTGACCATACATAATTGACCCGATGCCGCCGC
>ERZ1740065.765-NODE-765-length-18020-cov-12.062733_pt1 | contig 18020 bp, 21 predicted proteins | sample MGYA00581738_ERZ1740065 | MGnify/ENA primary metagenome ERZ1740065 (study PRJEB43018, sample SAMN04849749) | marine metagenome | isolation source: floating plastic debris | place: Pacific Ocean | collected 2008-09-01 | study: EMG produced TPA metagenomics...
CCCCCCCCCCCCCCCCCCCCCCCCCCCCCCCCCCCCCCCCCCCCCCCCACTCACACATCAATCAAAACACAGAATGACATAGAATCCTTGAATTTAACCAAATAAAGCTGTAAACATGAACAGGTATTGCGGCCTCTTGCTCCTGCGAGATAGCGATGACAACAACATACACAGGACTTCTCAGTTACGATGGAGAACAACTCCAAACATCATTGCTGAAATCCTATATGCTAAGCCATAGAGGCTCTGCCTATATAGTGGGAATTATAGTACATAGTAATGATGAATGACACATTTGATAAGACTGTTAGTCAGTGATGAGTAGCCCAGATTCCAGGGATAGTAAGGTGTGCGAGAGGGGGTGGGAGATAAGAGGACCCGCCGTATTGACAGGAAGGTTGAAGTGTGAGATCAGCTGGTATAGCGGTGTGTGAGTCACAGTGTTTATAACTCAACGCGTGCATAGTTTCCCCCCAACAGACCACCCTTTGTGGGATTGTAATACGTAGTTCATCATCAATTCATCAACAGCTAAATGCTGCCCTCTGTTGTTGACATAGGCTCAGTTTTACCCTCAATAACTGCTTAGTCATTCCAGTTCAAAGGGAAGTCTTATATTTAGCATTGACTACTCATTGGTCCACAAACAGAATCTGTATGAGTTTGCAGTTCTTTTGTGCTCATGAGGTCTGAATAAAGGGAGGCAGCCAAATTAAGGAGCTAGCTTCCTTGTTATACGTCAGCGACACAAAGAAATGATGCTATCTTGCCTCACAGCAACTATCAGATCAGTGTATCAGATCTTCATTGCCTGCTTATCTCGGCGCTCTGGCGTACGGTTTCTTTGCGGGATAATCGCTAGTCTGCCAGAGTTGTGTGCGTAGATTGATTCACTACTGTATCGTATTACTCGTTGAGTCGAGGATAAATTCCTTTCTATTCATACAGCGCAGCACCATGAAGGAAGCATGCTGGATAGAAACATATGATGGGGACAAGCGGTCGGGGTTGATACTGCACGGTTGTAAATTATACTATTGCCAGCTTCATGGAAGAAAACTTGGCGACTCAACTTCACCTTTCCTCCCTGTATTCATATTAGCATATCAATGATGCATATTCATATGCTAATATGAATGAATGTGTTGAGACATATTAATGTATTGTATTAAAGTATTAACGCGGGAGAGTACAGGTGTACATACTCTGTAGGGTTCACATACTGCCACATGCTTACGGGAAAGTGCAGTGCACAAAATGTTTGTGGCATCGTTACATAGGTAGTAACGCCTACCCCCCCTACCCAACTTACGAACGCTGTTTACATATGTGAACAACGCGGTGTCACATCCACAAATCTATCGCAATCAAATGCTACCAGTAAATGTACGGTGCATGATAACGTATCTAAGCGCTGTCTGTACCAAAGCTAAGGACATCCAGGCGGCCCTGGATTGAGAGTGCGTATCACAGAGGGACAAGGGAGATAACTTACGAATGATACAGGCGCCGAGGAACAGGCTCACAGTCACCCTGATGAAGACATACAACCGCTAAAAGAAATAAGACAGTGGTGAGCGGAGGAGAGTGCAGTAGATAGACTTCTATCTCAACAGTGTGTTGATAGACTTTTTGAGCTCTTAATGGCAGTAATGGCTAGAGATGCAACCACAGGTTTGCAGTCTTGTAGCAAAAAACTCATTGTTTCGAGACTGGGATGCATCAAGATTGAAGTCAAGGATAATTTTCAGGGTGACAGAGGCGCACTGTTTGATTGGATCGCCACAGAAATCTACATGCCTAGATTTCATTACATCTTGTATTGAATCTTGTCTAAGCGTTTGAAAACCACGCTAGCCCTAGCAATCAACTGCAATAGAAAGGCTTATCTCGTAACCGGTATGCGTCACAGAAACCCAGAAAAGTTGCATGCAAGACTAAAAAACGATACAAACTCTACTAGTGATGAATCAATGGAGGTTGAATCAACTTTATGCATCTACTATATGGGATCGAATTTTATCTGGTACATGTATAGGCTAATCTCACACCTTTCATGAACACGAAAAGTCTGAGAGAAAGAACATATGCTAGTATAAAAATCCACCTACCTCAGATCCTCTCACACCTGGTAAGATGACGTAGAAACAGAAAGCGAGAATGACAACTGCTAGGATAAGTCCGGATTCCAAGACGTCTACAGTCACCGGTGTCTTGTTAGGAGCGAATATTGCAGGCCATATCCCAAATAACCTTGATGCTCCAAAGAAATTGTCTTCGATCTTCGGCTTTGGGACTGATTTGTCGAAAGTCTGTCCCATGATGACTTCCTATGGAATGCTAGTGCACAGCGCTATCTGAAATAGAGAAAAGCAACAAGAATAAAGCCATAAAACTACGTAACACTTATTCAATCTTGATGATCTGAATTAACTTTCTTCAGCTAACCCTTCAGATAAGTACTTTTGAAGTAAACAGGTGCTGAATTCGATCGGTGCAGACAAAACACTCAGGACTCGACGGCTGTCGGCATACTTCTGGCCGTCGCTGGCAATATTGGGTGTGGTCTGTTAGTATTCTCCGCCCATAACATAAAATAGCATGCGAAGGACATTTTTATCTCGGCTAGATAATATAGTTAGATCGAACCTTTTAAAATTCTATAGTAAACTACAAAAATTCAGTAGTCTTATTGGTCATTAGATCAAACGTCATCAACTTGAACGACCGTCTTTTCTCGACAGCATGGCTTGTACGGTAACATTCAACAGTTCAAAGTTGGGAACTCACTAAGTGAGGATGGCCTTGGAAGTCAGCTCAAGCCCCCTCGTTCTAGTTTTTATCTCAATTCTCACACTGCCGACATTGGTGTTTGGAGGAGGTATGTAAACCATGTATTTTGATCTCCCTGCTGTCCCTGGAGGTCATCATTCGTGAACAGAGAGTTTCGTAACGTTGTTGTTAGTATTACTACTGCACTACACTATGCTTACGATCAACTGTAACTGTGTGACTAAATCGTCTTGGCAAATGCATCCTACAAGTTGATATTCCTCATAATAATCGTTTAAATGTTCTTTTGCGATTAATGTTAATCAGTGGTAGTATGACCTAGGCCGGTGAATCAGACGTACGAGGTGTGAGTCATCTATGTTGTGCGTCTATTTACAGATTTGTCGGCTTTAAAAGTCCCTCATTATGGCGATGGATCAAACCTTGCTTTCTGGGAAGGTGTCATAGAAAAGAAATACGAATATGCTGGGTACGACGGCTGGTACAACAATCGCGCCCACCCTGACTGGGGAGCAGCAGGTAACTCGGTTGTCAATCTCTGGTAGTAAGTGCACTACTTACTGTTTTCTTAGTTTAGCATTTGTTTAACTGAGGTGTAAAGTTTCATACTGAGCACTTTTCCATGATGTTTACCCACAGAAGATTAGTGGCTAGTATAGAATTGCTAGTATAGATGTAGTCCGTATGTGGTATGTGTTACAGACATGCCAATGCTGAGGAGGCTGCCTGCAGCGTATAGCGATGGCGTTTATGAACCATCTGGTGCCAACAGACCGAGTCCCATAGCCATCAGTGAGGCCGTCATGAGTGGTCCAACAGGAAAAAGATCGGAGAGAGATCGCACCGCATTTCTAGTTTTCTTTGGTAAGCGTCAGTCTCCGAACACTCATTTCTCATTTCAAGGCTACTGTCTGCAAACTAAACTAGATACTCTCTTTTCTGGGTTGTATAATTCTAATGAATAACTACGGAACTGTCGTAGTATCGGTGTTCTATTTCTGCGGAACTGTAAGACATTATGTTGGGAATGAATCGGACTCTGCTGTATTGAATTAAGTTGCAATGCGAGGTATTGTACTTCTCTTGTCCAGTGCCTTACCTGTGACATACGAAATGGTAAGTTAAAATTTCACCACACTGTGTTGTGCTGTCTCTTTCCAGTGTATGTTTATATATAGTTTGTAATAGTTGACATCAGCATGTGGGTGGGCGGGCCCTCTCAATCGACATTTCTCTTTGTCAGCAGTTGCAGGCCTAGTATGATGCAGTTGCATAGTTTTTTATCTGGCTCGGAACAGAGAGCTATATTGCTGTAAGCTCATGTGACAGGTAGTCATGACGTGACGTCTGCAGACGTAGGGATCTTAGGTACCTTTGTGTTTGATTGCGGCAGCGCAAATGCCAATGAGGAAGCATGAACATACCTGGAATCAATGGATTCTTTACAAGCTTGTGTAACCGAACCCCTCCACCCTGCTAATCTGTGGCCGTGTACGCTGCTGATAATGAACAGTGAGAGACAACTCCCAAAAAACTCTTTCCGTGTAACTAGCATAGACATATGTACTACCGATGCTGTGGTGCTGTATACAGTGTTTTTCCATCTACTTGTATGTTGTCTATGTGTGTATAAATATGCATATTCTGCCTATGTGTACGTATGTCTATGTGGGCCTTATGTTTCGGAGTGGGCTGTCCCGTATATTGTGGAAGTATTTATGTTCTGCGCCAGTTTCAGTTAGGTATGTGTCCATGTAACTTTATCTCAACCAAAGATAATGTAGGCACAAACTTAGACGTAGATTAACTATAGACTTCACTGTATCAGCTTAGGTGTACAGATGGAGTAGATCCATAGTCTGTGCAGATGTCGACAGATAGTTGTCCATATTGAGATAAAGTACAGCCAACTTTGCTGATAAACATCCCTGACTGAGTACATGGGAAGAATGCATAAGCAGTATAGCAGTTTTGTTGCAAGATGACAAATTCTTATACAAAGTGACGTCTCGATGTTATTTGGCCGTACTATCTTGATATATGACAGAGGCATAACAGACTCTCCTACCTGACAGGGCAACAGGTAGTCGAGGAGATCCTAGACGCTCAGAGGCCTGGATGTCCACCTGAATACTTCAACATATCCATTCCTACGAATCACCATCTGAATCCTGATAACCTCAGCAACTGGATGATGCCGTTACAGCGATCGCGTTACGACATGAGCAGCACAGGCTTCAGTCCGAACACTCCTCGCGAGCAGGTACGCTGTTCATCTCCGTTTTTGGGCCAGATAGCATTCTCATTCATGTCTGATTTCTGCTACCGTAGCTGAACGAAATCACGCCATGGATTGACGGTGGACTCATGTATGGCGTTGGCAAAGCTTGGGCAGATACACTCCGCTCATTCAGCAGTGGTAAACTGAAGTCAACGCTCGATAGCACAGAGGAAGTTGATTCTAAGTACAGTACGAAAGACTTTCCCGCTGTCAATGGCGTCCGTCTGCCCATGGCTAACCCACCGCCACCGATTGACCACTACTTGAAACCCGTCAACAGATTCTGGCGTATGGATACTTACCGTATTCTCTACTAGCTCTGCAGTTCCGTCGCTCTCCTCTCACTCCCTCTCTCTCTCTCCTTACAGGACTGGGTAACCCTCGTGGCAATGAGAACCCTTTCCTCCTCACCTTCGGCGTTATGTGGTTCCGTCTGCACAACAGAATTGCCGAGATCATTGGAGAGAAGGTGTACGCCGCCTATCAGGACCCGACCGTGCGGTCGCGGTTCAACTTTGACACATCGTACAGTGAGGACGAGTTCTTCCGTCATTATGATGAGAAGATATTCAACGAGGCTAGGAAATGGGTCGTAGCTGTACACCAGGTTGGTGAGATTTCGATCCACCTATCCAGGTCCTTGTGACGTACGACACATTTGTGACACCAACTGTAATATGGTCCTTCTGTGACATGTGACGCTGTGACACATGATGTTTGAGTTGCGTGTAGCGCCTGGATTTCTACGTTCTGACCTACATTTCTCCTGTCCGCCCGCCTGTCCACCAGTCACGTTCGCTGGGATTATTCTTATTCAATGTCAACTTTTGCATACAGAAAGTTGTGACATACGATTGGCTGCCCTCATGGCTGCAGACGAAGGAGTCGGGAGTGGCGTATCAGCTTCCTCGTTATACAGGTAAGTGCTTCTTCCTGCTGCCCAGGTAGCAGCAGGTACGATCAACCAGGGCAGTCTGAGCGACAGGAATGTCAATGGTCTATTTACTCGTTTGATTGAGCACTGGTGGCTGGTCAAACACAATCGACGCAGTGTTCAATTAGCTCATGCAATTCAGTAATTTCTTTAGTAATGCTACTGTAATATGTGCTCGCGCTCACAATAGTCGCCCTATTGCTAGGATAGATATTTTAGCTCTTTTTAATGTCTTGTTTTTATGAATAGCATTGCCAATTCAGTCGTGTCAAAAGACGCGCAAAACTGCCCATATACGTACACATCCATCATGCCATAATCAATCCCAATTCAAGTCCTATGATAGATGGCCTGCTCTAGCATCATGATGCCGTGATGCCTGTCTGCTTTAGGCTACAAGCCGTACGTCCATCCGCAGATCATGCACGTCTTTCAGTCCGCCGCTATGAGGTTCGGTCACACCCTCGTCCCGCCCGGCGTCTACCGGCGCAGGTACTCACTTCCTGTCCAATGCTGCTGTGTTGCGTCACTGTCACGTTACGCGTTCAGTTACGTTATAAGCTCCTCAATGGTATTTCAGACGGAAGGCAGGAGCATCATCTGAGTGCGAGTTTGTGCAGAACGGGGAACACGATCGTGGCGAAGGTAAGCAGGCGCTGAGAACTTGTAACGTGTACTGGAATCCGCAGGAGCCAATCGACGACTATGACATCGACGAGCTGATCCTTGGCATGAGCTCTCAGGTCACAGAGAGGGAGGACACCATCATCACGCCCGACCTCAGGGGTAAGTTCTACACAACATACCTAACAGCGAATGTATGTTGCCAGACACTAGCTGACTTGGATTGACACATTTCAGGGTTTGTTTTTGGCGGTTTGGACTTTAGCCGCAGAGATCTGATGGCCATCAACATCCAGAGAGGGCGGGACCATGGCTTACCCGACTACAATACTGCACGGAGAGAATTTGGGCTGAAAGAAATAAGAGACTGGACGGAGATTAATGAACAGAAATGTGGAACATCAGAACTTTTGGAGAATTCAACAGACTGTGAGGTTCGTCGATTAGACCACATCCGCTAGCTACGGCAGCGTTAGCATAAGGAAAATGTTCTCTGAGCCTCTGGGATCCTTGGTTTTAGATGATCAGAGGTCTGAGAGAGGTTTATGGTTATTCTCTTGATGACATCGATATCTGGCCCGGAGGCCTTAGCGAGACGACCGGCGATGGACCCGGCGAGCTATTTCGCACGGTGATCGAAGATCAGTTTGTCAGGATTCGTGACGGTGACCGATTCTGGTGGGAGAACAAACTAAATGGGCAAGTAATCACTCGCAGCAGACGCACAGACGTACATGAGGCGATTGGCGGTTGACAGATTGTCCTCTCGTAGGCTGTTCGACAAGGACCAGATGACAGCTATAAATGGCACAACCATCCGCCAGATCATTCTCGCTGTGACAGATATCGAAGACAGCGAACTCTCCTCCAATCCTTTTTTCCACAAGACTGGTGCGACACACACCCACTGCATTACACTGCTGTTGCTTTTTATTCCATCCGCTTTGCAAAACGTTTGTTCTCTCCCGGTTTCCAGCGAGTCAAAAGTGCAACATAACTATGAACCGTGCCGCCAACGAAGGGTTCAACGTTACCGACATGGTTTGCAACGACGCGGACAACTGTGACGCTATACGCCAAGAGTTGAGCAATGCCAACCCCGAAATGTCAGAATTTGATGTGAGTAGATTGAGGTGTTAGGCAGCGAGATAGGAAAGGGGAGACAATTACTGAGGTTCTTATCGCTACAGCTCAATCGATTCGCTGACTGCAACGTGATGAATGAGTTCAGTAACGACCCGTGTCCGGCGCCAGCGGTGATCGACGGCAGCAATCGCGCGATGGTCTCCGAGTGTACTGCCCTGAAGGGTTTCGACTACTTCACCGGGTCTGAAGTCTCTTACATACTTACATTCGTAGGCATCGGGCTGTTTGCAGTGGGTAAGGATACAAGCATTCATTCTTCGTCTCCGCTATCATTTATCCGGGCTCTCTCTGATTCTTTCTCTCCTGTCCCTGCAGGCTGTGTTGTCATACTGATCATTTGCGCTAGACGTCGACAGAGCAATATGAAAGACCAGCGGCGGAAGCAGCGAGCGGAATCTAACCGAAATTCAACGGATCCCAATATGCACATTGGTATGGCTCTCCCTCGTCTTCCGCCACACCTTGCAGCCTTGTTGCTATGCTGACAATATTGTCTTTTTGTGGGTCTAGTCTCGGAATGGCAAGGGTACAAGGAGGGTACGCGCTCCGTCAAGGTGAAGCACGACGCGGAGAAGAGACAGATGCTGGTGTATGCCGATGGCGGCCGCATGCCTATCAGGACTATCGACTGCCGAAACACTAGCAGTGTTCACATTCTTCAGTCTATGGACAGAGATGCTAACTTTGTCTGTGTGTCGGTGAAGGGAGACTACGACCTGGTATGAGCACCACTAGCTATCTATCATTATATTATAGTTATTATCGTCGTCGTTAGTGCTTATTATTGTTGTTGTTGTTGTTATTATTGTTATTGTTGTCGTTGTTGTTATTATTGCTATTATTTTTGTTGTTATTATTGTTATTATTATACTCTATTCATCGTCACTGCGACTGACTCCGTACCATGTCCTCCTACTACTGCAGGTCCTGGTTTTTGACGACCTTCGCTCTCAAACAACGTTCCTCAACTCAAACAAAGACTTCTTCAATGTCTTGGGCATTTCTCGTACGACAATGATGTCCACGGAGAAGTCGATTATGAAAGGCGCCGTTACCAAAGCAAAGAGGAAGCTGCTTTTAGACAAGTTCTTCCGAGCCGTGTTTAAACGAGTTAGTACTGTCGCGATTTGTTACCACTGCACTGATACTGGGCTAGTTTGTCTTGCATTCCTCGTATTTTTAGCAATAAGCGTTAGCATTTAGTATACTCTTAGTCTCTCAGATAGACTTCCTGTTCGCCAAGTGCGGAGTCGGCTAGTGTCATCAGTGTCATGTGTATTTCAGGCGTTCCGTATTTCTGATGGTTATTCGGAGAACCTCGATGCGGAGGAGACAGATGCGGTTACGTCCTGTGAGCTGACAATCTATGAGTTCGCTGACGTACTGTCCATGAAACCCAACTCTGTCTTCATCAAGAACATGTTCGATCTAATCGACAAGGACAGGAACGGCCTGGTTTCCTTCAGGGAGTTCCTGGATGTCATTGTCATCTTTGCCAAAGGTATTGTTGTGCTGCTGCTGATGCGGCGGATAGACTCCTTGAACTGTTTCTGACGATTGATTTCCGGCGTCGCTATAGGGGGCGCTCAAGAAAAGACGCGCCTGCTATTTGACATGTATGATGTTCACGGCGCTGGCGTGCTCTCCAGACAAGAGTTCAGGATGATGCTGACATCCCTCATGGATCTGGCAAACACCAGGTAGCTGACAGTACGACAACTGCATGTAGTGATAGTGCTAAATACTATGGTACTTGTATGAAAGTACTCTGCCTGCCGGGCACTGCATGGCATTGTCAGTGTACAGCGTTCTAGGCAGGAGATGAGGCTTTGAACATTGCAGTAGAGAGTAGAGACTGCAAAGTTGAGTTGTCACCTGACACCTCAGCTATTTGAAATTGCTTTAACACCTGTAACCACCTTGATGACATGTCGCTGATTCTTACAGCATCCGCTCATGTTTCTAATTGTAATTGTAAATGAATAGTTGGCGCTTAGCAGCTCTCCTCCTGTAGGCCTGCCGTGTGCTCAGTCATAAAAAACGCTGACAGTCACTTCATCAAGCTACCCTGCCAACTGACTTTCATGCTCTGCTGATCCAAGTTAACGATTTAGACACATTTTTTATGAGGTTGCCATTGATACCGCAGTAGATTGAGAGCTGATAGACAAGGCTGCAGGGTCACTATCATGCGATATGAGCGCTTTCCGTGTCTGATCACTGCCATCTGAGACTAGTTGTGTCTACCAGCCTCTCTGTTTGCCTTTGGTCAAGACAAGCTTAGGGTTTATCTCTGCCCGACTGTGGAGGTCCCGAATTCCACCAAGTGAAAGGCACTTTGCACCAAACAAACGAGCATTGGGAAGTCAGTGAGCAACGCTGAGTTGGTTGAATCTGGAATAAATTATGCACTTCCATAACGTATGCTCCAAACATGCGGCTGAACTCTGGACTGATGTAAGCAGTGCACGCTTTACATAGTTGCCCATACCATTGGACTTCACTGGCTCCACAACCTAGTCGGTTACACCAGTAACTTCAGGGAAAGACAACTCCTGTTGTCTGTTGCGGTTTTAGTATGCCATGTTTCATTGCAGTGTGGAAGAGAAGGATATCAATCAGGTGATTGACATGATGTTCCGTGAGGCCGGCATCCAGGAGAAACCTCAGATCACTTTCGATGACTTTAGTCGCATTCTACGTGATCACGAGCAATACCTCGACTGCGCTCAGCTCAACTTTGGTGAGTCGGCACGTTGCCATAGTAACGGTACTGTAAATGCTGAGTGGATACGTGATTGGGTGTTCGGATGGTTACAGGCGTGGATCAGCCACCACCTCAGGCCAACACTAAGGCTCGCGCTGAAACCGTGATCAACCCGTCTCGTGACAACGCTCCTTCTCGCGCCCGCAAGACAATCATCAAAGCATACCAGTGAGAAAACCGCTGGAGTTGTCCTCTCGCTAACTGCGACCAGGCTGTTTACTCATCACTGCTCATATCGGGTTTGTGTTTACAGTGACTCGAATGCCGATCGCGCTACCAAGAGGCAGTCGGTTGTGGAAGTGAAGCTCAAGCCTAGTGGTGCCCCCAACCCCAGCCACGGGCCCATATACACTGAGCTGACGCGGGTCGCCAATTACATGGAGAACTACCGGCGCCACATATTCTGGGTGCTTCTCTACACTCTGGTGGCCATATTTGTGTTCTTGGAGAGAGCGTACTGTAAGTATTTTCCTCGCCGACTGACCTCAACCTTGTACCGTGTCGCTCGCTCTGATATCCAGTAACGTGTTCATAGATTTCTCGGTGGAGAGAGAGCACGCGTCGCTGCGTAGGATCGCGGGCTATGGCGTGTCAGTGACTCGCGGCGCCGCCAGTGGCATGATGTTTACCTACTGCTCGCTGCTGCTCACCATGTCAAGGAATCTGATCACTGCCCTGCGAGAGACGTTCTTCAATCAGTTCATTCCGTTCGACTCTGCCATTTGGTTCCACAAATACGTCGCCTACTTGGCTCTGATTTTCACTGGTCAGTGAGGGACTTGTAACTGTGTATTCATACGCCCCGCCCCGCTGCCACCAATGTCAGCTACGTTCTACAGGCATTCACATCCTCGGACACACGGTCAACTTCTATCATATTTCGACTCAGACACCTGGCGACTTGACGTGCCTGTTCCGTAACTTCTATCGGTCCACACATGTATTGCCTACGTTCCACTACTGGTGCTGGGGCACGATCACAGGTACGTTAAACACTCCCTTGCATATAACCCGCTCATCAATGATGGCGCTATGTTATGTATGCGGTAATTTCTGTAGGTATTACTGGTGTTCTGCTGACGTTGTGTATTATCGTCATATACGTGTACGCGCAGCAGTATGCCAGACGGAATCTCTTCCGAGCATTCTGGATCACTCACCAGCTGTTCTACGCAGTGTTTATAATGATGGTGCTGCACGGAGCGGGTAAGCACTCCTCACTTACGTCTACGCTCTATTGTTTTATCTCTGCTTTCACCTGACAAGTCTCGCTGTCTCACCAGGTATCCTAGTCCAGAGCCCACTGCTGTACACGTTCCTGATTGGTCCACTTGTCATCTTCACACTCGACAAGCTCGTCAGTGCCAGCCGGAACAAGACGGAAATCTCAATCGTCAAAGCGGAACTACTTCCATCAGGTATATCTTCAGTAGATGTCACTTTTGATTTGATTTGTTTGTCTGCTGCTGACCAAGTTCTTTTGCAGACGTCACCGGCCTGACCTTCAAGAAGCCGTCTGGATTTGAGTACCGATCTGGTCAGTGGGTGCGTATTGCGTGTCTGGACCTGGGCGCCCATGAGTATCACCCGTTCACGCTGACGTCTGCGCCTCATGAGGACAATCTCAGCCTGCATATCCGCGCTGTTGGACCATGGACAACTAACATCAGGAATCAATGTGACCCCAGTATGTGCACTTCCTCACCGCCAAAACACCTCCATTCTCTCTCTCAATGCCTCCTTCCTTCCTCTCTCTATCTCGGTACCTGTTTCCTTCCTCTCTCTATCTCCGTACCTGTGTCCTTCCTCTCTCTATCTCCGTACCTGTGTCCTTCCTCTCTCCATGTTCTCACTATTCCATTGACACTGATGGTGGTCTTATCTTACAGACTTTAGAAAGGATAAGCCGTACCCCAAACTGTACTTGGATGGTCCGTTTGGAGAGGGGCACCAGGATTGGTATAGGTACGATGTTGCTGTGTTGGTAGGAGGAGGTATTGGAGTCACCCCTTTTGCTTCCATTCTCAAAGACATAGTTCAAAAGGCTTCAATTGGTTCCAAGTTTAGCTGCAAGAAGGTATGCGCTACTATTCCTGCCATGGATCCTGTATTGGTTCTCAGGCTATGACTGCTGTAATATCCGTGACCAGGTCTACTTCCTGTGGGTTACGCGAAGTCAGAAACAGTACGAATGGCTTGTCGACATCATCAGGGAGGTAGAGGAGAAGGACAGCAAAGACTTTGTGTCTGTGCATATCTTTGTCACTCAGTTCTATCAGAAGTTTGACTTCCGAACGACCTTGCTGGTGAGTAGGCTGGACTCTGGTACAGCTATCATGCAACGGCGGCGCGTGACTGAGTTATCATCTGCTTCACTTGTAGTACATCTGCGAGCGATACTTCCAAAGAGTCTCCAACAAGAGTCTCTTCACTGGCCTCCGCTCCATCACACACTTTGGCCGTCCTGATTTTCACACATTCCTGCAATCGCTGAAAGACGAGCATCCCGGCGTGAGTCTCAACCACAATGGCGTGTACACAGCCAGCAGCTCTATCAGTCCGCTAGATTTAGCTTGTGTTCCAGGTGTCAAAGATCGGGGTGTTCAGTTGCGGCCCGCCTCCGATGACGCGCAATGTCGAGGATGCCTGCGCCGGTCTCAACAAAGACAGAATCGACACGGACCAGGCTGCGTTCATACATCACTACGAGAACTTCTAATCACCCGAACTGCTCATATACATACAGTCTCTAGACCGGCTATCCTGTGATCACTCTCCTGGCATTGTACTAACTACTTACACAGAATCAGCTTTACATTCTAAATAGTTGTTTTTTATGTTTATTTTCACACAACTACTTACTAAAACCATTAATGAGTAATATAATGAGATTAAAATATGTGATCACAAGTTTATTGAAACGCTGCGGCTGTAGACGGTCCTAGCCGATACTCTCACACAAAATCCTTGACTTGTTCAGTATGTAGATGTCCTCCATTTCTGGCATGTCTGTGTTGGCGTCGAGTACCTGAAATTGTAGAGGTCAATACTATAGCGAGTACCGTAGAATTGGATTTGAACGGGACAGAAATGTTAGTGTGTTCTTCAAACTCATCAAGAAATAAAAATGAGAGCGATTTAATAGTGATCCCAAAAATGGGAAGACAACTCCTATACAAGGTATAATGAGCCTCATTTTCATAGCATAATCTAATGATGGCGATGATTAATTGATTGCTATGCCGTCGATATCAAGTTCAACAAATAATTCAGTCAGCCATGTTTAGCAGAGAACCTAACTCACCAGTACTGGTGCAGGCAGCGGATACTTCTTCTCTATGAGCCATCGCTCATGGCAGTCATGTAAGTCACTGATCAGAGACTGTAAGTACACCAGTGTACGTTAGACAACAAAGAGTCTACCATATGTAAATCTGTGAAGTGGAGGTTGGACATACGAATGGCACGCAAGCTTCCTCTTTTCTGTCTCGGTACCTCAACCTCTGATAGCACTTCATCGGGTCGGCGCGGAGATAGACTGAAATCACATAGCAGCCATTGATACTGCAGTGAAAGCAAAACACCAAGCGCCAGTCAGTATTATCAGTACACTAAACACCAAACGCCAGTCAGTATTATCAGTACACTAAACACCAAATGCTAGTCAGTATTATCAGTACACTAGGGAACGGCTCGAAATACAATCATTGATATTTATTTCTCTTCTTGAAAAATCGTACTACTCATGATGATCAGGAAACTGTGCGATAGCAGTATCGAAGACAATATTTTCTGAGACAAGTACTATAAAACGAGGCACCAGTCTTTATTTACCTTAAAGAAGTTTTTTTAATCCCAAATATATGAGATTATTTGAAAGTATATTCATACATTGATGCTGTATCTGAAACGATACAGTCGATATACCAATACATAAGTTTTCCAGGGTTTTCTAATATAGAGATGACAAATATCAAATTCTGGTATTGAATCCATCCCTAATGCACACTAGTATACTGTAGAACGGAATTTTTATGTGTGGACAATATTTGCGTTTTAGCATGTAGTAAAATATTTGCGATCTTACAATGTTAGCATCCTTGGTTCAGCCTAAGTTATATATAATGACATCAGAAATAAATGCGCATTGACAATATTTGCGAACGGCTTGATTGCAAATATTGTCAATTCGCAAAATAATTCTGTTCTACAGTAGCACTATGCTACCACCCACTGCTAAGAATACAGGGTCTATGTGAAAGTGGATACACTAGTGAAATCGTACCGAACAAGTCGACAGGTAGAAAGCCCTGCGACGACAGGTGGTTGAACCATCCATTCAACACTTCATACTCCATGCCGTGCAGCGTGCCATTCTGGTAGTCATTCTCCACGAAGCAATACCTAGTACTGTACAGCGACCGCTCCAACAGAATTACTGGCTTGTCCTAACAACGCAGAAAAGATCATAAAATAATGCAAAGAATGATGATCATAATAAAGATGGCAGTGGTAACAACAATGATGACGACTGATGAGTCATATAAAGTAGTAATATGACATACCGTCTCTGTCTCGTGCATTTGAGCACGAGTGAGCGATGCGTATGCATTGAACGAGAAACTCCACCTCTGCGCATCCTTGTATAAAAGGTCCTACAACGAGTGGCATCAACTGAATCAAAACCGAAATAAACGTGAAACTTGGTTCGACATAGACCTCGTCCATCTTCTCTAGAGTCGTATACAGAGACAGAAATCAAGCTGCACCATGGTATGGTATACTGTGGTTCAGTGTTATACGCAATGTGGTAATTATGTTATACGTATACCCATGGATGGATGGCACTGTGCGGCTAAATGCAGCAAACCGCTCTTTCAAAATCACCAAACCCCTCTTTCTAAGATGACAAGGCCAATATAGGTAGAAATAAATAAAATAGGTGGAAATAGGAGTTGCCTTTTTTTTCCATTCAATTTAATGCAGTCTCATCAATGTTATATAAATGATCTTCAGGTTCCAGACAGCCGTACATTCACCAGGTCTATGGGTGAGGGAGTCCGGTACATTCACCAGGTCTATGGGTGAGGGAGCCCGGTACTATCACCAGGTCTATGGGTGAGGGAGCCTGGTACTATCACTGATTTAGACCAATAAACGAGATGAGCTTTCATACCAAGGCATTGTGGCCATTCAGATCGCACCATCTCTCCACGGGTTCCTTCACCGCCTTGACACGAGTCGAGTTGGTAAAATAATCGATGAGTGTAGACTTTCCACAGCCAATGTTTCCTTCGATGGACACCTGCAATGAATAGCCGTTTGGTCATCATACTTGCTAAGAAAAGCATTACCTCTAATTAACTGAATACACACGAAAGTTTCTCTCTTTTATCTGTTGGGAGGACTCTTCTATATTAACTTGCGAGCTTAAACCTACTACAATAACTCATAGGCAAACTAGTCCTACTGACTTACAATCAATGGTCGTGTTCTGCCGTTTGTCTGATTACCAAACTTTGATTCTAAAACATAGATTTCAAACAGTGATTACAGAATAAAATTCAATCAGTTGTTATACGAAATCGAATCTATAAAACCTGATGGTAGATACTGGCAGATACTGGTCTTTTACCTCACCTAATGAAGGTAGTTTGCTTTTCTTCATGGAATCTGTCATATTTGAGCGATATATAGGTGCTTTTGATGAAGATGATACGGAATTAGTAAGATACAAGCAGGATTTGAAGAAGCTGCACGAATTAACAAAGCAAATAGCACCAAAGTTATTGAATAGTAAGAGAGGTTTCTGCAAATTCATACAGTCCTCGTTGTTATCTCTTTCATTCCCGCCAATTCTAAAAGACCCAGAGCGATAGTGGCTCTGACAAACGTGACCGTCTCGCTGTCAAGCCATCTTGAGGCGAACACCAAGATAATTGATTTCTCGTAAAATCGAAGCAGTCACTAAGATACCGAGAGCTCAATGTCACATCTTAGTTCTTAGTCTAATAAACTAAGCGGCAAAAATTAATTCGCTGTGATTGGTCCACCGATTATTAACCTTGACCTGCAGTTATTAGGGGGCTGCTGCTGTGTGGAAGATGGACTCCACTCTATCAGGAGAAGAGTTCCACCGTCTTCAGGTTTCGTTATCGACTTGGTTTACTCTTCTTCATAAATTTATCATATATCAAATGTTGTAGTAGTTTATTGAGATTTGAATTTGATAGGATATCGAACTGATTGCGCTCACTCTCATACCACACTCTCTATTTCTATTTTCATATCCTGGTACGCTCAAAATCATTCACATTTTCTGTGCGTTCATGGCATTACATTTTCTTCAATAGTCCTCGAAGATAGCCATGGGTGTGGTGAGATTTTGCATGACGAGGCTCTATGGCCTTTTTGTAGCTACAACTCATCGAACTCAGAACAGATAACTACAAGCTTACTGACCAATGCAAGAAACAGGAAAGTCAATTAAGTACAGTGACTCACCAGCTAGCTCAGGCGGAGAAAGATCTTCAACGGGCAACTAAGGTTATGTCTGCTCATTGCTTGCAAAACTGTTCCTGCAAAAACCAAAGTTCTCCATCTTCGATAGTCTGTGATGTAAGACCGAACACCGACACCAGAACCTCTGTCTTACTGTTTAGGCAGTCAATAAAAGTAAGAAAGCAAAGGAATTCGATCTCCTCATACAAGAGAATGAAAGTCTCCAGAGGAAGCTAAACAGTCAGGAAGATGAATTTAGGCTACAGAACAGCACTCTTATGCAAGAGCTTTCATTGGTTAGGGCTTCTCCACGCCTCTCGGCGCACACACCGGCACTCAGTGAGATGAGATAGTTTCAACTCTAAACTTTGCAGCTCGTTACAAAGAATGAGGAATTACAGACTTCAATAGATAACTTTGATTCTCAAAAGCCATCTGTGAGCAGCGAACAGAAGGACGATGAGCAATCCAATGAACTTACAAATGAGGTGATGCACTTGTCATGAACATACTTTAATCTAACTCTGAGATCTATCTTATGATAATAGCCTGAGTTTCACAATCAGATAATGAGGCTGAAGGCAGAGAACACGGCACTGCAAGCTAACATCAGTGACGTCAAGGGACGGTTTGAGAGCGAGCTCAAGCTACTTCGCTCTGTCATAGATGGTGTGGATATCACTGAGTTAGACAGCGACCCGTAAGTCTTCAGTTCGCCTGTCTCCCAGAAATCTCTCAGCCTCACTCTAATTCAGCCTATTGCCTGTTATTTTTGTGGCTAGGAGCCTCACAAGTAAATGATGTACTATATGGGTGGTAATTATAGCTATTATATCTATTTTTAGCACAACAAAGTTATCTCTCACTTATTACCACTAGCTACTGACACACAAGTGGATGATGACACATGTAGAGGTTCTGAGACTTTAATCATATTTTAGAAACCTCCCCCCTCTCCCCCGCCCCCTCCCCCC
>ERZ1740065.766-NODE-766-length-18007-cov-12.744040_pt1 | contig 18007 bp, 22 predicted proteins | sample MGYA00581738_ERZ1740065 | MGnify/ENA primary metagenome ERZ1740065 (study PRJEB43018, sample SAMN04849749) | marine metagenome | isolation source: floating plastic debris | place: Pacific Ocean | collected 2008-09-01 | study: EMG produced TPA metagenomics...
TATATATATATATATATATATATATATATATATATATATATATATATATATATCTTACTATACGTTTGCTTCTCCTATTTAGGGTTGGAGGGCTAAGTTTGAGCTACAGAGCGAAAGTGAATGAGGAAGCGTCCATGCTGTACAGCAATACAAACATACTAGTGATCTGTACATAATAACTGGAATAATCTTCCCTAACAGGCTGGAGGCTAATCTAGGGAAGCCAGCAAGTTTCGCAAATGCAAATGAATCTTTGAACAAAGTACTATGCAACGCGTGGCATTGCATCTGATAGCACTGCTTCAATAGTTCTCATACGACGTACCTCCACATGTGCTACCTAGTCAAACATTAGTAAATCTTTATCTAGGTAAAGCATCTATAGATCTAGATATATGTGGCTTACGGCTTGCAGAAGTGTCATACGCTCTAATTTCTGCATCAGCTCAATGTAGCTTACCTTCCTCGGCCATATAATCACTCAGATGGGGTCCCACTCGTTATGCCCACCCAGTTCTAGTTCATTTGATAATTGTGGTCAGGGTTGGCAGCGTTCAATCTCTCAGCTGTAAATCAAAACTAGCCAACTATCCTGCTGACCCAAATATACTGCAAAATCATTGTATAGGTACTTACGGAACTTTCACTAGCACCACCCTAACCGAGAACAGAACACCTGAGGCAAGTTCGGGAGGTACCTGATGACTATGACTATAACTAAACCCCCACTGATCAGCAACTGGCCTCCAGTCCATATGGATTGGAGGCCAGTTGCTGATCAGTGGGGGACAGAGGAGGGGCTTGTTGATGTTGGTAGAGACCGGCGGTGGTTACATCACATTGCTAAAGCTGTACATATTCTTCTCTCCAGACTCAGCAACAGATGGCACTGGCTAGAGGCAAGAACTAGTCATTGATGTAAGGATTCTTACAGCGTGCTCACTGCCAACCACCATGAACCTCAATGTCTGGGTTATTTTATCAGTGGGAATCATCAGCTGTCAGACTGCCGGTAGAGTCCCATCTACTATATCCTCCATTGTATCCCTCCTCCCCATCTACGTCTCTGCATTCTGCACGCATTTACAGATTTGTCAGCTCAGATTGTGGATATACTCGCGCGGCTGATTAAAGCCGTGGAGTTTTATGAAGACAATGCTGAAGAAGCCAATGTTGATGCTCTCTATGGCCTCCGGGTAGTCGAAGGTTTGTACAACCGGACAAAGCTCTTCATTCCTATTCAGTATGGCAGTCCATCATATCTACTGGTACACACAGGCTCTGTTGCCACTGTGAGACTATCTATGGATGAGGCTGTCAGTAGAACCTTACAGAAGCAGGTGGCCACACTGTTGGATAAGACAAGGAGGATGATTCAGCTTGTGGAGCCAGCAGTCAAGCGGTGAGCGAGCCAATACTAGTACTCCTCTGAGCCTCCGTATTTCTGGCAATAAATGCACATTGTGTCAGGCTTCAAAATAAGGTTATGTAAGAGAAGGCAACTCCAAAACAAGAACTTTACATGCTGACTAGATCCAGCTGATTAGTAAGCTGTGCTTTATGTTGGGATGAAACTTATCCCAAGTTGGCAGTTGCTTTGAATTTTGGCATTTTATGAAATGTGAAGAAGTTTGATGTAAGACTGGTCATGGGCAGAGATGATTTCCTGCACAAATTATCCAGCCATCCACTGAGCTGCTGTGTCCGAGCGCGCTATGAGGTATGCAGTTTTTGCAGCTTTGTAACCTGACCTCATGGTAGGAAGGAATTGCTTTCAACTGATAACCACTAATTTTTGGGGCAAATACCAGTAGCTAAGTCTAGCTCGGATTCATAAACTTCTGGAGTTGTCCCATCCTGACACTGGAACAGAAGGTGACTGATCGGTGTCTTCTATATGGCGTCAAAGATTATAAAAACTAAGACGTCTGCTTGTCTCAGGGAACAGACTCTTGTTTGACTGATATGCATAAAAATGTGGACATTTTTATGAGTGGTTTTGTTTCGTTTCAGAAACCATGCTCAAACGTATGAAGCGTTAAAGTTCCTGGTATCGAAGCCTTATCAAGCAAAGTTTGTGGCCAGGAGCGTGAGATCAGATTTAGTTTGGCAGGGTGGACTGTTTGAAAGTGTGTTGAAGTTATGATCAGCAGTACTCAGCATGCCAATGGTTTGTATGTAATCGGATGTGTTTGTATTGTAGAGAAGTTTGATGAGCCGAGCTCCGACCGATGTTTTGCTCTTGTCTTTCAATCGAGGTCAAGAGGTTCGTGTGAGGTGGACAAGGCGTGTATGGAAATGATGACTGCCCCTGGACTCTCCTCATACAGCCTCCTTCATCAGATCCTGTTTCTGGTACAGCTGGACTCGCTCCTGGTAATATCACGCATTGCAGTCGTATATGCCGTAGCCAGCCTGCAAGACTGTGTATCCCCCAACTGTCGCTGACTGTATTAATGCTGCAATTTCAGCCTGTCTGTGAGGAACTGTGGACTGAAGCTCGAACAGCCGCTAAGTTTAGAAACATGTCTCACATACAGCAGGTCTTCTGCTCCAATAGCTACCACGAAATGAGGGGCCTAACTCAAAAGGAAAGTCTGTTCTCAGATAAAATTTTCGTCGAAGCTGATGATCAAGATCTCTTCTTCGAACACTGTCTGTGTCTGATCCATGACAATTCAGTTCTACTTGTTGTTGTTCCTACTATAGACACTCATTTGTTGCAGTGTTTGCATGTCCTAGCCTTGGCTTCATAGAATTCCTGCAGCCTAAGTTCTTGTCAGTTTTTTACACCAGCCAGGCGCCTAATGGCTGCTTCCAGGTGGGTGACGTTATGACATTACATTGAGTTCAGTCAGTGTCAGACAAGACTTATTACAACATATATCCTAGTCTGATTGAAACTATTTTCTGTTAGGACATCAGAGTACAACGCAAGTCCTCAAGGAGACTCATGGAAGAGGTGGAGCTAGCAGGTATACATGTGGTTGAAATCGTCTACTCCTGTAATCTCACTTGCCACTCATTGTAACACTGCCAATATTTTAGACGGTTGTTTGTTCCACAAGACAGCAGTTGCTATGGGTGCTCTGTCACAGTACATGTTGGTGTACATGCTGCAAGCGTATAGGCCTAACCAACTCCAGCTAGACGGATCGCGTGTTGAGACCAGGCTGCTCCCCCCAGAGTTGGCAATATCTCCGTTTGCAATAGTTGTCAGCACTGTGTCTGTATGCCTGTGCGCTGTGACTCTGTTTCACTTCAGACGAAGGTTTATGCGGTTGTGGCTATGTCTAACTTGATTTCCTGCCATTCACCATTATTACTTACCCACAGACAGGAAAAATTCCTGAGTTTTGTTTTTGGCAATTTAGCAAATTTTATTCTGTCTGCCAATTTTTCTCGAAGATATTGTAGTTGCAGAAGTCACGATGCTAGTCAACTGTATTTTATAGAAATATGATGAAATAAATAAATTACACTTTCAACCTCAAAGGGATTGTGATTTGATTGAGGAGACAGGAGCCTGAGCCAGATACTGTACCGTGTGTAGTGTCCATAATAAAACATCCTCCACTGTGCCTACTGCACATTATAATTTATAATAGTGCTGCATTCTAATCGAGTTATTTTGAGATTAACTTAGATTAATTGCTCAGAAGATTAATTTTATGCCACAACATCAATCTTGAGGGTAATTTTTAATGATAAACCAAGAGTAATATGCTGCAAAGATCTGTGAACAAGTATGACAGCATATTCATGTAAGCAAACTAAACACCAGTGCGGTTGAATACCACTGATGACCCGCCAAGGACGTTACAGTGATGTCAACATCAGCTGTTGCAGCCGGTAGCAATGATACTGTTGTGAATTCTATAGCTCAGGAACTAGTTTGTAGTGGCAGGATTAAAATAAGATTAATTCAAGATTAAAAATATTAATCGGAAGATTAATCGAGATTAATTATTTTGAAGAAATGCAGCACTAATTTGTAGTATACCTTACAAACGTGGAAACTTCATCTAAACCTTGGACACTGCATCTAAACCAGTTTCCTCAATGTTAGTACATGTGCACTCAGGAGTCGAATAGAATAGTTGGCATAGACAGATTGACTCCGAGCCGCTCAGCGAGCTGCTCAGCCGTCGGTCGTTTATCTGCCGGCAGTCTCACGCAGTCGTATATCAGTCGACGCTGAGGTCGACTACAACGTAATCTTTGTCCCAAAAACCTTTTAAAATCCTCCTCACATATGTGGCTAGATAGCTTGTCAATGACTTCATCCTGGCTGTCTCTCAGTCTGAAGTCATAACGCCTTTTTGCATCAATGTTTCGAGTGATGATGTATATCGTAAATAAAACCAACCCAAACGACCAGATATCTGACGCGCACACTGGTATGGGCTCGGGGTAGCGTTTAAATGGATGTGTGCCTGCCCCACTCTTTCCTGTGCCAGACTTCCTACAAAGACCAAAGTCACCGAGCAGAGCTTGAGTAGATGGTTCATCATCACTCTCAGCTATGAGGATGTTCTCCAGCTTTATATCCTTGTGTACGTATCCCTCTTCATGAATATAGATTAACGCTTCAGCCACTTGGCTCATGAGCCTCTTCACTTCCGCCCGCTCAGGCTCTTTTTCTTCCAAATACTCCAGCATGTTCCAGGTACAGTAATCCATTACCATGTAGAACTTCATTCCTAAAAGTGGGTAAAAAGAGGTAAAATTGATGGAGAACGGAAAGAAAAGTAATGACCAACCAGTTGATCTACTAGCTACAATAGATCAAAGATTGTGCCATCAATACTTACCTCTTGTCGCTGTCATGGCTTCCCGTAACCGCCTTGGACCCAATGAAGGTGCATTGACAATATCGATTAGATCATCTATACTGACAGTCTCATCGGTGGGAGGTTCCACCCAACTACACAAGCAGCGAATGATATTCCGGTGACGAAGTTCAGTAGACTGCAACACAGCTTCTTGGCAAGCCGTCAGGAACTGCAATGTCCTTGCACTATCTTCGGAAACAGACTTAGAACGTGTATATAGTTCTTTTGCACGATAATCAGTCTCATAATTCAAAACTATCTCCTTGACAGCGACGTACTCATATTGCTTGTCCCGTAGCCCTTCGAGGGCTTCAATGCACATCACGTTCCATACCCTGCCATAACCTCCTCTCTTGCTGGTATGATCCTTATCTTTATGGAAACAATTTTCAAAACGGCCTCGGTAAAGCCTGTTTGTTAACAAGTCTCTGATCTTGAGCTTTACATGCTCAGATAGATTCATATTCACACCACTGGATCAAGCGTACAATGACAGATGATCATGAAGGAACTCATTCGTATATGGATTCCCTGAGTAGCACACAAGAAAACAATTCGCCACGCAGTGTAGATGAGTGAGTGCTTGCAGTACGTACTGTTGCGGAATAGAAAGCCACTGACGAGTTGACTTGTTGTTATACTTACATTGTATGACTTTTGACACTAACCACGTAGTCGTCGACTTTTTATAGTCTGTCAACACTGTTTCAGTAGTGTTTTGGAATCGCACTTCCGAGACACCTACTTCTCAGTCAGATTTCTGACACAAACCGTGACGAGCACCGCTGATCCATTCCATTAGTACAAGGTTTCCACTAGCACTAGACACGTGACAGGAGTTATCCCATAACGCACGACGAGATGACAACTCCCACACAGATGGTCTCCAGGCTGATAATAACTACTAGCATGCCTAGCTCTGCTGGTGCTGACTATAACTATCCTCCCTCTACCTTCCTCTCTCTACCTTCCTCTCTACCTTCCTCTCCACCCTTCTCTCTCTACCCTCCTCTCTCTTTACCTCTCTCTTTACCTCTCTCTCTACCTTCCTCTCTACCCTCCTCTCTCACCCTCCTCTCCCTGTGACCCTCATACTCTATGTACCCCTCTCTCTCCCTCCCTTCCCCTCTCAGCGGATCAGAATAATGCTTGATGTATTGAGAGAATATAGCACCAGTGAAGAGTCACGTGTGTCAGCCTCAGTTCCACTTCCATTCACAATGCACCTGGCGATCGGTTGGTCGCATTGCGTCTGGGGCACAATGAGCCACAGACTCATTGTGCCAAAATACAACAGGGTAACGGTGCAAAAGTAGAAATGACTAGATGCCTCAGAGATGTAAGATGGATGTTGGTAAAAGGGAAGAGGTATCTGACTGTTACATCTATACGAATATCTCTCTCTCTCTCTCTCGACTCTGGCTCTCCTGATACACGACAGAAAGACAATTCTTACGCTAATGGTCATTAATTGACGGTCATATAGAGGCAGCCTATCCATTAGGTCTGCAGGATGGAGTACGACTATGATCTCTCATAACACAATGTCTGCAGAATCAATGAGTCCCTTATCATTTCTACTGAATTCTTATCGAGTTCTGCATACTAGCAATCAATTAAAGCTCTCCCTTTTATATGGGAGAAGTCCGTTTACATGATACGAAAATAGAAAAGTGTGTATAGACCTGTGCATCAATAGCCCCATCTGGTAGGAAGAAAAATGTCACATTACGGAACTCACAGTGTTCTCACTATGTACTGCATTGTGTGATTGGTTCTCCCAGCATGGTAACATGATAGGAAACTTGCAATGAAAGAGTGTCTTCACGTGTACATGTAGGTGGGAGAGCGCCATCTAGTGATTTGTGTCACTGCATAAACATTTTACATTTGAGCTTGAAAGAAACTTGGGTTTTCTCAAATACTCTCTTCGGGTCAGGGTCTTCGGTTGCACCCGAAGAAAGAATAATGTAGAAATAATATGGCACGTGTCTGGTTGCACCAAGAAAGGTCCAGTGTCTTTGCCAACGCCACTTCTCTTCGTATCACCCAAAAAATATCGCAGTCAGCAGGATTCGAACCTGCGCGGGCAGAGCCCAATTGATTTCTAGTCAATCGCCTTAACCACTCGGCCATGACTGCTTCTGTCAACCGCGTGTTCTATTGTCTATTTAAATCTTCACAACATCCATGTACGCCGTTTCATGCCCTTGACCTCAGCTAACAAATACGTTGTCAACTCTCGCTAGAAGACCGAGCTGCAAATTACTATGTCGTCGTAGTGTGTCGTAGTTCTCTTCTTCATCGGACAACATCGGGCCATATAGTGATTCCCAGCCAAAATCAGTTAGATATTCTTATTTATTACGAGATATTTCTGACATTGAATCATGTGGAAAGTCAGGGAGCTCGCCGATAAAGTGTAAGTGCTGTCTACAATAACTCGGTCGCCGGTGACAACGCCTACTTATCGACAAGTTCCCAGATTGTCATAACCATATTCTTCTTGTTCGACGCCCACTTATCAGTTTACCTTGATAGCAGCACTATTCTTGTAGACTAGCACAAGGAGATGGCGCATGATCTAAGTGATGTAACATTTATTAGTCCCTTCTGGTTTTACTGTCTGTTCTGCTCTCGTTCCAATTCCTATATGATGATGTAGGAAATAGACATTTATGCGTCCAGTGTGACAAATACCTATGAACTTTCAACGAATTGTATGTTGACAACCTCCTAATTTATTTACAGAACTAATGTAGTGATGAACTACACGGAGGCAGAAGCTAAGGTACGTGAAGCTACTAATGAGGAGGCATGGGGGCCCCATGGTACGCTGATGTCTGAGATCGCTCAACTGACTAACAGTTACGAGGCTTTTCCTGAGGTGATGGGGATGTTATGGAAGAGGATGCTACACGACAATAAGAGGGACTGGCGGCGTGTGTATAAAGTGAGTCGCTCATCTACCTGTTCTTGGATAGCCCACCAGTAGTAGCTTTGCCAGCCATTGTTGATATTAGAAGTAAACAAATTCTTATACAATTGCGGATTTATGCATAGTTGTGGATATTTTCTCTGTTAAATTGTTGACATGAGACAGGTAGACTGATAAGTGTCATAGATATTGCTGTTGAATGTTAATTCAGTCTTTTTTTAGTTCTACATGATAAGTTTCTTTGGTTTTCCTGTGTCCGTCACTCACTCTGTTTGTATATGCCTATATAGTCATTGCTGCTGCTGATGTACCTTCTACGTAACGGGTCAGAGCGTGTTGTTTCATCAGCGCGAGAGCACACCTATGACATGAGGATGCTGGAGTCCTACACCTATACAGACGAACACAACAGAGACCAGGGCATCAATGGTACGGCCACTCTGCAGCTACTGCATGTGCTCTTGTATCAGGAGGAGGCAAAGTTAGTGATTCTCGTGTGTTACAGTCCGACAGAGAGTCAAAGACATCCTTGACATTCTCTCCGATGATGATTTGCTGCGAGATGAGAGAAGGAAGGCGAGGAAATTAAAAGACAAATATGTAGGTTACTCAGGCGGCGGCAGCGGCGGCATGCATTGTAAGTATCTCACGGTGTTAACTCGCGTTCCTTAGTCTGGCTGTGATTATAGACTGTATTTATATCGTATAGCTGGGTCCTATGGTGGCTCATACTCTGACAGGGGAGGCGAATCCCTCGATGACATTGACACCTTTGATCACTCGCGCAATAGAAGAATGAATCCGGCGGAGCAGGCCATCGACAGAGTGACCAGCACAGTAAAAGAGCTGTGGAACAGGCGGCGCAACTACGAGAGTGGAGGCCCTCACTATGACGGGTACGAGGGGGGGGGGACTGATATCAGGCTGCGTTGCGAAAGGCTGGCTGACCATCTGGAATTTTTGTTGACAGGGGAGATGATTTCCAGGATGATTTTGGTTATAACAATCGGAAGAGCAGCCCAGGTGGCTTTAGGGATGAGTTTCAAGATGACTTCGGCAGAGACTCAAATCACAGATCTCCTTCCCGGAAAAGTCCTTCCCACTCTCATTCTAGAAAGGTATTATATCTGTCTTTATATCCCGCCTCACTCTAACATCATGAGGTCACCACTGCTCATTATCTCCGAATTTCTCACAGACCACCGAATTTCAAGATGATGATGACGATGATTTCAATCCCCGTGGAAAATCCAATGGTGCTCCCAAAAAAGCTCAAGAAGGTGAGCGCAGTCCCAGGCTCGCTGTACACTGACTGCGTTACTGACTCGCCGAGTCGCCAACTGACCGAGTCGCCGAGTGACTGACTGACCGAGTCGCCGACTGACCGAGTCGCTGGCCGACTGAGTCACGGACTGACCGAGTCGCGGACTGACCGAGTCGCGGACGGACCGAGTCTCTGGCCGACCGAGTCGTGGACTGACCGAGTCGCGAACTGACCGAGTCTCTGGCCGACTGAGTTACTAAGCGATGTGTTAAGTAAACATGTTCTGAGCTGTCTTCTGTTTCTCTCACTTGACAGATGAGGAGTTTGCAGACTTCTCCAAATTTGGTTCTGACAACCAGACAAGCAGCCAAACGTCAGTAATTGACCATTTGATCATCTCCTCTCTGCCCCTCTATAACACTGCTCACACTCTACCTACTCTTGCCAGGAACACAGAGTTTGCTGACTTTGCGTCTGCTAGTTTCCCATCCCCACCGTCTGGCCCGAGCAGCCCTACAGCTCCCACAGCTCCTGCAGCTGTTATCACACCAGCTGCCCCTCAGGCTACCCTTCTGGATGACTTGGAGGGACTGTCGCTGGGCACCAGCTCAGTATGTTATCTCATCCTCATCTCCACCACACGCTACTCACCGACTCCACTGACGCTGTAAATTCTCTTTCAGCCTCAAGTTCCTCCGCCTGTTCGACCTGCCAGTCAAAACATGATGGCCAGCGGTGGAATGCCTCTGTTCTCATCACCAAATGTCATGTCCTCACCGAATACCGTTATGTCGCCACCAGTGCAGCCCCTACCACCATCCCATGACCTCATGTCAGGCGGCCAAACATTCCAGCAGCCAATGCTGTCATCGAACCCTCCATTGCAGCCCAGTGCCATTGCCTCACCTATGTCCACACCCATGTCGATATCTATGACAGGCACTAATGCAGGTCTACCCAACACTATGTCTGCTCAGCCAATGCAGTCGCCGGTAAGCTCTGAGCTCGCTGTATGACTCCTACTGCAATCCCTGTACTAGCTATAAGACTTGTGTCTCTCCCTCTCCCCCTCTCCCTCTCCCCCTCTCCCTCTCCCTCTCACGCTGTGCTCTCTCTCTCTCTCTATCTGTCTTTCTGTCTTCAGATGCTCGGATCCACATGGAACAATAGTGGCCCTGTGAACATCAGCCTGGACAACTTGGGCAGAATGCAGCAGAAGCAATCCGCCCCCAGCATGAATCAGTTAGCATGTAAGCATCTGCCCGCCTGTCCATTCGGCGACAGCTCAGTTACTCATTCATTAAGAGTTGTCTCCTCCCTCCGCTCTGGCAGATTCAGGCCCTCACCCCCAGATGGCCGGTATGCCTATGATGCAGCCTGGTACAGCCTTCCCAGCTTCTAACATGAATATGATGGGCCAGCAGGCAATGATGAACCCGATGGCCACACCCATGGGTGAGTACAGCGCACTGCTATTCCCTGATAATTTCTCCCTTCACTAGACAGCTGGGTCTGCTGTAGGCACTGGAATGGCTCAGCCTATGATGGGTGGCGTAAGACCACCAACGGTGAGCCCACAGCAGCAGGCAATGCAGCAGCGAGCTGACACAGCATTCGCTTCACTCGGCTCATTCAAGTAGACTCCGGCTCCTCTACTTACTACTCACTGTGCGCTGTCAGTCAACTAGCTATAGCTTAATTTATTATGCACAATTTTACAACAACAGTAGCATCAACATTGACACGTTCCTGTAATGGCTTGTGATGTCCTGTTCTTCATAATGTAGTGTTATTATGACCTTTCACGGTTATTTTTCTATGATTGTCATCAATTTCTTTCATTAGGAATGCTCTTTACAATTATTAAAATATCGATGTATATATGATGATAAAATAATGCCCTTTATTTGTTCTCCACAAAAATATAAAACATCTATTCTGCATCATAGTCAAATTCACCCTGTATGCGACGGCAGAGCTGAATATCCTTGGGCATGATTGTCACTCGTTTGGCATGGAGGGCGCAGATATTAGCGTTCTCGAACAGATGGACCAGGAACGCCTCACAGGCCTGCAATAGTGACAGGCTAGTTATCTGTGTCTCATCGGCTACACGGCCACTTCTCATCTTACCTCTTGCAGTGCTTGTATGGATGTGGCCGTCCAACGCAGGTCCAGGGCGCCACGTACATGCATACCAATCTCTCTTACCTGCGAAAGAGACGAAGAAGTCATATTACTATTTATCAGCTCCACTGATCTGACTCTTGTCTGCAGAGGATCAGCAGTAGCCAGTTCTCCGGCTCATACATCAGTATAGTCGCATATACGGACACAATGCGACAGTGTAGGGGGCCTCGTAGCACGTGTCCACTCATAAGCTGCGTTTACACCATCCGAGACTCGGTCGGACTTCGAAAAGGGAGGTAACTGCCACGTCTGACCTGGGACTTTTCGCTCTGGATTCAGTTTGGCTCTGGAGCCATTTCTGCCCAGATTATCTCGCTGACTCTTGTGCATTGATTGTGTAAGCAGTGAATAATTGCAATGTTTGTATAATGAATAATCTGAGGAGAAATTGAAGGTACAGGCCGGACAAGCATGTTTTACACCGGACTGTACTCATGGCTGGGACTAGAGTGCCTGATCAGATTTATCCCCAACATCTATTGAACTTGGGTTTTGATCTGGCCCAGAGAATGAGGAGGTATGGATGGGACTCCAGTCGATCTGCACATCAATGTTTGTTCACTGAGGTGGCATCAATTTCTCTTACTAATTCCATATATGAGAGTATTTTGTTGAAATGACACCCATAAAAAAACCTATAAATAGATGAAGCTGGCAAGAATGGTTTTCACTGGTTTTAACCCTCTTAACTCTCTGCACTAACAATTTTTCCTTGTTATGATCACATGATCAGAGTTACGATGCTGAATCAAACGGTCAGTAATGTAAGACTAGACTAAGACTGATCGATGGTAACTACCATTGGAGTGTATGATATATTTATCACTGGTCATAGATCTGACACCTGCCTAGAGGTGAAATAAGCCAACAGAAACAGATTTTTTATCATAGTATTTGTACAAACCAGTCGAGCGAATGGCAGCTTCCTCAACAGCAAGTTAGTAGACTTCTGGTAGCGGCGGATCTCGAGGAGAGCTTTGGTACCAGGTTTGCGACGATGTCGGATTGGTGATTCTACACAAAAAAATGATGGTAAAGAATTTACTTACATAAAAACCTAAAGTAATCATGACAAGGAATGTGTAAGGCTGTATTGGTCTACCACCAATACTTTGAGAAATTTAATTCGGTAATCTAACATCTTGGAAGAGTATGTACGATACATCTATTCAACTCTGCCACATCGTACAGTATTAGTATTGACTTGATCAAGAATTGTACTCCTTGCTTCTCATCATTCCCATAACATCATGCAACATGGTTGGAAATACAAAATATGTCTTCCTGAGAGTTAGAGTCACTTAGTGGAAAGGTTCAGCACGAGGGATACACTCTTCACGAGAATCGGCTCCATGGGTAGGGTCTCCTTCAGTTAGTGACAGCGAAAGGGATTTAAAGGTACCAAACGTACCTTTACGTCGATCATCAGGCCCTGGTCGCTTTGAACTGAGCCTTTTCGCTGGCTTACCACTCTTTATACGTGTCATCTGTGTTTGTTAGTACATGAAACAGAGGGCAACGGATGGATGAGTAGCCGCACCAGCGCAATCATTGGGCACAGCGCATGCCAATAGAAGATTAACAACGGTTAGAGGTTTGTATGACAACAAAAACTTTAGGCACAAGTCAGTAAATTGATTTTGATTGATCGATCGATTAAGGTTGACAACAAAAGAAACGTACCACAGCAACTTCGTGTTCACGGATGGTGTATCATCCTCTTCAGAGCGGTATATATATATATGTACCGCTCCGATCCTCTTTGGTGTATTCAACTTCGTGGCGGGAAATATATGGCCTTGACCTAAATTAGCGCAGCGTACACCGAGGTATCTTTGTCGGTGTTTTTCGTTCACGCAAGTCGAACACAAGGAGAGGAGTGAATGAAACGCTGAACGCTGAAGCGCTGACGAAACGAGGACTTCAAGTCTGAAGGTAAAACTCAAAGTTGCATAGTGTTGCTTCTCTGGTACTACTTTGTCACTATTCTCTAGCCATGTTTGTCATTTTCAGCTCTATTTTAATCCACTGCATTCTCACAGTGTGTACAATCAATGATGTCTACGGGATTTATGCAGTAGTAAACTAGTGTCGTCATTTTACCAAAGTTTATCTGATATCGTGTCGTCATATTATATTGATGCTCATTCTTGGAATTTCAGTTCAATGATGACTAATATATCCCAATAATCTCACCTGTTTAGTGTGCACAGGTGTACGGTAGGCCCATGTCAGTTGTTTAGATCGATTGAAGGGGAAAGAACTGTCTTAGCATGTCCAAACCTTTCCGGTCTCTAATCAAAGTTAATTGACGGTTCACCTGTTTATAGCCTTGTGAATGGTAGTAGCGTTTACATGATACCAGGAATTGCCGCTGAACAATGTTGAGCTGAACTCTAAAGGCCAAACATCTCTTATCTGACATTGCCATGTGCAATACGATGTGTTTATAGGATATGCAAGTTATAAAAGGCTCAATTTTGATGTTCAGTGGCAGTTCAGTATCATACTATAATATTATGTGCATCAGAAACGTTTTACGAACAATACTGGGTCAAAAATAAAAAGCACTACTGGACAATCTTACTTAAACGGGAAGAAGACAACTCCGGATAAATCAGTTGACGCTAGTGATTGTTTCCTCTTGTGGTACTGCCATCCACTCACTGATTGACTTGAGTCACTATAGCGATGGATAATGGATGACTTATAGTCTGGAAGTGCTAAATACCTGTGTAAAGCTATCAAGACTACATGGGTTTTACCTGCGTTGTTACTACTCGTATGGATAGCATGGTGTCTTGATCTGAGACTCTGAGTGCTTGTCTGCAGTATTAAATATTAACAAGGTTATTTACATGGTTTGCACAGGCTGCGCTCACTCTCTGGAAGCTATCAGTGGCGGATACATCCGTGACATCCACAACATCCATCCACAACGGTTAGCTGATATGGCCACGTCTTCTAGCTGTGTGTTCTGTCGCATATTGAATAGAGAGCCAGACACCAACGGAAGGCTGACAGCTATCTTGTTCGAAGATGAACTAGTAGTTGCTTTCAGAGACATTAGGCCAGCCACTAACCATCATTACCTCGTCATTCCTAAGAATCATGTGACCAATCCTAAATCTCTGACTGTCGATGATAGAGACCTTGTGCTGCACCTGCATCGAGTTGGGAATCAGCTTCTGGATGAGCGAGGCGCGGCACTCGAGCCCAATACTCGCTTGCTTGGGTATCAGTGGCCACCCTTTAATTCAGTTCCTCACCTTCACCTGCACGCAATCGGTGACGTGAACAGCATGGGTATCATGGCTAAGGCAGTATATATGAGGAATGCACCATGGTTTGCCACTCACGACTGGCTACTGGATCGACTGAGTTAATCTTAGTCACTCAGTCCACCGATGGAGAGATGTGTTATATACTGTGACTCGATTAACATCTTCCTCGGTAACGCCAGAGGACAATCTTTGTATGTGTCTATTTGGGGTGTGGCTGCTTGTGGCTATCTTCTATTCTGTATCCAGGCGACCAGCACTGAATTATTTTACTGGATGGTTATTTTTTGATTGTCAATTTATTTAGAGGGACAATAAAACATATTTAAGACGTAAACAGAATGCAGGCTGATTGGTAGATGTTTTACTAGCTAAATGGCTGCTTGTCGGCTGGCCTGTCATGTCGCAATATTTCATTGCCAGATGCAGGAACCAACTTCACAGACACTCAAGAGTGGCGCCGCTCAGGCGAGTGGAGAGAAGAAGCGTACACTAGAGAGCGACGAGGAGGACAACGTTGATGACTATGAGCGGCTGGATGAGGATGACATAGAAGGTATGCGCAGGGGAAACGACTTAAAGTAACTAGACTCCACCGCCAGCCTGACTGTTCTGTACTCTATCAGGGCAGGAGGATGATACCATAGCCTTCGACGGCAATATCGCCATCATGCCATTCAATATGAAGGAGGAAATGCAGACGGGGCATTTCGATAAGACCGGTACTTACATCTTTGATAAAGAGGTGAGTTTATCAGAGAGCAATCATGTCATGTCTACTGCAATTGCGGGCCTGACATTGATAAGTCTGGCTATGGCTTTGTGTCTCTCCCCCTGCCTCCCTGGTGATAAGTATAGTCCCTGATATCGCTACTAACCACTTATCATGTGATAACGGGAAAGGAAGGGAAGGAGAGGGAGAGAGGGAGGGAGAAGTATTGTGTAATAATCCTTGATAAATATGTAGGAAGAGATCAGAGATGGATGGATGGACAATATAGACTGGGTCAGAGTCAAGAATAAGGATAGCAAGGAGGGAGATACGACGGCTGGAAGCGATCACCTGTCTGAGCCAGAACAGATCGATACATTGGCCACACGGAAAGGTGGGTGCCTCCATCTCCCTGTGTGCCAGGATCCCAGTAGAGCCAGGATTTGTATTCCTTGTCTTTCTGCCTGTAGAAATGGTAGCGATTATGCAACCTGGTGAAAGTGTTGCTAAGGCATTGAGAAGGTTAGGCGGAGCGCAGAAGAAGATGACATCTGCCCAGAGGTTAAAGGCCAAGAAACAAGGGATAAAGCCTACAGAGGAGGAGCTGAAGCAGCAGAAGCTATTTCAATCTCTTACATCGCTGGCTGATCTCCTCATCCAGACAGGTACAGACAGGTGCTTCATCTGTGCTCCAACACCTTTAACTGAGCTACTGTTGAACAAGATTCGACAGCAACTGTCTAATGGCAGTGAAAATAGCGGCAAAAGATTATCACTATTGTAGAACAGGAAATTTTTGCGTTCGTTTAATTTTTGCATTTTTAAGAATTTTTGGCTGATCGCGAAAATTGAACACACAAATATTTCTTTGTTCAATTGATTGTCTGTACACTGGCAGCAAGTAACACAAAAATACATTTTCACAAAACTATACACAAACTAAAACGCAAAGATTGTGCTCACTAAAATTTCCTGTTCTACAGTATCGTTAGAATTTGCTATAGAAATTACACTGATCATAACTTATATAGGAGATGATTTTAAAGGGAACGATAACATTTCTGTCGCTATCAAATCCGGCTCCACTGTATCCGAGTGCTGCTGTATATGCAAGTCACCCCCATTTTATATTCTCCATTTCAATAATTTCCTTGTACATTCTGAGTAGTACAGTGCAGTACAGTATAGTACAGTACAGTATAGTATAGTACAGTATAGTATAGTACAGTATAGTGCCTGTTTGTTGTAGTATCATTTTTTATCGGTGACATTATCTGACTTCATGCAGTAGTTTACTTTCTAGGTTACATGGAAATATATGATGACACGTATGAGAAGTTGACCTATCAGATCAGCCAATCAGAGCAGCAGACCAAGAAACGTGCACTGGAAGACGAAGATGCAGCACTGGACATGTTTGGTGAAGACTTTGATGAGAAGCAAGCCAAGTCAGATGGTGCAGGTGTGACCAGGGTAGATGATTTACTTCACTGGTCAATGGATGACTGCTGAGCCAGCGTCTATGTTTTAGATGAACCAGCGGAAAAGAAAGTGAAAGCTGATGTTGGATCGTCGGTGAATACAGATGAGGTGATGTGGGAGTACAGACTAAAGAATGAAGACGGGGCGGAGATACACGGCCCGCACTCAAGTCAAGATATGGAGGAATGGACGGATGAGAACCGATTCCCTGATGGCGTGTTTGTGAGGAAGGTGGGGTCAGGCAGCGACTTCTACTCGTCGAGGCGGATAGACTTCGGTCTGTACACATGAACAGCCGCATCCAGCCAACAATTCGAGTGTAAATCAATTTGTGTACATAGTATTCGTAAAACTAAAAATTGGTACTAAAAATAGTGTTGTAATCAAACAGCTCAGCTGTCTGTATGCTGCAGTTGGTGCTGTGTCTGCTGCTGTCGATATTCCTGCGTTTGATACAGTTTATTATCGCTTGTATACGCTTCCTCCTCTCAGCTGAAACGGGTTTAATACTGCTGTAGCTGTTAGCCGCTGCTGCTTTATGATGCATCGATCCCTGACCGTTAGTCAGCGAGTTGGATGACCTGCTGCCGCTATCACTTACAGCAGTACCAGTGGCAGGCTGACCAGTGGCAGCCTGACCAGGGGCAGCAGTAACATATTTACTGAAGCTGTGCATTAGATCTATCCTGGGCACAACGTCTTGGCTCGGCGTTTGCCTCCCATCACTATGTTCATAGTAATCATTGAGACTGATAGGTGGTTTGCTCGTAGTCCTGTGAGGTAGGCTAGTAGGTAACTTGTAGTTGACTATCGGAGCCTGAGGTGTGTTCATAGGGTGCCAGGTTTCTTGCAGCTGCTGTCTGACTCCGCTTCTCTTCATAAATTTCCCAGTCAGGTTGATGTCGTGTATGCGTTTTGATACTGTTGCTGATCTCCTCTCCCCAGACTCATCCATTATATACTGTCTGATGTCATCGACAGTCACTGACTTGCTGCTTGATCTGCTGTTTGCATGATTAGAAATAGCCTGAGTATCCTGTAGGTGTCTCACACCATCATTTGTGGAATGTACCACGACCCGCCAATCTTCTGACGGCCACCTACCAACGATTCCATATTATCCTGCTGTTATCATATGCAGTACATGAAACTGCGTACATGTAGATAAATAAGTTGCTGAACTAAGACGAGACTGTTGTATGGATATACTGCTCAAGTGACCCAGTACAAATGACACAGTACAAGTGACCCAGTACAAGTGACCCAGTACAAGTGACCCAGTACAAGTGACCCAGTACAAGTGAC
>ERZ1740065.768-NODE-768-length-17994-cov-9.304142_pt1 | contig 17994 bp, 18 predicted proteins | sample MGYA00581738_ERZ1740065 | MGnify/ENA primary metagenome ERZ1740065 (study PRJEB43018, sample SAMN04849749) | marine metagenome | isolation source: floating plastic debris | place: Pacific Ocean | collected 2008-09-01 | study: EMG produced TPA metagenomics assembly...
AATAGCAGCAGATCTTGGGCGACAAAAACGCCGATCTGCGCGGCATAGAGCACCAACATCAAGCTATAAAACAGCCGGGGCCGACGATTGACCCGCCAAGCTGACAGCATCGAGAGCGTGGTAACCAGACCCGCCAGCAGTACTAACGGAGCCGACAAACCATCGACAGAAACCGTCCAGTTCAGCCCGAGGCCGGTATCCAAGAAAACGTTTCAACGATTTGAAAGTTGGCCTGGTTGGGATCGTAGTGCGTCCAGAAGATGTAGCACATCAACGCTAGTTCCAGCCAACCAACACTGACGGCATACCAGCGAATTAGGTCATTGTTGGTGCCGCGCACGATGGGTAAAAAAGGTATTGCCATCGCTGCGACGAGTGGCAGCAGAACGAGAAGCGTGAGCCAGGGAAAGTGAGCGATCGTCATAGTGATTTAAGAATTGATACCTGAATGTACCTTGCGGGGTGTCCCTTGCCCTAAACTACCGATCGCTGCAAGCTGGGGAGCAATCTCTCTAACGCTGGCTGAGAGAGCAGTTGAACCAATCACTAGAGTCGCCGCTATTTGCCGCTGTCGGTTTTGGGCCTTGTCGGTAAAGGAATCGCCCTGCATCGAATAAATTCTATGCAAAGTGATTAATCATTTACTTTATTCTATGATTTAAGCACTCTGTGAGTATTTTTGCTAGTGTGATCGCGGTTTATCCCTCGACCACTTTTTGCAACGCCTCTTCATTCAGAGAGATAGAAGTATTATTGGACAGCTCCTTGAGTCGGTTTTGACTACAGAGGCATTACTGAATTCCCTTTGAAGATTTAGTAAAGTAAGCTCTGTATGATTTCGCTCGATAAAGCTTCGCCAGTGATGGCATCGAGGAGCGGCTGAGTCCCCCTTCATGATCTCTACGGGAAAGTTGCGATGTTCAGGCAAACGATGAGCGTATGGGCAAGTGCGATCGCGTTGGGCGTTGGGTTTGCGGAGTCTGCCGCAGCTGTTGACTTCAAATTCCAATTTGAAAACGATCTGAACGGTGGTGGCACAGTGGAAGGGGTGATTCGAGGGCTGTCAGATGAAGGCATTTCAGCTGCGACTAGCGTTGAGATCACCAGCAATACGTCCGGATTTGGCTTGGGTGAATATGTCGGCGATCCTCTGATCAACAGTTGGACCGTTTCGGGAGGCATACTCACTGGCTTTGCCTTTTCCAGTTCTGGTAGTCGGAACACGTCCCCTGATGTGACTGACAGCACGCTCTTTTTGAATTCATCGTTGCTAGCCGGTGCATCGTTCCGCGCAGGCCTGAGCGACTCGCCTGGTAGTATCGTGACCGGAGCACCTGACGTGACGACCGCAGATATCGCGCTCACCTTTCCTCAAGACAACGGCGATACTGAGCCCATCACCGGCGCGTCGGTTACGACATCCATTCCTGAACCGACGTCGGCTTTAGCCCTGTTGACTGTTGGCGCTGTGGTCGCCTGTGGAGCCTGGAAAACTAAAGCGTCCTAAGGACCAGTCATTCTGGGGCGCGTCCCCGTTGGCATGATCTCAGTCCTGTAATTAACGCATTCCAGAATGGCTTGCGTGAGATGACCAGCGCACACCCTGATCGAGATTGAGAACAAAGAGTTCGTCGCTTAGAAGACGTTTTATCTACTAGTGCCGGGGAGCTCCTGTTGCAAGCCTTCCACGTGGCTCAACGCAACGCTGTTGATATCCAATCGGTGACCCAAGGCATGAATGTGCGCTGAAGCAGCGAGTCGATAGTTTAGCTGCCGCCAGTGAACGGTATGACCGCATAGTTGGATTATCTACCGCGAAGAGAGGCGGGTGAAACTGCTGACGTTGGGTAATCGCCGCATCACCTGAGTATCGATGGGGCAAGCTCGCTGTCCGAGATCCTTTCGATAGTTTGAAGCTGACGACAGCAATCGGGTTAATGACGGAATGACAAACAAGGCGAATGATTCTCTTTCGGTCAGCCCGTACCGGAAAGTAAGTCTCTCAGAACTTTTGGTGACCGTCCGATCTGGCTCCTGCTTGGGGTTAGAATGACGTGCATGTATTCCTCGTCAGAGAGACTGAAGCGTCACTGTTGAACTTCACCTCAAAGGATGTCAAAGGTCGGGGCAATCGCTCATCTGAGTTCTCCGCCTTGTTAACCGACGGCCAGGAGTGCCTCACAATGGGTGCTCTAACGCCCTCTCTGTTTGGTCATTTCGCCCACAATCGCCTTGCTAACGCGGCCTATCACGCACCATGAGAATTCTCGGCATTTCCGCTTTTTATCACGACAGCGCCGCTGCCTTGGTCATTGACGGCACTATCATCGCTGCCGCCCAAGAGGAGCGATTTTCGCGCAAAAAACACGATGCTAGATTTCCGGCCCAGGCCATTACCTACTGTCTGCAGGCGGCGGGACTCGCTCTGACCGATATTGACACCGTCGTCTTTTACGAAAAGCCTCTCATTACCTTTGAACGGCTGTTAGAAACCTATTTGGCCTATGCGCCTCGCGGGTTTAAATCGTTTTTGGTGGCGATGCCGGTTTGGCTCAAAGAAAAGCTGTATCTCAAATCGATCCTTAAAAGAGAGCTGCGTGAGTTGGGGCAATGTGAGCGATCGCAGCTGCCACAGCTGCTTTTTACCGAACATCATCAGTCCCATGCGGCGTCGGCGTTTTTTCCTAGCCCCTTTGAACAGGCGGCGGTCTTGTGTTTAGACGCTGTGGGTGAGTGGGCGACGACGTCGCTCTGGCTCGGTCAGGGCAATCAACTCATCCCCCAATGGGAAATCAATTTTCCCCATTCGTTGGGCTTGCTCTATTCCGCGTTTACCTACTATGCGGGGTTCAAGGTCAACTCAGGCGAATACAAACTCATGGGGCTAGCGCCCTATGGTGAGCCGATCTATCAGGACTTGATTCTGCAACACTTGGTGGATTTGAAGTCGGACGGCACCTTTCGCCTCAACCTGTCGTACTTCAACTATGCGGTCGGACTCACCATGACCAACCGCAAGTTTGATGAGCTGTTTGGTGGCCCCCCGCGTCAGGCCGAAAGCGAAATTACCCAACGCGAAATGGATTTAGCGGCCTCTGTGCAGGCCGTGGTGGAAACCATTGTGCTGCGCTTGGCTCAAACGGTGCAGCGAGAAACTGGTACGGAAAACCTCTGTCTGGCGGGAGGCGTCGCGCTGAACTGTGTAGCCAATGGTCGACTGCTGCGAGAAGGACCGTTTAAAAACATCTGGATTCAGCCAGCGGCGGGGGATGCCGGGGGAGCCTTGGGCGCAGCGCTGGCAATCTGGCATCAATATTGCGATCGCCAACGTCCAGCCTCACTCACCGACGGTATGCAGGGCGCTTACTTGGGGCCGAGCTTTAGCCAACCCTCAATTCAGCGATCGCTCGATGCGTTGGGTGCGACCTATCAGCAGCTCGACGACGAGGAACTGCTGACTCAAGTGGCTGAAATTCTGGCACAGGAAAATGTGGTGGGCTGGTTTCAAGGGCGTATGGAGTTTGGCCCACGCGCGCTGGGTAACCGCTCGATCATTGGCGACCCTCGCAGCGCCAAGATGCAGTCCGTGATGAATTTGAAGGTCAAATATCGCGAGTCCTTTCGACCGTTTGCCCCGTCCGTTTTGGCCGAGCGGGTCTCCGACTATTTTCAAATCGATCGCGCCAGCCCCTACATGCTTTTTGTGGCCCCGGTACAGACCGATCTGCAGATTCCCATGACGGCTGAGCAGCAGCAGCTCTTTGGCATTGAAAAACTGAATGTGCCGCGATCGACAATTCCCGCCGTCACCCATGTTGACTATTCCGCCCGCATTCAAACGGTGCATGCAGACACCAACCGCCGCTACTATGACCTGATCAGCCGGTTTGAACAAAAAACGGGCTGTGCGCTGTTGGTCAATACTTCGTTCAACGTGCGGGGCGAACCGATTGTGTGCACTCCCGAAGATGCCTATCGCTGCTTCATGCGCACTGAAATGGACTATTTAGTGGTTGAGAATTTTGTGCTCAAGAAGTCTGATCAAAAACCCTGGGCCAAGGACGATGCCTGGCAGCAGGAGTTTGAGTTGGATTAGAGAAGCCTAAGCTCAGGTTTTTGAGAGCCTATTCGAATCGCTGTGAGTTAAGCCTCCCGAGGAAATCATGTCGCCGGGTCAAAGGTTCATTCCGGTTTCAGCCCACCCCAGAGGTCGGGGATTGTGAGTTTGGATCTCGTCAATGTCTACGCCGGTCTCTTTGTCGAAGCCTGTAGTGGCATTTTGATCAGCTTTTGTCAGCTGCTGGCCTTGGTCGTGATTGCGATCGGCGTAATTCGCGCTAACCAGCGCTTCCCCCCAAAGACAGTTGAGCGAGATCGCCTGAGTGTGCTGTTGCATCAGAATATTGAGAAATTGAGGATAGGTAACGGTGATACCGCCTCTGCCTGTAGGATCAAAGCTGCTAGTCCCGACTGGCACCGTAGAATCTTGTCATTTTAATCACCCCCTAATCGGAATTTAGATTTTGAAAAATGCCTCTCCTCCCAGCAATGCGCTATTGACACCGGTCATTCTGCTTGCCGTCGTTTTGTTTGTGGTACTGAATAGCTTTGTGGTGATAAATCCTGGGCAGGCAGGGGTACTCAGCGTTTTGGGCAAAGCGAGGGACGGTGTCTTGCTAGAGGGTATTCACGTCAAACCGCCGCTGGTTTCTATCGTCGATATCTACGATGTGACAGTGCAAAAGTTTGAAGTGCCCGCGCAAAGCTCAACGGAAGACCTCCAGGATTTGACGGCTCGGTTTGCGATTAACTTTCGCCTTGATCCGTTGGGTGTTGTAGAGATTCGCCGCACCCAAGGCACGCTGGCGAATATCGTCTCTAAAATCATTGCGCCGCAAACGCAGGAATCATTTAAAATTGCCGCTGCCCGGCGAACGGTGGAAGAAGCCATCACCAAAAGAAACGAACTCAAGCGAGATTTTGACGAAGCCCTCAGTGAACGGCTCGAAAAATACGGCATTCTGGTGCTAGATACGAGCGTGGTTGATTTAGACTTTTCACCAGAATTTGCCCGCGCAGTCGAAGAAAAGCAAATCGCGGAGCAGAGCGCCAAGCGAGCGATCTATGTGGCTCAAGAGGCGGAGCAACAGGCACAGGCAGATATTAATCGAGCCCAGGGTAAGGCTGAGGCGCAGCGATTGTTAGCCGAGACGTTAAAGGCTGAGGGCGGACAGCTGGTGCTGCAAAAGGAAGCGATTCAAGCCTGGAAGGAAGGCGGCGCTCAGATGCCAAAGATATTAGTCATGGGTGGCGATGAGCAAGATACTGCACCCTTTCTGTTTAATTTCAAAGAGGCGCAATAGTTAAGCGATCGCGGAGCGTTTCCGAAATCCGACCTGCCGCCCTCAATCGGTGTGTAGCGCCATTTTTTCAGGGGTTAAAGGGTTGCGATGGTCGAAGATCGGTCCAGAGGAGCATCGCGCCATAAACCATTGGCCTACACTGAGGTCAGGTCAAAGTTCTCGCTGCGCTATGCCCCATCCTGATTTTCCCGATCGCATTCGCGCCCTACCCAAGTTTGATGGCCCCTTTGATGCCTTTCGCTTGGCGGCTCAAGGCTGCGAAGTATATTTCGCCAGTTATCCTGCTGGTACAACTATTGACAGTCACCACCATGAAACGGATAACTATGGGGTGATTACTCAAGGCGAGTTGATTTTGGCGATCGGAGACGAGGAGCAGCGGATTGGCGTGGGGCAGTGGTATCACGTGGCGGCGCAGGTCAGTCATGCTGCTCGGTTTGAACAAGACACTGCTGAAATTGAGTTTTGGTTTGATGCTGATGTTAGCCGCTGAATGGTCAAATTTGGCGGAGCATAACGTTTTCGCAGTTGCAGCTTAGGACGACTGTTGTTGGGTTTTCTGACAGCAACTCAACCTACGGCTAGGGGCGATTGTACTGCAACAGCCCAATCATGCTCCTGTAGATGATCGAGAGAAGTGAAGCTTGGATATTGCTTGAATAGGTGCAAGTTAAACATGTGCAATTTCACCAAACTCATCGACAGCTTTAGCTCAAGTAGTGGTGAGGAACAGGCATTCGCATTAGATAAATTTCTAGAGTTTGAGGTATGCGAATCTGCCAAAATGATTGCTGATTCGTTAAATAATTTAGATAAAGATGATAATGGTGCGTTGCAAATCAAGGCGATAAATACACTAGGATTCATCGGTAGACAAGACGTAGCATACGTGGGCTCAACCCTAGTTGAACTATTGAGTCATGTGGATGATGTTACAAGATTTGAGACACTAGATGCGCTTGCTGAATTAGGCTATCTTCCTGCAATTGAAAAGGCCATCTCTTTAATTGAAACTGACACAGAGTGGCTAGTTCGTGTTTCAGCTATAGAAGCATTAGTTACCCTAACTGAGCTGAACAGCCAGAAAGTCAAAGACACTATAGATGCACTTTTCAAGGCGCTGAAGGACGATTCATCAGTAGTAGTTAGAGACTATTCTGCTTGGGCTATTGCTGTGCTTGGCGATGGACGATCAATACCCGCTTTAGACGAATGTTTTAAGGGTGAGAATGAGGAAAGAGTTCAAGCAATGATCTCTTTAGCAAAGCTTTATCTGGGAGATCTTAACTCTTTAGAAACTTATACGAGAATTTTATCTAGAGCAAGTTCTGAAACAGTAACTCCGTTATTAAATGCATTGGAAGATTTATTGAGCAGAGGTGCAAAACAGTTAAGCAACGAAGATGCCACTTTGCTGAAAGAAAAACTGCATAATATTTCAGAAATTGCCTCCGAAAATGAAGTGGCTATTCAGAGGATAATGGCTATGATTGATACTTTTAAAGCACTTCAGAGCTGATTATCAATGAGAGGTACTAAGCACTGAACGCTCATTAGAGCACTGTCAACATAGTACCTATGTTGAGGAGAGATCGCACTTGAGCCTTTCAAGTAAATCAGAAAATGAGTCGGCTACCCAAAAGGCATTTTCGTTATCAGATGAACATGCAAAATATCTAGCGCTGTCCCAATAGTAAACCGTCCGATCTAATAGATCCATAAGTAATGCGTTTCCTCCCGAATCTAATCCAATAGCTAGAAACGCATCACCTAAATCATCGGAGAGTTCTTCTCGCCATTCCTGAATATCATCGTGAGTTCTTCCGATGCCCAAGAAGCGATCAACCAATGTTTCGTCATGACAGTCTGGAATCGTTAGAACTTGGTACTCTGGCTCACCTCCGTTGTGGTGAATCAGAAAATTGCGATAGTCCTGTGGAAGCGTACAACCAATTTCCTGTTCCAGTTTAATCAGATCTTTCATGGAAAGTGGCGGTGTATTGTCTTTAGCGAATTTCATGGTGTTGATTTTTCCTCTTCTCGACTGAAACTCTGCCTTTATGCATGAGCCTTCGATGGTTTTGCTTTCTACAGCCTGCATTGTTTTTCCATATCGAACTTGAGGAGCGATCGCTTCCCCCAGCCCTACATCACGGTTGCCGTTGACTGATGACGGCAATCGGTCCACCGCCGGGTGGCCCTTGATGTTCACTGCCACCTGACACATAAATTATTGGCATTTGCACCACCGAAGCAATCACCGCCCCGACGACCGCCCGCGCCATACGGGTGTGGCTAATATCCGAATCATCCAACATGGTGTGGCGACAGCCCAAGATCTGCCCCGACGGAGCAGCTTCTGCTTTGGCAAAAATATTCACAATGCGATCGTCATCCCCCGCCACACTCTGCAGTGCTCGCTGCACGGCGTCACCGTCGAGCGCATGGGCCATCACGTCATGGCCAATCACCGTGTCACTGTGGGAATCGGGGGCATTACCGAGGACGAGAATTTCACAGTTTTGCAATTCGACCCCGGCAGAGGTGGAAGCCACAGTGGAGTAGAGGTCGTAATTGGTGCAAATATCCGCCTCCGTCAAGTCGTCTGGCTGCAGTTCGCCCAGGGCGACGGCCACGCCTAGCGCCGATGCCCCCCGCGAATAGGCCATCGACTTGTAGCTGTCTTGCACGACGACGGCATGGCCCTGCTCCTGACGAGAGGCGGTGATCAGCGGGCACTTAATTTGTACCAAGTGCACCTGCTCAGCAGTCAGAGCCGCCGTGGCGATCGCCTGTTTGACGCTGTCGGCCACGACCTGCACCATCGTCATCGTGCCAATCTCCGCCACCGAAAAATTGCGCGTATGACGAATGCCGATCGCTAACCCGAGCCGAGGCGGCCCCGTCAAGCCCTCCGTTTGGCGAGTAAACACCGTCAGGTGAGGACTCAACACCCCCTCCGTTCCGCCCGACATGACAAACACAATTTGCTGGGTTAGGTCGTCGCCAATCAAAGACCGCAAATAGCTCTGCAGGGTGGCCACGGCAAAACCCCGCGTAAAGTCATTGACACAGCCATTGCCCTCGGTCTTACCCATCATGGCGACGATGGTTTTGGGGTCGAGCTGCTGGGTCGCAATCAGAGTCTGCAATCCACTCAGGTCGTCAGGGCTGCTTTGGGCGATTTTGTAGACATCAACTTTCATGCCTCCTCGTCCTCGAACCCTAGATTTTGCAGCAGCCCGGCAATCTTGGCCCGGTGATTCGTTTCCCAATCCTTGAGCGATCGGGCGGCATCTTGCTCGGTACGCTGTTGGGCCTTTGCCCAAATGGCCTCCTGCTGAGCAGCGGGAATGACGGCAATGCCTTCTTCATCCGCGACGACAATATCGCCAGGATGCACCGTCACGCCCCCACAACAAATCGGTTGATTGAGGGTGCCCAGCGCTTGCTTTTGCCCCGGAATTGGCACCACCCCGCGAGCAAAAACAGGAAACTGGGCCGCTCGCACTTCAGCTACATCGCGGATCACGCCATCTATCACAAACCCGGCAATGCCCCGCTGCTGGGCGATCGCGCATACATTGCCGCCCGACAGCGCATAGTCGACATCGCCCGCCTGCACCACAATGATGGAGCCGGGAGCCGCTCGATAGATGGCCGCATGCAGCATCAGGTTGTCGCCGGGAGGGCACTTCACCGGATACGCTGGCCCGGCAATGCGGGGGGTGTGCGGCCAGAGTTCATGAATGCCCATATCCATAAACTGCGATCGCCCGAGTTGAGCATCAGCGTAGGCAGTGGGGGACAGGGCAGCAAATTTTGAATGATCGTTCATAGCAGGTGATGACGTGGGGTGGGCAGCGGCGATCTTCCACCACCATTAGTCCGAGATCGTTGGGGAAGCGATCGCGCTCAGTGAGCGAGCCGAATGAGCAAAAGTTTACCGCTAGTCCGGGTCGGTGCACGGTTCAAGGTGTCGAGTTTGGTTGCTTTAAAGGCGATCGCCGAAACAGCATGGCTATGCTGAGGGGAGAGGGATTGAAGGTGGATGGCCATGGACAGAAGTATCACCCTCCTCGTTTTAGGCGGATATGGGGAAACGGGAAAAGTGTTTTGCCGGTATCTGCTCCAAGAAACCCCGGCAAGAGTGATTGTCGCTGGCAGAAGGCTCGCCAAGGCCCAAGCGTTAGTTGAGCAATTGCAGCAGAACTTTTCCCCTGAGCGCATTGCCGCTCGCCATACCGATGCGGCTGATGTCGAGAGTCTGCGGCAGTCCTTTCAGGACATCGACTTGGTGCTGGTCGCGGCTACCACGACCCAATGGGCCAAGCAGATTGCTGAGGCGGCTCTGGAAGCCCAGATTGATTATCTCGATATCTACTTTCAGCAGGATGTCTATCCAGTCTTGGCCACCCTGCAGTCCCAGATTAAGGCCGCTGGCCGCTGTTTTATTACCCAGGCCGGTTTTCATCCCGGCTTGCCTGCGGCGTATATGCGCCAAGGGGCACAGTACTTTGATCAATATGACCAGGCCATCGTCGCGTTTGCCATGCAGACCCAGATTCAAGACTTTCAATCTGTTCTGGAAATTGTGGATATGGTGGCTGATTATCAGCCGGAATTCTGGCAAAACGGGCAATGGAAAATCGGCACCTATCAAGATGCCATCTCGGTGAACTACGGCAACCGGTTTGGGGTGCGGAGTAGTTTGCCCTTGAGTATGGTGGAAATCAAATCCTTGCCAGAGCAATTGGGGTTGCAAGAGGCAGGCGTTTTTACCACGGGATTCAACTGGTTTATCGATTATGTGGTGTTCTCACTTATCGCGCTGTCGAACGCGGTGAAAAAAGGGTTATTTCGCCAGGCTTGGGCGAAGTTATTTGTCTTTGGGTTAAATACCTTTTCTAGCCAGCAAGCAGGCGTCGTTTTCTTGCTGAAAGCCGCTGGAAAAAAGCAGGGTAAACACCAGACAGTCGAAATCTTTTCAGACCACGACGATGCTTATGAGTTTACGGTGGTGCCGGTGATCGCCTGCTTGCATCAATACCTGGATGGTGACATTCGCCAGCCGGGTCTCTGGATGATGGGACACTTGGTTGACCCTGACAAGTTAATCACTGATATGCAAGCCATGGGCATCAACATTCACTCTTGCGCATCGCTAGGGAAATAAACAGAACGGCAATGCCCAATAGGGTGTCACTGGGGCCATAGACATTCATCTGGGCGACCAGGGCCTCTGCGCCACCGGCCAGAGCCGCCTGAGCTTCTGGCGTCGCGGCGGCGACATACTGGTCGCTGAGATAGACGAGACCATTCACCGGCGGGAAGTAGGCGATGAACAGTACCATACAGCTAATCGCCAGAACAACGCCGATCGCGGTATTGGATCGATCCAAGGGCGCTAGCGTCGGATAGAGCGCCATAAACGTCGGAATCAGCAGGGCATTGGTGCCCAGCACGAGCCCCTGCAAAACCATCCACCAACTCCGGTGCTCAGCGATGTAGGCCAGATGGCCCAGCCCATCCAAGCCCGTGTCGTAGTCCGAGACGATGAACATGGTGGTCGTCAGAATGATCGACATGATGTAGGCGATCGCGCCAATACTCCCGACTCGGTAAAGGGTCGTCCATTCCGATGGCCGCGTTAAACCATGATGCTGACCTCCATATGCACTTTGAGGATGTGATAGAGCTGGCCATTAGTGCTTTTACTGTGGGTCACTGACCTGATTGGCGATATATCTTAGATGTGACTGAAACCCGCACCAAGCCACCTTTAGTCAAGTCATTTGAACTAAAAATCATCTTGTGGGTCACAATCACAAGGCTGTCGATGTGCTTGTCTGTTCTGACTATGAGGTCAGGTCAGCCCTTTTCTCCTCACGCCGCGATCCTGGAACAAAAACATGAGATTCTTGTGACGCTAGTCAAAGCAACTGATGGCATCTCGACGGGCTGAGTGAAATGAATGATGGGCATCAATCTTTGCCCTTCGATCGCGAATACTGGGCCAATAGCCGGTTTGGCGGCATGAGTCTTGTCCCCCTTCAGTTCCTTATCGCTATGGTGAGAATTAGGCGGTTGGGGTTTTAGTAATCGCGCCAATCAATTCCTTGATTTCTCCTAATGCTTGGGTGACGCCCTGTTCGGCGACTGCGGAAAGGGCATTCCCGGCAGTAAAGTCGGTGGCAGGCACCTCAACCCACCAGGCTTGGGGGCAATGGCCATAGGCTGAGGAAGCCAGGGCCAACAGTGAACAGGGATCGCAAGAATGTCCGGAGGCCGGCACCACCGACCCAGATGTTTCAGATCCACAGGCGGTGATGGGCCTTACTCTGATGTCGGCGCTGGCTAACTTACAAGCGTCTACAAAGATGGCGCAGTCAGCTGCCGCCAGTTTGCTAGAAAGTTCTGGGGTGAGTTGGGTGACGTCACAGGTCTCAATCTCTGGCAGATTGAGTGCTTGTACCTGAGAGACGACGGCTTGGCCAATCGCATCATCGCCGCGCTGCGGGTTGCCGTATCCAATAACGACAACCGTCGGGCCGGTTTTAGAGAGCGATGGGTGACGAAGTTCTGTCATGGTCTTTACCTACAGCGTGGTTCAAAAATAATGGAGACTGGAAACCAAGACGGTCAGACTCTAGTTGGGTTCTTCATTGACACAGTGACCGGCATTGTCGAGCGTGGCCATCTGCTGGGAAGACAGCTTGAGCGCTAAGGCTCCCAAGTTTTCTTGCATGTGTGCCGGTCGGCCCCCAGAGAACACCGGTAACAGAGGCGGCTGGCGATGCATCATCCAGGCGAGCACCACCTGATTGAGGGTGGCATCCAGTTCCTGCGCCACTGTTTTGAGGGCCGCCATGCGAGCTGACTGATCCGGCCCCGCATAGGTGGCGGGAATGGGGCGATCGGCCCGCACATAGGCACCTCGCAGCAGCGGCGTGTAGGGCAGGATGGTTTTAGCGTGGGCATCACAGTAGCTCGTCAAGTCCTCATTGATTAAGCGCTGAACGCCAAAGTCGGCTCCTGGAGTGGGCCGGAGATAGGTCCCCCGTTGCTCAACGCAGGTAAATCCTGCCCACCCTTGGTTGGCCGCGATCGCATCTGCCTCGGCCAACCGCCAGGCGCGATAATTACTCGCCCCAACAAACCGGACCTTGCCCGTTTTCACTAACTGGTGAAAGGCTTTTAAGGTTTCTTCCAGCGGCGTATGCGGATCATCTTTATGGGCATAGTACAAATCTAGATGGTCGATGCCCAGCCGCTTCAGGCTCTGTTCGCATTCTGAAATAATGGTTGAGGCGGCCAGGCCATCGGGGACATCCTCATACCCAAACCCGACCTTACTCGCAATGAAGAGATCATCACGATTGCCGCGCTCCCGCAGCCAACGCCCGATCACGACCTCACTCTCACCGCCCTTACCCGTTGCACTCCACTGGTTGTAGCTGTTGCCGGTGTCAATAAACATGCCGCCAGCTTCCCGATAGAGATCCATGAGTTGGGCCGATTGGTCATAGTCATTGAGGGTGCCAAATCGCAGCGTCCCCAAGGCTAAACAACTCACCTCAACACCGGTTTGGCTCAACTGAATTTTTTTCATGACGTTCTCCCATGGGACAAAATCAGGGGAATTAGCGTGGACCGCCGCTCGTGCTCTATTTGTAAATTCCAGGATTGATGTGATCGCCGCCTTCCGTTAAAGCGGGCTCAGCAGGTGTCACGACAAAATTGTCGAGATTCGCTTTCAGCAGATCGATTTCGCGATCGCTGAGGCCAGGAATATTAAGCACATCTTCTACGGTGTCAAACGGGGCATTCCGAATAATCTTGCGGGCTAGGGTTGGGTATAGGCCGGGGTACTGTCTAAATGCCAACACGTTGGAGTTATTCAAATCCAATTTGGCACTGACCTTGCCCAGCCTTTCATCCACCGGGTTCCGCAGTAGTTGAGCAGAGATATCGCTGACAGTCCTGGTTTGTGAGTTGATAAACTGTGCGATCGCCGGTCGGTTAAAGCCTAATCCCAGCCAACACAGCAGGGTTAACCCTAAACCAATCAATAAGGTCTGTAAAAATTTCAGAAAGGGGTTCATCATCTTCCTTCCCTTAGCTTTTCCAGGTGAATTTTTGCCATCAATTAGCCCGGAATTGCTAACGATTCGCTTCAATTTGAGTGTATAAAAACACCTTGAGGAACTTGTGAAGAACGATGGTGTGCTTCGGGTAATTGAAAGCAGTGAAGATTCTTGCGCGCTCACTTTCTTTTAGTAGGGAAACATCTGGTGGGAACGTATGGCTACAACCCCATCATTAAGCTAGGAAATCGAGATTACGATCGCGGATGTAGCCCACCATCATGGGACTAATAGTGGTCAGCATCGTGACGAATAAAACAATGAGCATTTGGCCTATCGTGAGGTAAACGAACAGTTGGGATAAGGATGCAGACTGCCCCAAGGTAAATTGCTGCAGGGCCACATAGGTGGTGTTGCAGGTCAACGACGTCCAGAAATCAAAGGCGATCGCAAAAAACCAGATCAACTGCAATAGGGCCACCTCAGGCCGCTTTCCCCGTCTACGCTTCCAGATGGATTTTGTTGAGAAATTAAAAGCTTCTACAGTCAAACTCCCGACGAAACTTAGCCCCAGCGCGATAAAGCTGGCGCTACCCAGAATAATCAAACTGCCCAGAAACGTGGTCAGCAAATCCCAAACCATGCTGAGCCGGAAGGCACTCACCAGAACGAACCGCCGGATACTCGTGTCATTCGGTTGCTGCTGTCGTTCTGGTCTCATGGTGGCATTTCCTCTATAGCGCGGTTGCTGATCAGTTCACTGCCTCAAAACCGCTATGTGGCATCTGTTGAGCTTGGAATTTTTATTCAGGGTTTTCGAGCCTCAGCAGTTTTCCAAATGAGGGAGTGTTTCGATGACGGGCAGACGCCCCCCACAGCAAAGCCCTCTCATGCTTACCTCCCCCTCTGGCGATCGTTTGAGGGGGCGATCGCCGGAGGGGACCTCCCTAAAACAGCCGCTCAAAATCACCCTGAACGGTTTCATTACAGGCTGACGCCCGCAATGACCAGCAGGAGTACGAGAACGAAGAGCAAGAGATAATTGCCCCAAGGCTGACCGGAGGCTTTTGTGGTTTGTCGATGCTGATGAACTCTAGCGCTCACCCCAGCTTCAGGCATGTCCAGTGAACGTAGCCGTTCCAGCTCTTTCAGGTCGGCGGTGACTTGATCAATTTCCTCTGCCAGCTCATGCGATTGCTGCTTCAAGGTCTGCAATCGCTTTTGCTCATAAAGATATTCAAGGTCGGCATAGCTTACTTTCATGGATCCTATACCTCCGATATCAGACTCGATGGCGGGAGTTTGAAACTACAGTCTCCCTACTGCCACCCTACCGAGAAAAAATGAGGAACTTAAGAGGATTGGGCCGCTCACAAGTTCCTCAAAGTCATTTGATTTAATCGGGTTTAGCGTTCGGGCTCACTCACGCGGTGCGAGTGAGTGAAGTGAGACAAAAGATTATGCAAACAGATTATCTTGTGGTGGGCAGCGGTCTCTCAGCGTTAGTGTTTGGGGCTCTGATGGCCAAGGCTGGGCGATCCGTACAGGTGTTGGAAGCCCACGAATATCCCGGTGGGTTTGGTCACACCTTTACAATGGCCCAGCAGTATCACTTCAATGCTCAACTGCATTACGTTTGGGACTGTGGTGAAGGCCATACCGTGAACCAAGTGCTAAAGAAGTTGGGCCTGGCTGAAGACATCACCTTCGAGCGCTACGACCCCAATGGCTTTGACTGTATGCGGATGCCGGGATATGCCGTGGATATTCCCGCCGATTCTGAGGTCTTAATCCAACGCCTGACGATGTCGTTTCCCGATCACGCCCGCCAGATCACTCAGTTTCTCCACACAGTACAAACCGTCAGTCGGGGGCTCAAATGCTTGTCTCCGCCCCGGCGTCCAGGCCGCTTGCTCAAAAACTTATCGGCGGCCCTCACGGCTCTGAAGTATTACCGCTGCACCCTTCAGGATGTGTTTGATCAATTTGCGCTGCCGCTGGCGGTTCAGACCTTGCTGGCCCTGCAATGGCCTGATTTTTTACTACCTCCCAATCAGCTGTCGTTTTATGCCTGGGTGATTTTATTCACGGGATACCAGGCGGGCGCGTTTTATCCGACCCAGCATTTTGAGCACATCATTAACGCCCTGGTCAACGTGATTGAAGCCCAGGGGGGCGAGGTGCTCACGAAGACGGAGGTCATCGAGTTCTTCGTTGAGGGCAAGCGAGTGACGGGGGTGAAAGCGATCGACCTCAACACCCACGAGACTCGTGAATTCTCCGCTGAAAACGTCATTTGCAATCTTGACCCGAAGCGAGCGGCCAAAATGATTGGTCTGGAGAAGTTCTCGTCTAGAGTGCAGCGGCAACTAGCTTACGACTATTCGGCTTCTAACTTTGTGGCCTACTGCGTGGTCAAAGATTTAGACCTGCGGGACTACGGTTTTGGCCCTTGGAATACTTTCCACAGTGAGGAAGTTGACCTCAATCGGGCCTTTACGCGGATGTATAAACACCATGATTTTTCTCAGCCCAGCTTTGCCATTACGACGCCTACATTATTGACCCCAGCCAGCCGCGATTGCCCAGCCGACTGTCAGATTATCGAGTTCCTCACCGTGGCGAATTACGACTACTTCAGGGAATTGCACGATCGCGATCGCGCTGCCTACCGTCGCAAAAAAGAGGAAATCCTGGAATCGATGTTGGATGTCGTCGAAGACTATTACGTGCCGAATATTCGTGAGCATCTAGTCTTTAAACTCACCGGCAGCCCCACGACGAACGAACGCTTTTGTAACTGCCCCCAGGGGAATTCCTACGGCTCTAGCCTCACGCCCAAAAATATGGGTCTTGGTCGGCTCACAGCTGAAACCTCCCTGCAGCATTTTTACTTCTGTAATGCCTCCTCCGGCTATCCCGGCTTTGCCCCCACGTTTTGGACCGGGGCGCGGCTATATCAGCAGCTATCCGGTGAGTCATTAGCCACGGTATGAGGCGATCAGGTGGCGTCATGAATGTTGAATTCACCTTCTGAAGTTCGCACTTCTTCCTGCTTTCCCATCAATTCCCAATCCACATCATTCCAGGAGGCACAGCTATGAAAATCGCAATCATCGGTGGCGGCGCAAGTGGCATGATTTCGGCTTATTTGCTCGATCGCCAAGGACACCACGTCACGGTATATGAGCGAAAGTCCGTCTTGGGGGGCCACATTCGGACGCTGAACAAAAATATGACGGCTTCCACAAAATGCCCTGAACGATTAGAAGCGGGTGTCTTGGAGTTTCCGGTAGCGTTTACGAATTTTCTGGAGCTGATGCAGGATTTAGAGGTGCCCCTAGAACCGGTAGAGGTGGGTTCTGGCATCTTCTTTCAAGATGGTCGGCACTATCTGTCAGCGGGCATGATTGAGCACAACTTTCAGGGGCTCCAAAAGTGGCGGGAAGTGCTGCATACGGATGGGCTCTATGCGCGATCGCTGGGCTTGTGGCTCAAAACCCATCTGGCCCGGTTAGAGAATCTGCGGGGGCAGCCGTTGTCGGCCTATCTCACCCCAGAATCCGTACAGACAACTTGGATCAAGTTGCTCACGATGTACAGCTATTCCATGCCCTATGAAGCGATTGACGACTTTCCTGCTGAGCTGGCGATTCCGGCGTTGCGGCGCTACGTGTTTAGCCATTGGGTGCGCATACGGGGGGGTGTCTACTCGTATATCGAAAAAATTTTAGAGCGGTTTTCGGGTGAAGTGTTTCTGAATACTTGTATCGCTGGAGTGCATCGATCGCCCGCAGGGGTGCAAATTAAAGGGCGGTGTGAGGGCGATGACTGCTTCAATCACGCCTTTGATAAGGTGATTTTTGCCACGCCACCGGATCAAGTGTTGCCCTTACTGGCCGACCCGCAACCGGATGAAGTGCGCCGTTTTCGCAACTGGCAGCCATACGAAGCGACCACGACGATGCATTGCGATCTCACCCTCTATGAACCCTATGGCATTCAGCAAGGGTCGGAGTTCGACTTCTTTCAAACCGATACGAGCTGGGGCTACAACGCCTGTCTGAATCAACTGTGTGGTGTCTCGTCGAATCAGGCTTACAGCCTGGCGTTTCATCTCCAAGACTGCATTGCCCCCGAACAAATCATTCATGTACAGCAGCACCACACGCCGTTCTACACGGTGGCGGCGTTGCAGTATCGACCGGAAGTGATTGCCACCAATGGTGAAAACCATACTTATCATGTCGGCGCTTACTTGGGAGATGGCTTGCATGAAGGCGCGGTCACTTCGGCGATCGCGGTGGCCCGAGAGATCGGTCCAGCGAATGCCGAACGCTCTGTCGCTAGCACTGACCTGGCAATGTTAGGGCTTACCCGTTAGCTCTCTTAGCAAAGGCGATCGCGGCTACTCAACATCCAGCCATTTGGTGGGTTGGTGATGGTGGAAATTGCGGCACGAGCCAGCATTTGTAAATGACTCCGCAAGAACCGACATTCCGCACTTCTAACCGTCACATGGAGAATTAAACTTCATAGTTGTC
>ERZ1740065.769-NODE-769-length-17992-cov-3.739143_pt1 | contig 17992 bp, 20 predicted proteins | sample MGYA00581738_ERZ1740065 | MGnify/ENA primary metagenome ERZ1740065 (study PRJEB43018, sample SAMN04849749) | marine metagenome | isolation source: floating plastic debris | place: Pacific Ocean | collected 2008-09-01 | study: EMG produced TPA metagenomics assembly...
GTCATTTCCGGATAAAATGCTCCAATACCCTAAGCACGGGTAAAATAAATAATAAAGAAATGAAGAAAGGTGAAAATTTACTATTAGGAACCATATTACTGCTTTTTTTTATGCTTTGGTTTCCCTTGGGCCAACATGAATTTCTTATTGACCATTGGATGAAGATTGGAGTATACGCCGCTCCTTTCTTGTTAATTGGGAGTTTTTCCTTTTGGAAAGAAAATGAACTGCCAATGGTAACCCCCAACTTTAGAATAATAGCTTTAATGATGCTTCTAGCGTATATCATGCATCAATTTGAGGAGCATTGGATAGATTTATGCGGTAATTATTATGCTTTTTATGCGCATAACAACAACTTTATAAGGTCTGTTCTTGGGGAGACCGACACCAGTATTAATCCGTTGTCCAAGACCAGTGTTTTTGTAATCAACACATCATTGGTTTGGTTGTTGGGGTTTCTATCAATTTGGAGGAGTCCAAAACAGCTTTTCCCCTTTTTCGCTATGGCCGGTATTATCTTGGTAAATGGATTGGTTCATGTTTTGTCAACGCTCGTTAATTGGGAATACAATCCCGGTCTGTTCACTTCAGTTGTCGTTTTCATCCCGCTTTACTTTTGGACATTGAGACAAACACGAAACTATGTTGGTGATTACAAAGCGCATGTATTTTATGGTTTGATATGGGCTTTCCAAGAACATGTGATTATGGTAGGCGGGCTTTTGCTTGCCAATTGGTATCACGTTATACCAGAATACTTGTATTGGATTGCTTTGGTTATATGGACTATTGTTCCCCTTGCGATACTTAGAAAAGGTCATTCAAATTAGGCCTTCCTAGTAAGTTGACTTTAGTTTTTACTTGTTATAGAATAAATATAGAATGACCGGATTTCTAAATATCGACAGTGCAGATTCATATGTCACCTTTACAATAAAAGAGTTAGGGGTACTGATGATAAAGGGAACCATTTCCGGGTTTGATGGTGAAATATATTTAGACGACACGGACATTGAAGATTCCTTTTTTGATATCTCTCTAACCCCTGCAACCGTAAAAACAGGTAATCTAAAAAGAGATGAGCATTTGAGGAGCAAAGACTTTTTCTATGTTAAAAACCATCCTACAATCTGTTTTAAATCAATAAATGTAAAAAGGGTAGATCATGTATTTAATATCAAGGGTACGCTCAGCATGCTAAATGTAAACAAGGAGTATGTAATTCAGATGGTGTACGAAAATGGAGTGTTTAAAGGTCAATTCTCATTAAACCGAAAGCACCACGGCCTTGGGAAAAAGTTTCCAACAATGTTAATAGGAAATAGCGTTGCCATCATGATAAATTGTGTCACGAATAAAAAATAAGGCCACTTACTTTGTTTTTTTCTATGAATTGACCTCCCCTTTCGCATTTGAAAGTGCTTATAAAAGTGGACTGTAATTCACCCCGGGTAGGGTTTTGTAGTCTTTAATTGTTTTACATATAGACAGCTACCCTTACATCCTAAACAACCCGTAAATAGTAATCTCAAAAAAATTGGCTATGGATGTAATCAAAGAAATTATGAACAAAAGTGCTTTAGCGCTCTTGTTTCCTGCGCTCAAAGCACTAGTATTATCCCTGTTTTTTACCATTGTTATACTACTTTTCGGAATGTTGTATTACCTCATTCGTCATGGAGCATACATGAATGTGCAGTTCGGGTACTAGCGATAAATCAAAGCGTTTCCAAAGTTCTGTCCTTCCAAGGGTTTGGAAAGGTCCACCAAAAAACCATTGATGACCGCGTGGGTTATTACACCCTCCTTTTCCAAGAAAAAGGTCGGGTTTTTTCCCGTCTCTACTTTGAATTCGGGAAATGGTCTATTCGCGCCCAGAATGTGATATGGCAATTCATTGTGCATGCCCGCATCTGAGCTCTTTGTAGCCAACATTCTGGAGTAGGCATATCCGCGCTTCAACAATTCCAATACCTCTCTTGGCTTAATGTCAGCTTTCAAGGGCTTATCGTAGAGTTTTGGAGGTATTATGGTATACCCTTCGCCTTCAAACGTTTCATATCCATAAAAAGTGGACAGGTCGCCTTGGTCAACAATCACGCTTTTGTAATAGAAGTCATCATGCCCTGCAAGGTCAATTTCTTGTCGGTAGATGCCGATATCCAATAGGTAGTCATTTCCTAATAGCTTGTGGGTTACTTTTTCCAATTTTAAATCGAAAAGTTTCCGGTCATTTCTTGGGATTTCTTCATAAGCTTCGATAGGAATGTCCTTAAATGAACCATTGGCAATCGTATAAAGCGCTGAGAGAATGGAAACATAATTGAGTTTTCGTATTTCATGTTTTTCACGTTCACCCACAAACCCACCAGATTCAATTAGGATAAGACTAGTACCCCATTTAGAGATATTATCCCCAAAAGCTCTGGGTTCAAAATCATCACTATACCGGCCTACTTGTCCTGGGGCATATTTTTGGATGATATTATTCATGTAAACGATAACCTTCATAGCGTTGGCACGCGTTTCATTTATCTCTTTCTCATAATTGTAGGCGGTGGCCAAATATGAAATAGTTGCTGGTTTATTCGTACGCTCGGCATTGTAATAGCGACTCTGATCATGTAGATTGAAGCCGTAGTCTGCATCCAAACTGTCCCGAATTCGTTTCAGGATTCTACTTTCAGGTGCCTGCAATCTCAATGCATCGCGGTTAAGGTCTATATCCAATGCATTTCTCCGCTTATACACTTCCGCACCATCTGGATTGAGCATGGGAATAAAATGTAATTTCAATTTGGATAGGATGGTGTCCTTTTCAGCCTGGAACTCATCCGCCATCAAAAAATTAAAGATGTCAAAAGATGCTAATGTCGCTGTGGGTTCATCTCCGTGCATTTGACTCCAAAGAAAAATATTGATGTCCCCCTCGCCTATGCTTATGAGTTTGATGTCCCTTCCCTCAATGGATTCTCCCACTTTTTGGATAGTAAACCGTGTATCCGACGTTAACGAATCAATCAAAGGCATGATGTCTCGATGCTTGATACGACGTTTGTTCAAAGAAGCCTCTCTGTAATCTTCAAAAGAATCGTAGAGTTGTGTGGTGAAATCTTCTTGTGCCATGGATACAAAAAAACCGATTAAGAAAAGAATGGTAAAGGTTTTGTATTTCATTGTGTAGCGGGTAAGGGTTTAAAATCAAGATTTTTGCAAGCGCGGCGTACTTTTTCCATAAAGGAAGCACCAGGGTCAGATTTCACGGTTCGATACCCGTCATCTACTTCCAACCACAAAGGATGGTTTTCAAAAAGGGTGTATTCGTGATGTCCTATTAGGTATTCAATATCATATTTTTCCGTCAAATATTTGACCAACCATATATTGGACTTGAGTTGTGCCCGGGTCAATGGAGTTTCCTCCGTGCCACCGACATTCTCAACTCCAATTGCGCAGTGGTTTAACCCAATCACATGTCGAGCCATGATGTTTTCGTCCATAAGCTGGTAAATGGTCCCATCTTGGTCTACCAGAAACTGTGAGGAAACATTCAATCCACTTACGGTTTTAATATCGGGTCGCCAATTGGGTAAGGTCGGATTGACAAAGGCTTGAAAAGAACGCTCCAAAGTAGGAATGGCAGTCCAATGTAACACAATCATTTTTGGGATAATCTCGCCAGTTTCCGCAGGCAATTGATACCGGTCCTTCAAATAGGCTTTGGTCAATTCCATTCGGTCATCATTGAAGATGATGGGTTTTTGAACGATGGTTCGCTTTACCGAGCAAGCGCTAAGGCAAACTATCAAGCTAAAAAGTAATAGCCGCCTCATGGTTTTGTTGGTTTTAAGGAATCCACTAGTACTGCATATTGTATTTGTACTTCGCGTTTGCCCCATTCCCTTGCAGCTTTCACATCCTTTCCCATATACAAATCAATACGATTTTTCCATTTGCGGTTCATTTTGTCTTTGACCAAAAAAGTGTCAGGCCAATCCAATATTTTGACCATGGTGTTATGTTGGAGACCTAAATTAAGCAAGTCCCGCGACACGGCAATGCACTTCATGCCCGGTTTCAAGGTATCGCCCCATGCAGCCACCGCAGGACTGATACTGTCTGTTTGCCAAGCAACTGAATTGTAGGCAGATGCCGTTACCGTAAGCGGAATCCATTGATGTTGTGGCGCTTCAGTGGGCTTCTGCTTGCAATAGGTCAAGAACAACAGTAAAATGCTAGATAAGCATCCCAATCTTCTTGATACTGACCTTTGACATGAAGTGTATTTAACCCGGTAGCGGCACATAACTTTGGTCATTATCCATCATGGGAAAGGTCTTTTCCTCCCATGCTTTCTTCGCTTTTTCAATAGTCTCCTTCTCTGAGGCTACAAAATTCCAGTAGATATGTCTTTCTTCGGGAAAAGGTTCGCCTCCAAAAAGAATAAGATGGGTGTTCGGTTGTAAAGTAATTTTGCAAGTGTCCTCAACTTTAGACACCAAAATGTTTCCTTTGTTCAAAGTTTCATCGCAGGCCGAAATCTCCCCAGAAACAATACAGATTCCAATTTCGCCTTTCACTTTCCCTTGTACGTTTAAGGTATAGCTTGAGCTATTAGATTTCACTTCCACCATGAACAACGGCGAATATACAGGTACTGGGGATTGCTTTCCGTAGGCTTGCCCAGCTACCAAAGTAAATTCCGTTTCGCCTTCTGACCATCGAGGTAGTTGCGTTTTGGGAATATGATGGAATTCGGGTTCCATCTGTTCAAGATGTTTTGGTAAAGCCACCCAAATTTGATAACCATGCGCCATAAAGATTTTGCTTCCCCTCAAATCAGAAGGGGTGCGTTCGGTATGCGATACTCCAGCCCCAGCTGTCATCCAATTAACCGAACCCGGTTGAATGCGTTGTTTGGTGCCGATGCTGTCTTCGTGCATGATTTCACCTTCCAGCATATAAGTAAGGGTAGATAAACCAATGTGTGGATGCTGGTCTACATCCATATATTTAGATGGCCCTAAAGTGGTAGGACCCATATGGTCTATGAAAATAAACGGACCTATCATCCTTTTTTTACGAAACGGAATCAATCGTCCCACCAAAAAGTCACCTATATCCCTGCTTCTTTCGGCAATTACCAAACCAATGTTCGACATGCTGATAAAAATGTTTATTTTTCACCAAGTTACAATAAATCAAACGCCATGAAAATCTTCAAACGCCTACTGCTTTTACTTTTTGTTGTTTTGGCTGTAGTAGTATACCTAAACTACCCCAAGCTTAATATCATCGCCGGATATGCTTCCAAAAATATGGCTTCCTGTGTCTACGTCGCACAGCGCTCGGCGGCATCGGTAGTAGCCAACGATAATAATGTTCCCTTGGTAAAACTTGCGGCATGCGAAGTGGTCGAAACGGAAAAAGCGGCCACGGCGTCGGTTTACGGTCTTTTGAGCAGGAAGGCGGTCTATCGCGAGGGATTGGGTTCTGTCTTGGTCAATAATGAAATGAATGCAGGGGATTTCAAATTGAAACCCAACCGCATGCAACCCATGGACACCATCCCCTACCCATATGGACAGGCCCAACCGAAGGATTCCATTTTTGAAGAGGTTAATTATGACCAGTTGGACAAGGCCTTCGCTACCGCTTTCGGCAATCCTGATGTACAAAAAACAAGGACCTTATTAGTCCTTTATAAAGGGCATTTGCTCAAAGAGCAGTATGCCGATGGGTTTGACCAAACGACTCCAGTTTTGGGATGGTCCATGACCAAAAGTGTATTGGCCACTTGTTTTGGCATATTGGAAGCTCAAGGAAAGTTGGAAACCGCTTGGCCAGCACCAATTCCAGAATGGAAAGAAGATGAGCGAAAAAACATAACCCTCAACCATTTATAGCGTATGCAAAGCGGTTTGGATTGGGAGGAAGATTATTCCAAAATATCCGAAGTCACCAAGATGTTGTTTTTGGATTCGGACATGACCGTTTCTTCAAGAGATAAAAAAGCCATTGCACCTCCTGTGGATATTTGGAATTATTCTTCAGGTACTACCAATTTACTTTCGGGAATTTTAAAGCAACAATTCCGGTCACATCAAGAGTATTTGGATTTCCCTTACCAATACCTGTTGGACAAAATTGGAATGTATTCTTCGTTGCTCGAAGCAGATTTGAATGGAAACTATGTAGGTTCTTCGTATGGATGGGCCAACACAAGGGATTGGGCTCGATTTGGACAACTGTATTTAGATAAGGGTCAATGGAATGGTTCAGAAATCTTCAAACCAGAATGGGTAGATTACATCACGAAACCAACCAAACATTCCGACGGAACCTACGGGGCTCATTTCTGGCTCAATGCCCAAGGGGTATATCCAGATGCGCCAAGAGACCTTATTTCCTGCAATGGGTATCAGGGACAATACGTTTTCGTGATTCCTTCCAAAAATCTAGTCGTGGTTCGCACTGGTCTTGCCGAAAACCCTGTTTTTGACGTGAATGCTTTCTTGTCAGAAGTCGTAAAAGCAGTTCCTTAGCTAGGGTCATTTCATAAAATAAAGGGGTCACCACAACTAAAGGCGAGTTCACAACAAAATTTTCACCCGGTTGCATGATGGGTGTACTTTTACTATGTAATATTTAAAAAAGTAAATTTTTTCATTTTCATATAGTGTTCTCGTAAAAGAGTCTTGACCCTAGCGGCAAGGCTCTTTTTTATTTTGGCTACTTTCGTTTCACCAAACCAACCCACTTAAATGATGTTCAAATACAACCGAACACGTTTCCATTATATTGGAATGTTCTTTCTTTTTCTGCAGGTGTTGGGCGTTTGCTATGCGCGATTTGTTCCCGAGCGTTTTTTTGCTTGGGCACCTTATGATGAGCAGACCCACTACCATATCCAAGTTTTAATAGATGAGAAACCCTTATCGGATGAAGAAGTAACCAAACGGTACAGGGTCACTTCCCAACGTGTGGAATCTCGAACCATCCATAACATTTTCAGTATTATCGAGCAATACGAAAGCACCTATGGTTCTGAAGATTGGGCAAAGGTTTTAGTTACGTATGACACCAATGGAAAAGGTGAACAGTTATGGCAATATCCTCGGGAATAAAGGCACATTTGCCATGGCGGACGGACCAGGCCGACATGCTTCCTGGAGTGTTGTTGACTTGTAAATTGCTGCTCGTACTTCTAATGCTACATGGCTATTGGGGCTATATTCGGGACCCTTACCTCCCGTTTATTCCTTTTTTAGATTGGTTTTCAAGTTATCCTGGGGTTTTTGAGTACACTTTAAAAACCCTATTTGTACTTAGCGGTTTTTTCCTCTTTTTCAATGTGAAAACGCGTTTGTTCGGTATTGTACTTGGGTTGTGCGTATTGCTCGTAACCTTAGCCTCTAAATCCACCTTTAAGAACCACTTGTTCATCGTTTCTTGCGTTTTCATTTTAGGTGGATTGCAAAGCAAACAGGATGAGAAACCACATTTACTCTATCTCCAATTGGCGTTGGTATATTTCGGTGCCGCATTGAACAAAATGCTACAATGGGATTGGTGGGATGGCCAATACATGCACAATTGGTTCAGCGTCATATTGGAGCATCCCTTATACTCTCAATTGCAAGAATGGACTAATAAAAGTAGAATTCCAGCTCAGGTAATCGGATGGTTTTCCATGGGAATAGAGCTGGTCATCGGATTTTTGTTACTGCATCGGAAAAAATATAGACTAGCCATAGTACTCATACTCTTTTTCCATTTGTTTTTATTCACCTTAACCAAAGAGCGGTTTGGGCATTTTTTGGATGATATCTTGATTATCTTAATTTCTTTTGCCGGATGGCCAAGAGGCAAAACCACCTATCAATCAAATTCTAAGAAAACACTCAAAATCAAAATTTTGAAGTTGCTTGATTGGAATGACTCCTATCAATTTGAAGTATCCCAAAACGAAAAGAATGGGTTCACCATATTTAAGCACAAACACTTTTTGAATGCACTGTTGGGCACGGTGGGATTTTATGTGGGCTTATTTGCGTTGGACCTAGCCATTCGAATATTATTTGAAAATCCGATGCAACATATACTGCAATGTGTGGCCTTTTGGGGAACTTTTTTATACTTTATTCCTGTGTTTTTTGAAAAGCCCCGAAATACGATAACCCATTAGGCCTGCTTACTATAAAAAATGGTTGTTCGTAGAAGTGTTGGTAGTGTAACATCTCAGGTTGCCTGTTGTCTTTTAACACAAAGCAACCTATATGAAAACCAACGCCTTATTCGTTTTATTGGTCCTGAACCTGTTCTCTGCATACTGTCAAGTAAAGGTTGGAAATCGAGAAACAGTACTCGACAGTATCATTTATTTGTCAGACACAATTTATGACACAATTCCGAGCTTACCACGATTGTGTGACGAGCTTTCAATACCCAAATTTACAATCCCAATCAACGGTTGCGATTTCTATGTTGAAGTTGAAGGTCAAGGGATTCCTATGGTTCTAATAAATGGTGGACCTGGAGGAACTCACCACTATTTCCATCCTTGGTTTTCAGCCTTCAATAAAACCCATAAAGTCATTTATTATGACCAACGCGGAACAGGGCAGTCTGGATTTGTGCCGGGGGAAGAAGGGTATTCTTTCTTCCAAGCCAAAGAAGATTTAGAAGGGCTAAGAGAGGCTCTTGGGATTTCCAAATGGATTGTTTGCGGTTATTCATATGGAGGACTTCTAGCGCAATACTACGCTGCTTCTTATCCCGAAAAAGTATCGGGTATGGTGCTTATAAGTGCCTTGCCAAGGTTTAAGGAAGATAGGTTTATGAGTGAGCAACAAAAATACATTAGTCAAGTCGAGAAAGATAGATTTAAGGAAATTACTGCCAAGGCAATTGAAGCTAAAAAGAAAGGGGAACTGAATTTTTCTGCTTTTCTCTACAATATGGCACTCAATGGAGATTGGAAAAGACAGAATTTTCATAAACCTATAGAAGAACAAATGATTAGAAGTGCGCTATATGAATGGGTTAATGACAGAAATTTCAATAGCATCATGAGCAAAAGCGCAAAACAATATGAGTTTAAAGGGTTGTTTAAAAACTGTCCCCTCCCCATCCTTCTTATGGAAGGAAAATATGATTTAACATGGGGGAGCGAAAAAGCAGTGATATTTAGACAGGAGTTTCCCAATGCCAAATATGCCTTTTTCGAGGATTCAGGTCATGGTATTTTCAAGGATGAGCCTATCTTATTTACTGAGGTCGTTTCACAATTTTCAGAAACACTTAGCCCTATAAATTCGGAACAGGTGCAATCCTGGAAACAACAAGCCAAACCATATCTGGAAGCGAAAAACGAATAGACAGGCTTCAAGCATAATTCATTTGTATACTAAGGTATCCACTGATTCTTGCCAAAGTTTGGTTTTCTTTTCTCCAAAAATGCATCGCGGCCTTCCTTGGCTTCCTCGGTCATATAAGCTAAACGAGTCGCTTCCCCAGCAAAGACTTGTTGCCCTACCATACCATCATCCGTAAGGTTCATCGCAAACTTCAACATTTTGATTGAGGTAGGAGATTTTTCCAAAATTTCCCTGGCCCACTGATACGCTGTGCTTTCCAATTCTTTATGCGGAATCACCGCATTCACCATCCCCATCTCAAATGCCTCCTGTGCACTATAATTACGTCCTAAAAAGAAAATTTCGCGTGCTTTCTTCTGCCCAACCATTTTGGCCAAATAGGCAGAACCATATCCGCCATCAAAACTGGTAACGTCCGCATCGGTTTGTTTGAAAATCGCATGTTCCTTGCTCGCAAGTGTCATGTCACAAACCACATGAAGACTATGCCCACCGCCCACGGCCCATCCGGGCACCACTGCAATGACCACTTTAGGCATAAAACGGATTAACCGTTGAACTTCAAGAATATTCAACCGGTGATAGCCGTCCTCTCCCACATAGCCTTGATGTCCTCTTGCTTTTTGGTCTCCTCCACTGCAAAATGCCCATTTACCATCTTTTGTAGAAGGACCTTCAGCGGATAACAGCACTACCCCTATGGAAGTATCTTCTTGTGCATCATAAAATGCTTTGTATAACTCACTGGTTGTTTTAGGTCGGAAGGCGTTGCGAACATTAGGCCGGTTAAATGCGATTCTAGCGACGCCATCGAATTTTTTATACGTGATATCCTCGAATTCTATGGCGGTTTGCCATTGGGGTGTATCCATGTGCTTTATTTTTTACGAAGATAAATAAGCGTGGCGGAAGTACTGTAATGGATTATGGCTCAGAACCCCTTTAAGGTCGATTCTTGTTCTTTTCTTCAATCCATTTGGATAGGTATTTCGTGGCATTATGGGAATGGTGTTGCAATATGCTCCCAGTGAAGTTTTTTCTCCGATGTGCAATGAGATTTGCTTGAACCCTTGATAATTGGCGCAACAGAATTTTACTCCACTGCTTTTCGTCGTAATGGCTTTTCAATGCACTTTTACCTAGCGCTTTAGCCTTTTTCCATTCAATTTGATTGGTATACAATTCAATGGCCTGTTTTGCAAAAGCTTCCGACCTATCAAAAGTTTTCATGGGGTGCATACCTTCGGCAGCAATGGAAGTTGTTATAAGAGGCGTACCATTGCGTAACGCGTCAACCACCTTGCCCTTAATTCCTGCCCCAAAACGTAGGGGAACCAAGCATACTTTGGATTTTTGAATTTCGGCATCCAAATTTTCGCACCACCCAAGCACCTCAAACCCTTTTTTTGGTTGATGAAGTTGGGTGACACTTTCTGGCAAATACGCTCCATACACCTTCAAGTTTGCATTGGGAAGTGACTTTCTAATCAAGGGCCAAATCGCCTCATGCAAAAAATGAATGGCATCCACATTCGGAGCATGCCTACCATTCCCGAACGTAATGAAATTCTGGCGAGAATCAAACGAAAGCATTTCCGCTTGCGTATCAACGTCCAGCATAAAGGGTAAGTACATCAAAAGAAACTGAGGAACTCCCGCTTTTTCAATTAATAATTCTATTTCATAGGAAGAAACCATAAGTGAAAGGTCAACACGGTAGATACTCGCGACTTCACGTTTGGTCATTTCGAAATCCAGCCATAGGTCGGTAGTAAAATCTATCGCCTGTTGATGGCACTTTTCCCTACACTTACGCAAAGAGTGCAAATCCTCAGTATTCAAAACGCGTAATGCCATGGGAACCTTTTCAGAAACACGCCATCCGAATTGTTCTTCTATAATAAAGCGGTCAAAAATCACCACCTCAGGATTCAAGTCTGAAACAAAGTCATCAAAACTGGAATCGTTCAGCAGAATACTTTGGGTACGAACTCCCAAAACGGATAGGTCAAATGTTTATGCTGTTTTTGCGGCGGTCGTGACGAACGTAATCTCCCATTGGCTTTTTAATGCTCCGATAAGCTGAAGCATTCGATGTCCGGCTGCAGTGGTTGAAGGCTCGGGCCAAACCTGCCCGATTATGAGCAACCTACCCATACTTACATCAATGCGGCAAACTTTTTGGAAATACTGGAACGCAACTTGCGCTCGTAGTCTTCCTCAAGCCACTCTTTGTAATTCTTGGTGTTGTTCATGATGCAATACGAATATTGCCGTACCCTGTAGGCGATTTCTTCTTTGAGTTCCTTTGCTAAAATACGGGCATCAAAAACGTCCTCGCTATTTTCCACACAAATCTGGGCGTGCTGTTCAATACTGCGCTCCAAAACCAATTTTGATTTCAGACCCTGGGCGAAGACCTTTTTGTATTCCTCTTTTACATTAAAATCAATGTTCAGGGATTTGCTGAATTTAGCCTTTAGCTCATCCGGCATTACATATACGAACTCGCGTTCAATCTCCTCATCATTTTTGATGTTCTCGAGATAAAAGTCTGGGAAATGAAAAATTTCTTGCCAATCGATGGGGGCATCCCAAGGACCAAAACGAGCAATATTATTTCCCAGGTCAATTACATTGAAATCGTCTTTGCGCTCTGTTACACGAGAACCTCGCCCTATCATTTGAAAATATAAGGTCAATGAACGAGTGGCACGGATCAGAATAATGGATTGCACGGAAGGCTCATCAAAACCAGTGGTCAAAATACTGACTGAGGTCAAAATGGCATCAGGAGTATTCGCGAACCAATCCAGATTATCCCTTCGTTCCGTAGCAGTATTCTTGTTATCTAAGTGCCTGACGTTATATCCCGCCTTTTTAAAGGTTTCGTAAACGTAGAGCGACGTATTGATACCATTGTTGAATATCAGAGTCTTGGTTCCTTTGGCCAATTCATTATAAGCCGATACCAACTTTCCGAGCATACTTTGGTTGCTATAAAACTCGTCTGAGGATTTTACGGTATAATCCCCGTTGATACCAATTTTCAGAGTGCGAAGGCTTACGTCATAGTTGTACAGATTATCTTTATCCAAAAATCTCCGCTCAATCAACGATTTGATGGACTCCCCTATTATCAAATGCTTATAGTGGTCCTTCATGGGCAGTTTGATGTTGGAACTCAAGGGTGTTGCCGTTACGCCCAAAATAGTTGATTGCTCAAAGTAGCCGAAAAGCTTTCGAAAAGAATTATAATGTGCTTCATCAATGATGACCAAGCCCACATTATTGATTTTCACTTTCTCTTCTTGCAAGCGATTGTTCAAAGTCTCAACCATAGCCACGAAGCACATATAGTTATCTTGGTCATACAACTCTTTTACATCGCTATTGATGATTTTGTTGGACACCCCGAAACCTTGCAGCATTTTGGACGTTTGTCCGCTCAATTCAATCCTATGGGTCAAAACGATGACCTTTTTGCCTGTTTTCAGAATGTATTGACGGGCAATTTCAGAGAATACAACGGTTTTACCACCACCCGTGGGTAGTTGGTACAAAATGTTGGTGCCTTGCGGAAGGTCATCAATATGCTGGAAGATTTTCTTTAAATCTTCTTCCTGATAATCGTAAAGGGTCTTCTTTAGTTCGGGTCTTCGGACTTCCAAAAAAACAAGCTTAGGTTTTCTAAAACATCAAACCTTGCAAAATTACTTCATTTTTAAAGCCATTTACAGCTTTAACATCCTCTTAATATCAAAATAGTATCAACAATGGTTTTTGGGGCGAAAATTGAGGAATTCCAATTCTTCATAACATTTTGATAACTATAATTAATGGGGCTTGCATATTGGTGAATGTTGGATTAATATCAAGGCTTGAAAAACCTAAAAGAACAACCCCGATGAGGCAGCTCAAAATTGTAAAGCAGGTCACCAACCGCGAATCCAAATCTCTTGACAAATACCTTCAGGACATCAGTAAAATCGATTTGATCACTGCGCAAGAGGAAGTAGAATTGGCACAACGCATCAAAAAAGGAGACCATCTTGCATTGGAGCAACTCACAAAAGCCAACCTCCGGTTTGTAGTTTCCGTAGCGAAACAATACCAAAACCAAGGGTTGACACTACCTGACCTCATTAACGAAGGAAATCTTGGATTGGTCAAAGCGGCCCAACGGTTTGATGAGACGCGGGGATTCAAATTCATCTCATATGCTGTTTGGTGGATTCGACAATCCATCTTGCAGGCTTTGGCAGAACAAGCTCGGGTAGTTCGCCTGCCATTGAACAAAATCGGGACCATAAATCGAATTAAAAAGACTTTCTCCTATTTGGAACAAGCGCATGAGCGTCCACCTTCTGCCGAGGAAATCGCAAAAGAGTTGGATATGACCATTACCGAAGTGAAGCAGTCTATGAACAATATCGGGCAGCACGTTTCTATGGACGCACCACTTAAAGAAGGGGAAACTTCAAGTTTATATGATGTTTTGAATTCCAACGAATCACCAAAACCTGATAAGGATTTAATGAACCAGTCTTTGAACACGGAAATCAACCGAGCGCTGGATACGTTAAGCCCACGTGAGGCAGATATTGTGCGATTGTATTATGGGATTGGGGAAGAGCCTTCCATGACCCTTGAAGAAATTGGTTCGGCCTTTGACCTTACGCGTGAAAGAGTGCGCCAAATTCCGGAAAAAGCTATTCGGAAACTGAGGCATGCTTCCAAAAACAAAAACCTAAAATCGTATTTAGGATAAAAAAAAGGGAACCGAAATGGTTCCCTTTTTTAATTTTTGGGGTAGTTAAGTTGGCTAATGTTAAAATCCGTTAGCATTTGGTTTAGGCTCTGGATAAAGTTCAAGTATGCTGTGTTTTCTGAGTTCTGCTTGTTCATGGGATTTTGATTTAGGCGTTTTTTATAGATAATCGAGTTCAACCAACTCGTTCATGCTCAAAATTTCATTTAGCTCTTGAAGAAATGATAAATATTCTTCTCCGTAGGTATCGTATAACATAGCTAAGACTGGTTAAAGTTTTGGGTTATTAGTACAACGTAAACCTACTGGAATCATTATGTTAGTACAACAAAATGTGGTGAACTAATGGTTTACTGTTGTGAAAGTTTGTATCTGAAGAGAAGCGGTTTTCAGGCTATTCGTTGATAAGTAGTTCAAGGGATAGTTCAAAATCCAATTCAGGTTCAGAATCGATTTTGGGCGGATGGATATCAAACTCTTCATATAAAAAACAAAGGCTCATCGGGAGTTTTTCACTTGCATGAGCTACTGCCTCAATGCGGGCCAGCAACTTGGTTTTTACCCAATACGCACGCGTGCTTACCTCGAGGGATTCCATACATTCCAGTTCCTCCAACAGTGCAATTTCTTTTTGGTCGCCCAGTTCCAAAACTTGGTCCAACAATATCAACTTTGAATCGTCATCTGATGCGTAGCGAAACAGCTGAAAGAAAATACTGTGGTAATATGCTGGTAAAAACCCGTCGTTCATCTTTTATTTTACTTCATACCGCGCAATTGCATTTGCTGCATGAGTTCTTCTTCTACTTTGGGATATTCCTGTAAAAATTCTTGATATAAAAAGTTCAAATACTTTATGTCGTTATCCGTTTTGCAAACCTTTGACATTTGTTCTGTAATTTCCAAAAGCGTATGACTGTGCATCATCCGAAGGGATTGCCCAATTTTTTGGCAGGCAAAATCAATACCCGAAACATTTTCGTTTTTCAAGTAAACCGTGGTTTTCCCTACAAACTCTAAAATGTTTTGCTTGAAGAGACGCACCAGTTCCTCCAAAAGGTCGAATTGCTCCATGCATTCATCCCATAGGGGAACCAAATTGATACGTGTTTTGGGGGTACTCCTAAAATGACGTTCAAAAGTCTTGCCTTTGGATGGTAAGTCTATTTCTCGAGACTCAAAATCCAGATTTTTGATTTTTCGCAGTAAATCGGTTTGATTTTCGCTTAGCGATGTATTTTCTAGTTGTAATATGAGTTTATGTAAGGCTACAACCACCTCATATCCTACTGCAAATACTTTAGTCTGTTTTTGTTTGGTTTCTGATTGTTGCAGCACAATTCCGGCACTCGCGCACAAATCATTTAATTGTGTCACGGGAGGTACGCCGAACACTTTATCTTCCAATCCAACTTTAAAGGTGTTGAAACTTTTTTTCAATTCTCCTGCCTCAACGGCATTGAGTTCTTCGTATGAAAAATGGTCTAAGCCCATTTCCAATTTTTCCAAATACCGTAATAACTCGCTAGTTCCCAAAATACTTCTATCAATGTGTTCCTTTAAAGGTTGGAATTCAATGGAATTGAAACAATAAAATGTTCCGAGCCTTTAAGTTCTTGTTGTAAAAGCGGGATTATTGTAGGTGAAATGGCACCAGGGATAAGCGTCCATAGGCTCGGGGTCGTCGTATCCTGGTTCTTATCCTATATATCAACCAGGAATTTTTATATAGTTATAGACTGTTTCAGTTGTCTTTGAGATTCGAAAAGACACCTAAACTCAAGACTTCTCCTGTTTCGCGAGCCGGTCTTTCACAAACTCAATTTTGGTTTTTCCATGGGGTGTCGGGTTGCCGTTCTCATCCAAGTTTACCATAATGATATTGTCCACTGTCACAATGCTCTCATGTGTCATTTTGTTCCGGACTTCGCAATTCAAGGTAATTGAAGTGTTACCAAACTTGACCACTTCTATTCCGATTTCAATGATATCACCTTTTTTGGCATTGCTCATAAAATTGATTTCGGAAATATACTTGGTCACTATTTTTTTGCTCTCCAACTGGATGATGCTATACAAGGCCGCTTCTTCATCAATCCAAGCCAAGACCTTACCACCAAATAAGGTGCCGTAGGCATTCAAATCTTCGGGCTTTACCCATTTTCTCGTGTGAAAACGCATCTCGCTACTTTTCTAACAAAATTATGGAATTCGAAAATTGATGAATTTTCTTCTCCCTTTTTAACAGAATAAATAGCATTATCGTAAAGTCTGTTAAGGATAAAATAAACTTTTCTTAATTCGCTGGGGTAAAAAAAAGGATTCCGATAATTTACCGCTCGAATCAAACCAAAATAACATGAGTACCACTTCAGAGTTTTACTCAGACCCTACATTTACCATATTTAAAGTTCCTGATTGGCGCGCAAAACTCTATCGCTATTTGTCTGTAGACGTTTGGGGATTTTTACCCAGTCCGTGGCAGCGTAGAATTTCAGCTTGGTATAGTACATTTTATACCACTTCTTTTTCAAAAAAAATTATTCGACCTTACATCAAAATGAATTATTCCGATAATGACTATTTGGATAAATTCAAACCGCCTTTTGGGAAAGAAGATTTCGGAAGTTTTCAAGATTTTTTTATTCGAGAGTTCAGGCACCTTCCCGAAAATGAAAGCCATCATGTTTGGCCCTGCGAAGGTTTATTGTGTGATGAAAGTAAAGTAGCAGATTTGGAGTATGTAAAGGTTAAATCTGATGTACGCTCTGTAAACACGGTTTTTGGAGTGGACCGAACTACAATTCCAAAAGAGTACACCTTCACCAATGTATTTCTGCATAACAAAAACTACCATCGAATTCATTCGCCCATCAATGGCACCATAACCAGAATACAGCATCTACCAGGTGACCTTATCATACTTCGTCCTTGGATATACAAAGAGAATCCTTCCCTCCCAGCCTTTCGTAATGAACGCTACAATGTGGACATTGAAGATGAAAAAGGCAGAACTTGGTATCTGTCGATTGTTGGTGGACCCGCAGTGGGCACCATAGAAATGGGAAAGAATATCCAAATCGGACAAAAAATCCAAAAAATGGAGGAACTGGCGCTGTTTTATCTCGGTTCAACTTGCTGTATGGCTGCTCCCCTTCCACCAAGATTTCACATGAAAAACAGTTTTGTGGAAGTAGGCGGAACGTACTAACCTTAAAACAAAGAAGGCGGATTGGGCTTGTTCAACGTTTGCGGCACCTTTAATTTTGCATCAAATTCATCGTTTAGACTTTTGATGAATTGCGCAGACAACAAAGGAGATTCCAACTCAAGGTTCTGGTGCACAAAAAAGTGAAAATTGCTCAGGCCCATCGATTTCCATGGCGCGATGCGTGCTATCCAATCTTCCAATCGATTATAATCTGTTGGGTGGTTGGCCCCTACATAACGAATAAATGCTTCATTGTTGGTTAAACGCATATGCATTAAGTCGCGTCTTCCAGCCGTATCAACCAATACATTGGCAATATTGTTTTCATGTAACAGATGGTACAGCTCTTGAGATACCTTTTCATCATTGAACCAATCCGTGTGGCGGAACTCCATGGCCAAGGGAAATTCTTTTGGCCAATACTCCACAAAACGCACTACCCTATCCCAATTTTTAGGACCGAAATTGTTGTGCATTTGCAAAAAGATGGTGCCCAGCTTTTCTTTTAGCAGGGAAGTAACCTCCAAATAGCGGTCAACTGTTTCATAGACCTTATCGTTCAAGCGTCGTAAATGGCTTACTTCATTGGTTATTTTCGGAAAGAACTTAAATCCCTCTGGGGTTTTG
>ERZ1740065.770-NODE-770-length-17982-cov-12.710493_pt1 | contig 17982 bp, 7 predicted proteins | sample MGYA00581738_ERZ1740065 | MGnify/ENA primary metagenome ERZ1740065 (study PRJEB43018, sample SAMN04849749) | marine metagenome | isolation source: floating plastic debris | place: Pacific Ocean | collected 2008-09-01 | study: EMG produced TPA metagenomics assembly...
ATTCTTCGGCCCAGAGCAGTACCCCGGCTTCAAAAATCATCTCGTAGCCGGAATAATGCGAGACAAGCTAAATGGACGGGTGGGCGTGATCGTAGGTGGGGTTAGGGAGGTACTGGTGCTGCGCTGGGGTATATTGGATGCGCCAAATGCGCCGGGGGGGGGGGGGGTGGTGACACCTCCCCCAGGGGGGAGGGGTCTGGGGAGGCCTCCACCAGGATAATTTTATTTTTGAGAGTAGCCTGAGAGTGGGTTCCAGGCTATCTGGAGTTCATATCTGAACCTATAAAATTAATGCCTCTTAGTTCTACTGCACTGCGGCAAGGTCATAGGTCAGCTTGATGTTTATAAAGCTGTATTTCAAACTGGCTACAAGTGGAAAAATGCTGTAATCAGTTCTCTCAAAATTGGGAAGAGCAAAAACCCAGCCGACTCCAGTGAAGAGGGAGGGAGAGAGGAAGGTGTAGAGAGAGGGAAGAAGGGAGGGAGGTGTAGAGAGAGGGAAGAAGGGAGGGAGGTGTAGAGAGAGGGAGGAAGAGAGGGAGGGAGAGATGTGGAGAGGGATCTATTATTGTAGGTATGACAATGACTTGGCTTCACATGATCATGACAGCCAGCTAACATCTCTGATTCAATGATTGCACGCTGATCCCTGCTGCTGTAGAATAGCTTGCATAAGCAGGTGTAACAAGTGTCGTCAGAATACAGGTGCTTTTAGCAGGCTTTGTTGCTTGTACTTGGAAAAAGCTCCCATAAACCACCCAGAGAAAATTAAAGCAGATAAGCTAACATCCAAGCAGAGGCCTAAAAACCTCTTAGAGGCTTTTTTAGAAACTTGAAGCCTAATGATTATAAGGAACAGATGAGAAAGCAAAATTCTGCACAAAATCATTTGTGACATACATTTCACTTATTCTATCCTGTACTGCCCTGTCACTGCTCACATAATTCCACGCAATACCTGATACATTCAGAGTTTTGCTGCTATTCTCTGATCATTCATGGATCAGAATGAAATGTCAGGCTATCAAAGCTATCAATCTTTTGGTCAATTCTGGCATCAACAAGTCTGTTATTCTTCTTTGTGCCATGTTTGACTACATATTTCTAGAAAAAGTTGCGAATTCGAAGTCAATAGCATTCTGATTGACTGTGGTTTGATGTTCAACGATTATTTGTTTCACAAAACAGTGCGAAATTTTTCAGAAAGCTTTCCCAAGAGGAGAAAACTCCTTATTCTTTATGAATATTCTAATATAAAGTGGAAAGGCAACACTGTACCTGCTGTACCCAATGGCACAGCCCTGAACGTGCGTGCGTGTGATATGTACGGGAGTCTCCACACACATATGCGTGAGTTCATCTGCCGATGCTTGAGGAAGTGTGCACAAACATCAACAGGAGAATGAAAAAACAGATCTCCGGTTGGGTTTCCTTTCCTTGGTGTTTTCCAGACATGTTATGTATTTTGGATACAAAATTTTATGTGAGCTCATTTAAGTATTGGGGGATGTTACAGATACTCGATGACGTATCTTGATGATGACACACTCCTGTTCACTCTCTTCTATGGCGCCTGCATCGAATCTGTGGATCTGTCAGTTCTGAGTCAGCCAACAACGTATGCAGGACAGTGCGGATCTCAAGGGTCGAAGTACGAGGGCCATCGTATCCATGAAGTCAGGATGCATCACCCGACAGGGATTCTCTCTCTTAGAGAAAATCTCGTCTACTTCTCAACTTGGGCGCATAGCAGTGTGCACGTCATTGAAAGCCTTACCGACCAAGTCAGCACTCTGAGTACGGGAATACCTCGTGCCCGAATGCTGACCTATGACCCATACCACCACGCCCTCCTCGTCGCAGTAGACTTTGGTATCATGAGGGTAGACCCATCTGACGGTAGTGCGGTCTGGTTATCCGGATCTACAAACTCTGGCTCAGAACTGAGTGATTTCCACAACGCTAGGTTCTTATTTCCTGTTGATACAGTTGTTGTATCCGACACAGCCATCATCACCTCTGATCACCTCAATAATCGGTAAGGCTGTACAATGAAGCCAATTATGAGCTTTAAGTTACCATTCGAAGATGATTATTGATGCACTGCTAGATATTAATACCGTAATGGATGTAGTGTTTGTGTAGCTAAGCAACTGTGTTAGTGGATCAGTCGCTGATATTCATTAGAGAGAATCCAATTTCTGGAGTCTGAGTAAATGGTTGAAACTCATTGCCAGTATAAAATGACTATTGCGTTTCATTGGAGATCTGCAAAATATGTCACCACTTTGTGCCATGCAACATCGACGCATTCATCATATGGGTCCTCACGCAAACAGCTTGCAAGGAATAGGCGTGTGTGACATAGAGTTTGTTTCACCCAGTCTTAGCTTTGCTGCTTGCAGCTCTACTATTTCAGATTGGTGCTGCTGGATTATGAGACAAATTCAGCGATACAGATCTGCTCCGGCTTGCATCCTGGGGGTGAACCAGGGAACTCTCAGTCCTGTACAGTACAAAGCACCTATGGTATGGCTCTGGTAGATGGAAATCTTTATGCTGCCACTGCCAGCGACGGCCAAACCAACTTGATCATGAAGTTTTCAAGTAAGTAAATTCATCTGGCATGAGAAGACTTGTGGATTTCTCCTGTTGAGCGTCTCAAGTAATTTAATGTGTTCCATTTATTGTGTCAATGGAAATGAAAAATGAACTCATCGTATTCTGACAACATCTATTAGCTCAGGTCAATGCAACCTAACACTCGTGTGGTGCCATGGCTCTGGCTCTGACTCTATCGTCGCTGAAAGAATATCGCCGGCAATCATTGTTCAATGGTCCCGGGTTCGATTCCAGTCGCAGTGGTGTCAGGAAACCCATCTGAACACAGTTGCTCCTCTGCCAAATCAGAAGTCGTGAGAGCCATGCAGCTAGTATGGCGCTGCAATCTCAGAGAAAAACTGTGCCAGAAACCTCTGGTATATGACTTCTCTCAGGGGAGCTGGCCATTGTCTAGCAGTGCACGCCGACAGGCACTGGCCATGTAGGAGGAAATAAATGCAAAGATATTTAGTCTCAACGCTCTGCATTTGTCCGCTCCACCAATTGCAAAGCAATAAGAACTTAAGCTTCTGTCATTGACAAACTCTTTATGCAGGAGATGTGATTGTTCCTAGCAAGGGAAATTACACTTCCCAGGTAAGGTTTGATTAAAGTGGTTTTATTGGCAGGTATGAACCTGGTTGAAAACGCTTGTTTTCTACTGAATGGAGAATGCGTGGAGAGAAGTGGAGACAAGCTACGGACTTGCACTGATAAAAGCAACCGGGAATGCGCTCAAGGTAGTTAACTATGCGTAATATTTGACATATCTTGTTTGTCATCACAGTTTCATCTGTAGCATTTTTTTGTCTCAGGTTGGTTCCACGAAAGCACTGACGAGCAGAAGTGTATTATGAGTGTGATAGGCAGAAAGACGATATCCAACATATCTCTCTGCCTGCTGAACTGTCTCTCCACAGAGCTGTGCCTTGGCTATTCCTACAATGAAGAGTCAGGCGAATGCATTTTGACAGCAGAGCTCGGTTTAGGGCCATCTGAGAGGGTTATGAGTTCATCTGCTCACACAAGTTATTCTAAGATTAGAGAACTGTAACATGATTTACTTTCAGAGCCTAAACGCTAGAATATTTACAGCCATTATGTGAAACTTGACTGGAAAATATCAGCGGACAAGTTTCACAGCCAAACTTCGCATATTTCTTTTTGTGTTTTTTTATTGAACTAATGTTAAGGAAAAGTGCTCACACATCCGTCTATGTTTGTATGCGTAGGGTTTCACTACAGCTATCCCAATAAAATCGTAACAACTTTACTCTCATTTGGCGTCGATTAAGCGGAGAGATATAGCTCATGTCGCTAGAGGACATGTAACCGCAAACCTGGTGAATATTGATGAATGGGAGAGGACGACTCCCAATGTCACCAGACCTGGCCAGCTGAGTAAGCCTGGTGGCTCTCACACAGGAGAAAGACCAGACTAATTATTGGGTGAGGTGTGTTAGCTGGACCAATAGATAAAATGCATTATATGACATAAGGCTGGCCATAGAGCTGGCACTTAAATGTGAAAGGACTAAATTGTTTACTCTTATCAGCGCTGCAGAAACTTAGCAGCTTTGCATGTTTCTATGAATCAAATATTCATATCCACCCATCAAAAGCACAGCTTGCAGTACATAAATTATATAATTCCTGCTCTGCTTCAATTAATCTTGCACCGTTGTACCAGTTGTCACGCTGCAGTGACGGTCGCTCTGAGGTGAATATCTAACTCTCCCTTCACTGGAGGCAAACGTATCAGGTGAGAGGTAAGAAGACAGGTGATCTGGACACTTGCCAAGTAAACAGGCTTAGCTGATAACGTAAACCCAACCATATTTGCTTTACTGCTGTTAAGGGCCTACCACACGCTCGTAAAAACAGCAATGAAGGAATGAATGAGGTGGATAAATGAAAGATTGAGCGAATGGACAGATAGCTGGCCACATGGTCGGTCGTTCGTTCGCAAACTTTAGCCAATCATTGAGAAGTCTTGCATAACGTGGGGTTGACTAGTGTGCTGTGGTTGAATGCATCGAATCAGATCATAGTATTAGGAGCATTCGTTGTTCGTCGTTCGTAAAATGTGGACATGTCGACCTTTAAACGAACGGATTTTATTTTGCATTCGTTGGTTCGTTTGTTGCTGTTTTTACGAGCGTGTGGCAGGGCCTTTAGCGGCCTTTACCTGGGATGGAGGCCAAATATTGTTGTGCAATGGAAATTGACCCAGACTCAGAATGAGCATTAAAAGGCCCAGTGTCTCATTGAATATGGAAGCTGATGTATGCGTGCTTGATGGGTTTATAGTATGGCTCCAATAGGTAGAACTGTTTAAGTCTAACTCTCCCATCAGCTATTTAAAGCCAGGGGCACACCTACAGATTGATTCGACCACAAAGCGGTGGAAGCTATGGGTTTATGGCTTCTTTCGGATCGTTCGCATGCGTTCAAGCATGTTTAATATTTGCGCTTGTATCGCTTGGTCCCTTAGCGCTGATTGGTCGGCTTGCACATGGCTTACGCATGACCAGCAATGTGATTGGTTGTTCGAATAGCACCGCGCGGTGGTGTCATCAGGTGTGCTTACGTTCGCTTGAAACTACACAGCTGTTATCGCTCGCACAGCTTGCCCTACGCTTAGGTGTGCTCCCGGCTTAAGCTATGATGAGTCTCATTTATAATTCCATTCTCGTTATATGAGACGGTCCTATCGACTCAGCTGTAGTAATGTGAGTTCTAGTTACATCAACTAGCTAGGTAAACTTTGCTCTTGCTGTGTTCCGACTGCACCAAAATTAACCGGATACTTGGTTCCAATCACCTGCTGCTGCTTCATATCTATGTGCAATAAGACTTTCGAGTTTCAGAGTGTAAACCGTGGCTCACTGCTTCTGATTGCTCGCTGCTGCATGTGAAAGTTTTACGGGTCACCAGTCTACGTTCAATTGGCCACAAATAGTTGGTTTGATGAGGTAAAGAGTGAGAGGGCAGGGAGCTACCTTGAGCTACTCAAATGAAGAACTGATATCACGTGGTGTCAAGGTTCGGTTTGTTAGCTTTTGTTATCTTGGCAAGCGGGCGGTTTGTTGGCATGGCACAGCTGCTATGGCGCTGAGATACTCATGATAAGAATAGTTTACTGTGAGTTAAGTATGGCGCTAGGTAAATATTGAGGATATTCTGGCAAGCAGAGCACTTTTCACCAAAGCTTTGAGCTTTAAAATTCAAGCTCTGAGGAGACATGCTTCGTGCTGCCATTTACGTAGGAAACATGTGCTGTACCAAGTGACTTTACTATTGTGTGATTTTTCCTGTGTTGTGGCATCGATTACGATAGAAAGGTCACTTTCTACATAATTTTCCATTTTATCTGTATCCGCCATATATGTAAAGCTGTTTGCTGTCCATACCGCACACTACATTCATCATCCATTCTATTAGTTCAGGCCTTCCTCTGTCGCCCTCCTCATTACTGTTGAGCTGAAGCTCCACTGGTAAGACTGAGTTACACCGTTGATGAGTTTATACTTCAATTTCCGACTGTCAATGGAATTGAAAACTATTTAACGACAACATGATTTCTGAAAATCAATGCACAGCATGATAAAAACTAGATAAACCTAATATGAAAGAAAAGTACCTTTTTCCACTTAGCAACTGGCTAATACCTTGAGGTTAGGCAGCGTCCATGAGCTGTACTCTAGAAGCTGAGAGAGCTGCACTGTGCTGACAGCCTCACTATTTGTGAAAAACCGCCCAGGTAAGTTTGGTTAAATAAGAAACATCAACTTTGTCATATTGAGGCAGAATCATAACCTACGGAACTAATGAGTGGCCAGCCCAGCCCGCAGGAGGCCTATTATACATGGCAAGTCTCCCGTATGCACCGGAGCCTATCGTATTTTTGCAGTCACATTTTGGAGCCGAAACTACTGTTATTGGTTTTTCCTGATGCATTCCTGATGCTCTTTGGTTAGATCTTGTTGACTTGAGCTCAGATATGGAAAGATCTAAAGGCCTCTGCCCACTATGCACAAACCCAGCGCTTACTGGTCAAAGCCTGAAAAAGCACGTCTGGACAATTGTCCTATGCGTCAAGGTTTCACATGCTCAACATAGAGCGCTTCATGTTCCATGCTATTGGCTACTTATTGTTAAAGACCTCACGTTTGTGCTAGTGGGCTCACTGATTGGTCTACCGCAATAGGTTCACTTTGACCAGTCACTTCTAATGGGTGTTGATGCAGTAGTCATGCAGGGTCGCAGCTGCATACGGCCGCCTACAGATTGCATATAATGGGTGCAGGCTCTTAGCCATATGGAGAAGGGTACTGACTTAAGGAATATCAAAAATCAGAAAAACTGAATATCCAGTGTTTCTGGTCCTACAACTTGTCATCAAGACTGAGCCACAACCAAAGAGATCACCATCAATTCCTTACTGGGGCTGATCCAGTTGGTTATTGAAATAAGAGGTGTGTTAGAGTCATAGAAGTTACTTGCAGCAACACGGGGAAGCTATCATTGTGAATGGATGGGTAAGCTATAAAACTAATGACAGTGAGGACTAGACACTGTCAGACACGCAGTCTTATTCTTGCTCCCACAGGTTAACAACATAGCACCTTCATTAGGGTACAAGTATTATGATACACTCAGAAGCTAGCCAAAGCCTTTTCATACTTTCATTCAGAAACACAACTTACTCTATATTCCATGAGTTTGCACGCATCCTCACAGACCCTTGGAATTGATTACCTTTAACTGAGTCAATTCCAGTTCAGTTAGCTATCTTTTGAGAACTCCAGAACAAAGCCTATAGCATTGAAACGAATTGGAACTGTACTGAACTTAGAGTTCGGTCAACTGTTAACTGAACTGAACTCTACACACACAATAGAAAGAGCTGGTGGATGAGCTGAGTTATCTGCTGGACAATTTTAATGAAGCCTTATCTCTGAGCTATCGATAGCGCTAGAGCTGAACAGATTTCAACTGAACATCTGAACAAGTCCGTTTGGAAGGGCTGTCACTGATACGGAACTGTGAGCTGAACTATGCCCGTTAGAGAACTGAACTGAACTGAACTGAACTTAAATCTCTGGAAGAGAATTTTGAACTGAACTGAACTGAATCTATAATTCTGAGAGAGAATCCGAACTGAACTGAATCATTAAATCAGAGAGTCTGCAAGCCTCCTCACATCAGAGCATAAAATTTCTAACTGAATTCCAAGAGTTTTCATCACATTCTTCTGTGAAACCAGAACCGCCGATACGAGGAGTGCGCCATCCTTCATACTAGTCATAGATGTCACATATCATGTATATTTTTCATAATTTTGAACCGTCTACGGAGCTCACGCTCTGTCAAGGTAGCAGGAGTGAAGGTCGCTTGACACAATGCCAATCAAACAATCTTATCATACGGCGTGACGCTGCTGATGTCTGGCTATGATAACTGCATTTAAAAACGGATCACACCTCATCTGACAGTCATCAGAGAAACAGGTGCGGCGTGTTTCCCAGGTAAGACTGAGATTTCACTATGTTCAGTCAGACATAAATGCATCGCATCGCTTAAAGTCGACCAAATCTATCTCATGCATTCTAATCTAAGATAACTTGATATTCTGTTCATCTCATTGATGCTCGTTTATTGTTTTACAAATTTTAACAGTTTTTCTCTCAGCAGCTTATGTTTGCAGAACATCCTTCAATCATCTTCCATAAATGTATAATTCTATCATTCTGACAACTTTTTATGTTGCAGAAATCTGCACAGACTTCCACTTCAACATGAAACACCCTCTCGACATCCAGACTTGATACATCTGATCCTACTTGCAGAAGGTTCTGTGGTGAGTGATGCCAACTCTCCTTCCCCTGCGCTTTCTTTACACAAAGACGTTTGAGCGAATATCTTCAACGGCCGTGTTCCAAAAGACCGAAATACATGGGCATTACATCAGCACCTGTGTGCCCATTCTGCCAGAGCTGTAGCTTTTTTGTCGGTGGTCATTTCATTCGATAAAGTTTCACCCGTTCTCAGTGCTGTCTGTCAGAGCTGAAGGACAGTTTTATCCGAGATTGTGTCGACTCACTGATGTATTCAGTGTTATTCAGTCTCCCTGTAGCTTTACAGAAGTCTGATTACTTCCGCTCTTCTCACTTTTACATACATCTGTTATCATCGCAAGCTTTCCTTGTTGCCTGTTTGTAATGAGGAGTTTCATTTGTGAGTTGACTGTCTGTTCTCATGCTGTTATGCTGTTCCAGAAGTGCTTCAAATAGCTGCGTTCTGAATGGAGGCATGTCTGTAGGGTAGGAATCGAATAGCTGATAACATTTTGTCAAAAATCATGACTTAGCAAGAAACGGCTGTGAATATTGGAAATTTTCATTGATCACATGATGCGTTTGGAGAATTTTTTAAATTTTTTGTTGCAAATCAGCGTGAGCTTTGTGTGCACCTAGTGGAAGTATGATATATCAAAGACTCTAATAATACTATAATAATACTAATAATATACTAATATACCTCAAATAATAATATTATTGTTATTTGAATGCTTCTTGTGCTATGATATGGCCTTTTTAGGTTACATATAAGTTTCCGTCCCTTAGAAACATGTAGCTGAGAACTTCATATACCTAGTTTCATCCATTAACATGCGTTTTGAGCAATATTAGAATAAATAGGCGGTACTTTTTGCAGAACTAGCCACTAAAATTCCTGCACTGTTTTAAGCTTCTCCAACTTTGAATACTGGGTTGAAATTTTCACTGACGATTTGAGCATTTTTATGATAGCATCGGTGCTCAGTCAGTTTCTATGGATTCTTTGGCTTCATTCATTCTGCCTACATGAGAAACACAGAACTGCTAGATTCCAATTATTGATTGTCGCTATTTGGTCAGGTATTGATCAAGTATGGAATCCAGTTCTAGGTAATATGGGTAGTGGAGCCGATGCTATATTAGGTATATAATTCTATTTTTATGCAGCTTTGAGCCCTATGTGCACCATGGATCACGTACAGGAAATATTCCTGACCATGTCACAGGGAATAGATGCTTGATTCATCTAAGTTAGAAGTTGTCGCTGAAACTGAGGAAACAACGGAAGTCTGATTATTAAACAGTTCAAGTTATATGCTGATCTTGAATTGCTGTATTTAGAGTAAAGTTATATAATTACAGTATTATATATATATATATATATATATATATATATAAATATATATATTACATTATATTTATATAATGATCATGAATTACTGTATTTACATGAGTTTAATGGGACATCCCTATATTTTACTGATTGTAAACTGCTGTATTTAGAGTCCACGCACACCCTGCACCTTATCTGGTAGGCGGCAGTAAAGCACACGTGACAGTGGAAACGGATGCTTGTATTGGCCACCAGTATTAACTGACTTATTCCTGGTTGTTTCGGTTGTCAGGGTGAGGGAGGAGAGCTCACAAAGATGAATATCTACAACTGATCAACGGGTCACCTCGATTGATCTAACATCCGAGAAACTGTATTTACCTTTTACTTCAACTTAACTGCGATTGCAAATACTAAGTCAATGTGGACAAGTCATAGAGATATCGCATGAATCACTTGTCGCTCGATGGGGGAGTGACATATTTACCTGTCCTACTATTTGACATGACGCTGAGCTGTTTGAATACTGATATGGATTTGATAATTCACAACGCATGCAGCTGAAGTGATCACAACTCACCTTTGCTCTTCTATCTCTTGAAACCACTACACCGCTGGGTTGCTGTCACTTAGTAAACATGAGTGTCAACGATTCGTGAGTAGTTACCGTCAGACACATACCTACCTCTACTAGCTAGGGACTAGGCAGTCATCGACAGGCATTCATTAAGACCGCGATTTACCATAACCATGAACTTAACTCAACTATTGAATCCGACCGAAGTCAATGAGAAATGCAGATTTTAAACTAGCTTGAGCTGACTGGAACTGCAAGCAATTATCAGATGAAAGCAAGTTGATTATTTATTGAGTGATGACAGCAGCAATTGATCAGGATTTGACTCTTGTATGATGCCTTGTTACAAAGAGACTCAACCACCGGAACAGCTGGGAGTTGATCGTCACAGAACAGTTGTATTTCCTCGGTAAACATTACGAAAACAAAGAATGCAATGCTAGTACTTGTAAAAGAATTGTCCGGCTACATTAGAATGAGTGGATCATACTGTTCATCTATCCATAAGAATGTCCTGGACCAGTAGTACCATAGCTTGAAGTCGACTTCATCAGTACGAACGTAAATTCAGCTAGCAGCTGAGCGATCTAAACTCAATGGCGTTCAAGTCAATAGCGTGCAAGTTATATGGTCAAGAAACCTCGGGAGTGACTTACTTAGGATATATGCAGGAATAAATCGATAACACTCTTGACTGTGTTGCTGTCTTAGTCAAGATCGATGAGGAAAAATATTCTTTCATGTAGTCTTCGGTGACAATGACTTTTTTAGCCTATGTCTCTTCAGTATTTTACAAACATGTGCCCTCAAAAGCTTTAGTATACGTGGTGAAAATGAGAATCAAGACTGCAATGTTCTAATGCAGCGATCGATAATATGAGATGACAACTCCAAAGCATTGCTATTCCTGACATCATATTTCGCAATTTCAAGATCATTTTCTGCTTTAAAACTTCGTTTGGACATGACCGACTGTGCACATAAATGACTCTTATGCCCCTGGGTTATTTTCTACCATTTTTGCTGAGAACATAGAAAAACAGATTTTCTTCCCGGAGGTGTAGTGATTTTTCTCGTGTGTCTGTGTGCTTTGAGCTCCAGAAAAGCTTGAAATTGTTCTATAAACCAGAGGTGAGATTTGTTTCATTTTACTATTTAACTTACTACTATTTTAGCTTCTGCGCGGCACCGGGCCATGAGGAAGGGCAGCAGTAAGCATAAATCTGCACAATACGAAGGAATTCGTCTACCAGGACCAGATGAAAAGCGTCAAGGTATTACAATGGTATTACAACGAGTAGGAGATAGCTTAGCGGTAGAGCCCGCACCTTGAGACATGCAAGTGTTAAGAGGTTGTGGATTCAAATCCCACCAATTCTCCTGCTGGGCCTTGTGCCACAGGTGTGCTCTGGCCTGCCTAGAAACCGAGAGCAACCTGGCACTGCAGATGGCAGCCTGGCGCCGCGTATGGCAGCCTGGCGCCGCAAATGGCAGCCTCGCCTTTGAGGTACTTTATTTCTTAGTGCGTGAGCATGGAGAGAGACTCGGGATTTTAACATTTAACATTAACTTCACCCGTTACGTGGGAATATCGAAAGGATGTTTGACCACCCCATAAAATTAAATTCTATAAATCGGCAGTAGAATTAATACTACTTCCAAAAGTGCAACTAATCTACTTGTATTTCAGTCTCCATAGAAGAATCCGTAGTTGGAAATAGCAGCGACGATGTCAGTCAAGCCTCAGAAGAGAGTTCCCAAGGTATTTATATCCATATCATTGTTGAGCACTGGACATGTATGGCTAGTATCAGAAAACGACCCAGTCCAACTTATTTTGATACATGATACTCCATAATAACATACGAAGCACGAATTGTCATCATATTCTCAGTTAAGTGTTTCAATGTTTGTCCCTAACCATGCAGGAGTCTATCATTCGTTGCTAGAATGTTTTCATACTTCAGTTTGTGCTACTATTGGATAGTGAAGAAATTGTGTATTTAGTCACCGAGCCGTATGTTTGCTGGGTAGACAGACTTCTTATGTCATCCGGTTTTTGTCTGCCTGATAATGCAATGTTGCTGTTTGGTAAAAGGTCGTCTCCAAAGTCCCATGCTCCACTCAGATCTAAACTAGTTTCCTGACTACCTAGAGTAGACTATCTACACCACCACAACAGCAGAAGTCTGGTTGTTCCACAAGCTGATGTGGTTTGCAGTAGAACCATGTACACTGTGCCCCCGACCCACCCAGCCCCTTCCAATCAATTGTCCAGTGTGCTTGTCATATGAAACCCATGTCTTGCAGAATATCAGGCTGATGTGAGAGACTTGGTCAGAAACTTTAAAGCTGTATATCACGAAAAGGGAGCAGAAGATTTTGAAAGTCAGGTTCCATTTCTTTCAGCACTTGCCGATATCTATGTCAAACGGGCGGAGACATCATCCATGAAATGGGTGGAGCTTCTGAAGGTGAGTAGAGCTGAATCTACTACAGTATTCCTGGTACTGCTTCAAATATGATTTTTGGTAACAAACCAGAGGCGGAAGGAGCTAAAAAACTGGCCGTTTCCCGCTTTTAACTTGGAATTGCACTCGAGCTTTCACTCTAGAGGTGGTAACTTCCGAAAGCATACTTCTATACATGACAGATCCCCACTGTATTTCCAGAACTCTTGAGTATTTCTCCTGCAAAAAATTTTGGCCAAAATTGTTACGTTTTAGTTTCTTCTTTGGTTTAATGGATAAAGAAATATTAAATACTAGTGATGTCACGATACTGAGATTTTGCCACCATACGATATCACGATACTGCAAATATCCACGGTACGATACACTACGATACAGGCCATCAATGAAGCAGCAAATCATTTTGTATCATAGGCAGTGTGTGTGTGTGTGGTGTTCAAGAATTCAAGAAGGAAAATATCGAGTCAATGTGTTCTCATTATAAATCATGTCAGGCTGACCCCGGATTATGCTTATCATATGTATATCCATCACCTAACCTAACATTTTCACACAATACAAAAACAGAGCAGCATTCTTGTAAGGAAGATTCATGACCACAGATAGATGGCAGCATCACAGCAATGAGGAAACATGGTGAATTTTTCATCAGGAGTATTGCAATATTGGTCAAAATTCATTGGTACACCCAACTGCATGATATCACAGATCTATCCAATACAGCTAAAATGATAGTTCACTAGCTTCTTTCTTACACCTAAATGGTTTATGTTTTCCCTTTCGGACCATGGAATGCCGCTATCAGTCAGTCTGCTAGAATGCAGGAAGTTAATTGACCACTCAGCTAGCCTGTGAAAGCCATCATAAACAATCGGCACACTGTATGGCGTCCGAGGAAGGAGCCGATGTCAGCAATCGTATAGCTCTGAACGCTATGAGCAAACTAGAGAGAACTCGAGATAAGTGTAGAATCTTAGTTGTTTATGTTAGTTACTCAATAAAATACTCCATAAAGGACTAGATGGAATACTGAAATATTCCTTCTCATGTCTATTTACCAATTACAACTTAACATCATAAAAAGCTGATTTGGAGCTCAAGTTCATTAATTACGTGTGTTAGCAAATAATTTTACAATTCTGTGGCTATTTTCATTCATCAAACTTAGGTTGAGAATGCATTGTAAGGGCATGATACACAAGCTAAGTGTATCGTGTATCGTACCGTGGCCTAAAGTATCACGATACACGATTGTATCGTGACATCACTAATACATACCCAGCACTTCTTCAAAGTGCATTTACACTGGCTCCAAATCCGCGAAAAAACAATCAGCAGATCGGTTGCCACCAAGTTTTTGGTGCCTGGACAGTCCAACGTCAGAGTCCACCGACTGAATAATGAGCGAGATTGGAGCTTGATTGAAATCAAACTAATTGCGGAGCTGTTGCCTATTGTCCAATCACACACCAATATTTTACCAAAGACGACAAAGTGACAACAACTGCCCAAAAAACTGCCACAAAAATAAATTGTTGATTGGATCAGCTGTCAATTAATCATAACCTCTAATCCACAACTGATCAAAGCTTAAATTTTTACTAGGAATGGCTGTGTTACTCTGTACACCAAGATTACATCTGTTTGTACAGATACAAGTGGTTAGTTATGCAGAAGTAATGATCAACTTTTTTGGCATTTTACTCACTCACAGAATTGCTTGCTTCTGAGTCCTTTGGTCTGTTGTGTAACCTCAGAAAACAGCTAGATTTTCCTCGCATCGGTCATTCTGAGCAAAAGTAATCTTGTTTTTCATTCATAGTCAATCTGCACATAAGACTTTTGAGTAGAGCTCATTAGCGACATGGTAGAGAGACGAAATCGCTAGACTAAAATTGATCAGTCACTGAGTGCATGTCATTTATAGTGCAATTAGTCCACCGAGCGGAGCTGTGTTTGGCGTTATGTTGCTCAAGCCTTCAGCCGGCGGATATTTTGGATCCAGTTTACACATAGCTTTAGTCGTTGAAGCAATCATCCGACTTCATATGTCAACTAAATGAAAGTCGGCGATCTTCACTCGAATACGGCCTGTGCTGGTATTTTATACTGCTTTCTGACATGTACAATGGTGAAATGGTAATAGATGTATCTGTCAAAAAACTTCCCATCATTTTAAGACATTGGAATATCACCTGATCAACATATGAGGATTCTTTGATTACCACTTACGGTAGACTTGGTTTGAACAAGAAGGCTATTTTTCTGTCTTAGATGAAGAGCAACTGAACAATTAAACATTATAAACCCTTGTAGAATAAATTGACGGATCCTCTATTGGTAGGAATCGTAATTTATGACCTCTCCACCATTTTTCAACAAAGATAATGTCATGCAGAGCTAAACAATCTTATGATACGGAATTGATGTCAATACCTGCTGTTATAATTACTCGACATATGATTTCCAAGCACTGCAAAAATGTGTTAATTGCATTCAGTTGAATTATCTTAGATGATACATTAACGGACCATACTCATGGGGAAAGGTCAACAAGCCATTCAAAATAAGACCAGAAATAGCTAGATCATGAGGAGATCAAGGATGCAAGTTTGACTCGGTTGTCACAATTCCAAAGACAGCGTTACCCAACTGCAATAAGGGTGAACTGAAAAATGACAACCATATTGAATGCATAACGATGTGTGAAGATACATTGGAGGATATCACAGTGTCAACATGGCCTCTCTGGGTTGTCCAAAATCATGAAGTTAAACTTCATTCCATTTAGTTACAAGTCTGTCACAGATGCACTGGACGCATTTTGAGGTAGTGATTGATCTCCATGTCCATAAAAATATCTGATCGTTAGATTTCCTCACTGCAGCCAATGAAATATATTAATTAATCATCAGACCAAACTCGAATATTACGGTATGCTATTATTCTGGTACTTACATCTCATACCAGGTGCTTGAATAGCTGAGGGAAGTAGAAGTTAACTGCAATTGATATTCACTCAATAACCCAGCTGTATCAGATTCAAGGGAACTGAGAATTTCTGATTTTCCCCAATGATGGATGTGGACTTTATCTCAATCCTTGTGTTTTTAGGCCCACAGTCTCTACAATTCGTGTTTTGCAAGAGATGAGGAGCCTCAATGGCGTAAAAAAGCGTATGAAACTCAGGTCCTCTTTTGGGACGGTATTGAAAAGATTTCCCTTAAAGCTCAGCTTCAAATAACTGGCGGTTTAAAAGAAGAACTGGTTTACATTAGGAAGAGTTTGAAGAAGGATTTGCTGATGCTGGAAAAGCAGGCTGAAAGTTTTGACCATGAACCTCGAAACATAGCATCTAAGGAAAACGACGAGCTGATGCTGAACTGGACAAAAGGAGTCAAGTGTCTCAGTCTCCAGTACAACCAGCAGATGATCGAGTTCACTTCATTAGTCGTCAAACATGCCGTGGACATTTGTGGAGAGGCGCCGCGCAGATTTGCTGTGATCTGTGTCGGAGCAATGGCGAGAGGTGAGACAACTCCATACAGTGAGGTGGAACTACTTATTCTGTTGGAGAATCTGGTTTCAGGGGTGAGGGACTACTTCGAAAACTTGGCAGTCACAATTCGCTTCTTGACTGGAAACCTTGGAGAGTCAAATTTAAGACACTTGGACGTTGAGGAGCTGTCTGAGAGGTTTAATCTCAGTGATTCTGAGAACGATCCACCTGTGATGAGGTGGTTTGATGATTTGTGCACTGATGGCTTCAGTGTCAATGGTGCGTTCCAAACATATGCCCACGCTTCTTCGGCATCGAGTAAATTTGCAGAACAACCAGATTGTTACTTTCTCACAGTGGACAAGCTGGTGGCCAAATACAAGGAAATCTATCAGGAAGTTGACGACTACAATGAAGCCTTGAAAGGTGACCTATCATCTGTGCTGTCCTCTATCGTATTCATTTTTGGGGACCAAGAGCTTTGCGAGAATTTTGAACAGAGCATTCAAGGTATCGAATCATCGGAGAAGAGGGATCGTGTCATATTTGACAAGATGAAGTTTGATTGCGAAAGTTTTTCTCTTGAACCAGACGAGAACCTACTTAAAAAAATTGACTTACGAGAGAAGATTTATTCTTTCCCGTCTACGCTATTGCAGAATTTGAGGGCTGTGTGCCAAGTCAAAGCTTGCACTTGCTGGGACGTGGTTGCTGAGATGGTAAAAGGAAAATGCACTGATGAAAGACTAGCTGAGCAGATGGCTTTCCTGATTGCTGTTGGGCTGTATGTAAAGCTCTCGGTGCACTCTTTTTATTCAGCAAGAGGCAGCATATTTTCTGTGGCTCTTCCATCAGAAGGAAGTGATTCAAGTGGATCAAGACTAGTATGGACCCTTCCAAGACAATTACTCCATCTGACAATGTTTCACAGCCGACCAGTTCAACGCTTCGCTTTGATGGATAATGCAAATGGAGGAGGCATTGATGCAGGTGGAGCTGAGGCTGTTGCATTAGCGCTGTTTCACAGTTACGACTTCCGAAACTTTTTGGAAACAGAGATGGCAAAGAAGATCTTGCAGGCACCAGTTAACAATCCAGGAGTGGCATTTATGGCGATTGAAGCTCTTGTTGAGGCGGGTAATACAAACAAGGCAACTAGATTGGTGAACGAACTGATTAACACTGGGTCTTTGGAAATGACACATAAAGCGCAAGCTTACCGATGGCAGGGTAAACTAGACCACCAACGTGCAGTGTATGATGAAGCATTGACATCGTTCAGACAGAGCCTTGCCACCACCCAGCGGAGCACTGATAGAAGAGCAAAGCGGATTGAGGCAACTTGTCACATAGGTGTGGGAGAGGTGTATGTTGCAAAAGGAAAGTACGTGGATGCGCTAACCGCCTATTGGAGAAGTCATAATATCAACAAAGATATCCATGGTGGTTTAAGTCACCCGGATATCGCGAAAAACTACAGATGCATTGGAAATGTGTACCACTCACAGGGAGAGTACGCGAAGGCGTTGGAATTTCATCAGAAAAGTCTCGCCATCGAAAAAGCCGTCCACGGTGATGTGAACCACCCTGACATCGCAGTCAGCTACTCCAACATTGGCAGTGTGTACCAGTCACAAGGAGAGTACACGAAGGCGTTG
>ERZ1740065.771-NODE-771-length-17980-cov-12.673082_pt1 | contig 17980 bp, 12 predicted proteins | sample MGYA00581738_ERZ1740065 | MGnify/ENA primary metagenome ERZ1740065 (study PRJEB43018, sample SAMN04849749) | marine metagenome | isolation source: floating plastic debris | place: Pacific Ocean | collected 2008-09-01 | study: EMG produced TPA metagenomics...
CACCCCTCCTCTCTCCCCCCCCCTCTCCCTCCCCCCCCACCCTCTCTCTCCCCCCCCCCTCTCCTCCCCCCCTCCCCCCCCTCCCTCCCCACCCTCTCTCTCACTCTCTTTCCACCCTCTCCCTCTCACCAGTACTTGTACTGTGGTGGTGTAACTATTTCTTTGTGTTCACACAAAACAAGAAACCTGATCGTTATTTTAGTGATTTTTTATTCGCTATTTAATAAGTGAGTAAATGTCTCACTGCCAGTGTATAATAATAGTAATAATAGTAATAATAATGGTTGATATTTGTTTACATTTATGATCAGATGATGACATATTTTAGTAGTTTTTGGATAAAAGTGACAGCAGTTACTCCTGTGTAAACATTAACTAGGAATTATAAGTAAATGGTATTATTATTATTATTATTATTATGATTATTATTATTATTATTATTATGATTATTATTATTATGATTATTATTATTATGATTATTATTATTATGGTATGTTAATGGTATTATGCTATTTTGTGTGAAAAATCAGCACTAGTCCTAACGGGAAAGTAACAGCTAACAGCTGAGGGTGGGGTGGCCTGTACACCTCCCCCAACCTGTCTTATAAGGCTGGTTACCTAGTCTTGGCTAATGTTCTTAGAACATTCCCCCTTCACCCCACCCCCCCCCTTGGAAGAACCTATTACTACCATGTGTGTTTGTTACGTTACGCTAGTAAAGAACATGTGGAGAAATGTCAGCCAGTATTACTGGTATTATACCGTCTAACATAGGAAGTCATTGAACCGCAATCGGAGGTCAGATGTATGATACTTAGGAAGTAGAATGATGACAACGATGATCATCTGTTACTGATCTGGAATGGGCCAGAAACCAGTAGTACTGAAACTGTTGTACAGTATTGCTACATTCCAGACTTTAGCTGAGTGCCATGGTTATAGTGATCAATCTCTCACATGATCGATCACATGATCAATAGCAACTGGTACCGCTTTATTTATATAAAAATAATATGAACTTTGGGTTCCTATGAGTACCTGTACAGGTATACCTGTATGAGTACCTGTACAGGTATACCTGTATGAGTACCTGTACAGGTATACCTGTATGAGTACCTGCTCTGCAGTAGATGGATGTTCATGATTGTGTTGTAGATTAGATTTAGATTTATTCATTTAAGGTAAATAAATAATCGGACAGATTACTATTAGCTCTCAATTTTATGCCTAAAAATTAATTACTTAATGTGTGGATACTAAAAGGAATAAAATTGTTTAGAAATCTAGAGGTGCTGCTCTTGGCATTTGATAATAGAAACGCTTAGTCTTATAACAACCATGTAAAATGTGAGACGGATCGGAAATTAACTTAAAAGCTGTCTTCTTTATCATGGTTTGTAGATAGAGGTCAAGGTCAAAATCCATTGTTTCTGGTATATGAGAGAGTGTTGATAGTGATTTATCTAGATGATGAAAGTCCTAACTGGGTAGAAACATGGATTTATCCTGTAAGCTTTTTGGCGTGAAATTGGCCGTGAAAGTGACCAATCACGGTATAAAAGTGACGTGTGATATTCTACTAGAGAAATGCTGCATGTGCGTGTGTTTGGATTCGGAACCAAAGAGTGATGGTGTACAGTAATGCCTTCGTGAAAGGAACGCTGTTTTTTCACCGTCTCCTGTTGGGAGGCTACTAGAATAAATTTATTCACATCGTCCAATTGAGCATATCCCTGAGATACTCTTCGGTTCAAAATCAAGCAGAAACCTATGGATCTACGCTAATAGGCTTAGAAAAATATTTCAATAATGTGTTAATATGTTATTATTATTATGTATTTTTTGTATTTTCAAAATTTTACTATATTTCTATTCTGACTTCTTTAGGCTCTTCTCCTGCAGATGTTGTCTTGTGCTGCGATTGTAGAACGCGTGGTCCATGAACGCATTGTGTTTTAGAGCATACCGCCTAGAGGGAAGAACCACAATCCATTGAGAGAGAAGATTGGACAGATCAATGTCATGCTGGCCGATGGACTCAGTGATAAGGAGAGAACACAATTCTTAAACATTGATCCGGGCCTGTTCATAAACCCCTACGATGGCACTATCAGCCACCGAGACATGTACGATTACCTACACTTCACCCGCGCCGGCTACATGAAATTCTGCGAACCAATACTGGAGGAGGTCCAGACTCTGCTCAAAGAATTTGTCAAATCTGGATCTCAAGAGCCCGTCGAGGATGAGACAGCCTGACTTAAAGACCTCCGGCTCAGTTCTATTCCCATAATGCAATGTTAAACCACAGATTTGGTGCTTTCATCCCGTCAATGATTTCAGTCAAGATTGTAGGAGAAGGAAGTTTAGTGTGAATGCGGACTGCTGATTTCCTCTGTGCTGACTGCGCATCTCGCTCTCCTGTATCATATCTCAAGTCTTGTGGTAGTCACGAGTATTTTTATCTTTTTATGTAACGGTAGTGTCTTCTGTTTTGTACACAATTTGATGTGCTGCTGTGCACAAAAATTATTGCTACTGCATAATCATATGTCATGATTTGATCGAATTACATTCTATAACATTCATCAGCCGGGCCTCCTGGCGTCAGAGCGGTATATACCGCTCTGTCTGGCGTCATGCTGATGCATACTAAACCGCAGAACCTGCTATGATTATGAGCTAAGTCGCACCAATTTCTGCGGTGACGGACACGAGATTCGCGCTATCTATTCAAGGGTTGTCTTCTCACGTGCTTCTATTTCGGTTCGATCAGCACGCCGCTGTTTAGTACTGTGTATAGTTTTACAGGTGGTTCTTTCAGCATATGTTAGATGCATTTTCTCTCTCGATGATTTAATACCGACAGTATTACTAATCATGATAATGTAAACTCAAATCAGGTAGAGAGTAGCGTGCGGTAGAAATGATAACTGCAAACCACGCTGTCGATGGCGTTGATTGGATCAAGTTGCTCTATGTACCGTTTGGATTGGACATTGAAACTTACGGGAGGGACTCGATTACTTAGCAACAGATCGACACCTTCCAAAAGGGAGGCGTGTTTATCGTTAGGACGCTAAGCATGCTGGGATACGAGTCTGTCACGTGGTGCGTTCTGTAAAGAGATTCGCATGTGGGTCAGTCTACGAGAAGGGTCGCGCCTGTCTGATAGTAGCAGCTCTGTTTCAGCTTTGATTTGCCCGGCAGGGGACGTCTCGAAGCAGACCAGGGTATGCTACGTAAGGAAAATATCTTGGTGGCTGCAGCTGCAAGGTTTTGATGTTTTGGCTTGGCGCAGGAAGCCTTTGACCAGTGTGCAAGGTGCGTTCATCCTCCTTTGTACTAGGTTTATCTTCCTTTCTATATGATTGTTGCAGCTTTCCTATGGTAGCTGTGCTGCAACCTGCATACTAGTCACGCCAACCTGCTCAGCTGCTACGTGCTATGTAGCAAGCGGAGGCTCGACTCTAGCGCGTGCTTATTCTGTGCAGGATAGCCAGGTGTGTGGTTGGAAGGAAAGGTAGCCTAAATGCTCTGCGGTATGGTCGGTCATCCAACACAGAGGTATACAGGGAGTGCCATTCCCAGGCAGCATGTGGCATATCCGTATCATCAGCCGGCGCTCACACAAAGTCACAGCCAGCATATCCTGGCCCCGGGAGTGGCAGCTTACTTCCATCAAGATATATACCAGGGCCTAGTGTCGAAGCAAGTTCCTCATTCTCCGGAGGTTTCATCCGAGCAGCCATCTCCCGCCACGTCTAGCAGCTCGCAAGAGGGTGACCATCCGATAGGATATGGAGCGTTTGGCGTCGTCTGGTGAGTACGTGGACTGGATGACTCTCGTCTTGGCCTACTGAGCAATAATCAATTGTTAATTAACCGACCAATCGAGCTCTTGGGGCCCCTTCTGCAGCGTACCCCAAGCCCAAGGCAATGACATTTGGCTATAGTATTACTGTTTGTATTAGGGCCTGATCTCCAATGCTCCTCTGCGTGTGAAGTAGGCATATATTGGCCTCATGATTCATTAGATGAAATCTCGACTGGAGCCGTACAACATTATATGCGTTTGATTACCGAGGCCTGCTGAGAATGTTCGGTCGAAAAAGGGTCCATCAATTAGAGGGTCTCGGCTCGGCACGAACAGCTGGCTGACTAGTAGATTAGATAGGCAATATGGAGTCAGCATACAAGCAGAGTGAGAAATTTTGCCCATGTGCTTGTCTAGCATTCACGTTCTCACGAGGTGTGCCGAAATGTGCTGGCACTCCCTTGTTGCAAGGTTCAGTGATTATGTAGCTCTGATTATTGTGTTTGGACTCAGTGCGCACCAGACTGCCATTGTCTGCCAGACTATTGTGTTATGTAATAGCAGAAATTCCACTGACCTTGTTGCAGTAATTTGGACGCCCCCTTGGCCTCTCACTAATTACTTCTGTTTCAACCTACGATTAGCTGTCTTAATATGAAATTGTGTGGAGCAATTTTGTTGACAATTAGTTGTCATCACTATTATTCCTCTATTAGGTCCGTCATTGATCCCAGAGATGGCACAAGGAAAGCGCTGAAAAAGATGCCCAATGTCTTCCAGAATTTGGTGTCGTGCCGTCGCGTCTACCGAGAACTGAAGATGCTCTGCCATTTTAAACACGAAAACGTGAGTTTCCCAGTCGACCGGCGCTTTCCATAAATGCATCTGCGTACGTAGCTTTGGCAGCAGCAGCTACGAAATATCAATAGGAACCTGTAGTATATTCATGGTGGTCAGATTTTTGGCAAGGAAGCCGCGTCTAGCCGCCTAAATTCCAGGTTAGTCGCGCCTAAATTCCAGGTTAGTCGCGCCGCTAGTGCTGATGCTGGCAAGGAACAGCTGCCATGCCAACTGACATTGCTTAACCAACTCAGAAATGACATTGTCCCGTCGCTCCCGTCTTAGTCAGCGCTGACGCTGTCAAATATGCGATGAGCAATGCTCTGTGCAGCTGCCTACTCCTCGTCTGCCTGCTCCTCCTCGCAGCCGTTGCCAGGCAGTCTGCACAGCTGCCTGGACGTAAGCCACGATTGTCACACGCGCTCATTCATTCATAGCGTCTTGAAACGTTCAACGCCGATGGATCTCATCGATTCTGTGTCTGGCCAGAGCGTCATTATGCAAAGCTGAATGAGCGTAGTTTGCCGCTGTTCAGCCCAGCGGCGTGAAGGTTAGCGTGAGGTTGTAGTAATTCTACTACTACGCATCCAGCAGTCGCAGACGGCTGAAGCATTCTTCTGCAGCAGATGCTGGGGCTGTGTGCAAGCTGCGTATGTGAAGTATGATAAATAGATGACGGGATGTGTGCGCGCAAGAGCGCCCTGACCGGCACTGGTGTGTGGTTGTCGCCTCGCGTACTCTGATCGATGTATCCATTGTGTTGGGAGTTTGAGCTCCGCGTTCTCTTGTTGAGTGTGTGCATCATCGCGTATTCAACTATCAAGATTGTGGACGCCATAGATTCTCAACTTGGAAATATAGCAGCAGAAGATTGATTCCTCTGTTGGTGATTCATACGTTTGCATAATGCCAGTGTCAATGCTAGATTTTACCTGCGAACAAAGAAGCTTGGTTTCACCTAGACACCAGGTAGGGCTGATGCCCAAACAAAGATGAGTGGAGGAGGCCGCTGGGCTGTCCCGAGTGTGGTCCCTCTCTCCTCACATTGTTTCACTTCAACTAATTTGATGAGACACAGTAAATTCATTCACTTGACACAGCTGTTCGTCCTGCGAACAATGGCCTGTGGTACAACACATCTTTGATAAACTAACAATATCATTCGGCTGAAAAAATATGCACGCACTATTAAATCCCTTTGTCACATGCCCTAAGTATAGATGCTGGGGAAACTGTCTTATCTTCAAACACTGGGGCTCATTGTGAAAGGGTAGAGTAGTGTATGGGAGCTAGAGAGCGAGCTAGCCCCTTGGCAGAATGTCAAACAGCCAGATAAATAGCTCAGCTAACCGCAAGATCATTGCATCCCTAATGTACATGGTGGGCCCTTTTCACTGCAGACTACGGGTGTGCGTCAACGGCTTTGTGCAGTCTTGCAGGGACTGCAGGCGGCAGTGCTCCCTCGTCCTCATCAGGTTGTCTGGCCCTTCTCCAGGGGCACCTGCTGCTCACCCTAGGGGTTGGCTTCCTCAGATATACACACAAAAATGTGACAGGAAGTCGGTCTCTTACTGAACACTGCCCGGTGGAGAAATATTTTTCTGCAACTCGTGGTTGAATTCTGACTTTTGGTTTTTCCATTGAAGGTTCTGTCAGCACTGGAGATCCTGCAGCCGGCTCAGTACGACAACTTCCAGGAAATGTATCCTTTTACTACTACGCAAACACACACCTTACACACACCTTACACACACCTTGCACAGAGTGCCGCGCTACCCACCACTCTGGAGAGGGCATCTATTTACTAATTATGGTTTTGATGTATTATCTCCAGAATAGTTCAAAAGGCTAAGACGCGACTCATCGTTGCCATGGCCACCTGTCGTCAGTGCATCAATGCTTGACTTGATAGATTCTGTCTCTGTGTTAGGGTGTATGCAGCAGTGGCGGACGTGTCAGCCGCATACAGCAGACCAGCTGTCTCTGTCTGTCTGCCTCCATCCTGCTGCAGCCGTTGATCTGCTAAATTACCTGGAATTCTGCTAGGGCTGTCCACTCTCACCTCCAGCTCTTGATATTCCAATCAGAGCTGATACGTACAGTCATTTACCATCTCGTATTGGATGGGGGAGGGTGAGGGGTCAGCTATGGAACCTGGCTAGCCTGCCAAATACAACGGTCATCTACCTGCTATCGGTGTCCTAGGGCTGTCTGTCTGTCCGTTGTGGCAGGCTGTTGATATAGCTACTGGCTCCCGCCAGCCTGGCCAGGTTTATCCATAGTCTGACCGTACACAGCCCATAGTGATTTCACCTACAGCTGGTATTTTTGACGGAAGTGTAATCAACGAATAGCTTATCAGTTGCAGGAGAGTGATGACAGCATTCTGCCAATATGCAGAGTATATATAGAACAATAGTGTTGCTATTGCCACTCCACGCAGCAGTAATTTACCTTGACCTACCGCACTTCAGATACGTCATAACCGACCTGTTCCAGAGCGATCTACACAAGATCATTGTCTCCCCGCAACCACTCAGCTCGGACCATGTCAAGGTCTTTCTCTACCAGATCCTGAGAGGTAAATTCTCTAGCTGGCGAGTGTTCGACTTTGTCCCCATTGTGTCAAGGCATTAGAGGACGCTTGTAACCTAGCCATTAGCTACAACTCCAAACACAATTGCAGTTCACTGCCATTGTGCTGGTACTCGATATCGCAGCCCTGAAACTGCACTGTACTAGCAGTAGGCAGGCTAGTAATGATTGCTCTATTTCACTACTCAACTTCCGATTACTGCCAAGTGCTGCAGAAGAATTGATCTCTGCTTTGACACTGAAGTCATTCCTACGTCTGCTCGCAGTTCCCAGAAGTCAGCGCTAACTATAAACTCGCTGGCGTTGTTGAGAGAAAGAGAATACTACACTCTGCAGCAGACAGTTAGGTTGATGGTGTGTCTGCTGCGGCTGTCTCTGCTGCCGCTGTCTTGCCTAGAATGCTGCCACTGTCTCACCTAGAATGCTGCCACAGGTCACTAGTTCTATACTAGAGCAGTTCATCTAGTACTAAATAATCCACAATCACGATCTGGTGTGAAGAGATTAGGATCTGGCTGGCCTGCGGCAGGCAGTGCTTGGCTGGTTCTCTCAGTCAGCTGTTCCTTTATTAGCACCACTGTTATCAGTTCCCCCTGGTGCAGGCAGACAGACAGACAGACGTTGAGAGCAGCTGATCTTTATTTTAGGCCTCAAATATCTGCACTCAGCTAGGGTGATACACAGAGACATAAAGCCTGGGAACCTCCTGGTGAACAGCAACTGTCAACTCAAGGTGTGTTTTAAATGCTCATTGGCCAATATTGTAGATAGGGGGCGCTTCAGCCTCGGCCAGAACTTGGTCTCACTAGGTGGATCCAGGCCATCTGAATCGTATAGTACGACTCTTACGTTCAGCGGGAGGTAGATGATGCTATAATGAAAATTCTGAGACGGCGGATTTTTCCTTCCATAATATGTTGAGGAGGGGACAGCTGAGCGGGAGGGAGGGAGAACATCTAGGGAGAGTGGAACAGCTGAGAGAGTGGGAGGGAGAGCGGCTAGGGAGAGCGGCTAGGGAGAGCGGCTAGGGAGAGTGGCTAGGCAATGGTACAACACTAATATTATGTTTTGACTGTTTCGGTTAGATTAACAGCAGCGCTGCCACGAAGGAAGCCACCAATGTCGTCCTGTAAACATGGAAAAAACTCTCACCACTATCCCTGTGGTCTCTCTCTCTCTCTCTCTCTCTCTCTGTATATCTCTATGCTTCAGTGCTGCGCAGTATTTTATTACCATGCATGGCCCAATTTTCCATCCACCACTGCTGTTGTATGGTAGCCTCTGCTCCATAGATCTGTGACTTTGGTCTGGCACGCGTAGCCGAACCCGACGAGGGACATCGCATGACCCAGGAGGTTGTGACGCAGTATTACAGGCCACCGGAGATCTTGATGGGCGCCAAGCACTACGGCTACGAGATCGACATCTGGAGCGTGGGCTGCATCTTCGCCGAACTGCTCAGCAGACGGATTCTGTTCCAAGCCAGCACGCCTCTGAAGCAGGTAGGTTTATGAGCCTTGGGATTTTCGTTGTGTTTACCTTGTCTGTAGTCGTCGCGTGCACTCACCACTCAGACGCCGTGCCAGACTCGTAATCTATGTGGGACCGCCTGCCCGACGGGGAGAGGGCGACAGGCGTGTGTCGTCTATCTCCCTCCTCATCCACATTAGTTACCTGTCTTCGTAGACAAACTATCTATTGACTCATTTTTAAAACCAACAAGCCTGCCTGGAGACGATCTGGGTCTCTCCGTCATTCCGCTGCTGTCAGCCAGCCCGATAAGCGTCAGAGTGTTTAGAGCATGTCAAGTATTATTATTTTGAAGTTTACAGCAGCCATTTTCTATGTTGTAGTTGGACCTGATAACGAACCTCCTCGGCACACCCAAGCTGGCTGACATGCGCACGGCAGCAGACGGAGCTGTGAAACATATGATGAAACAGTGCCACAAGCCTCCTGCAATGTCCACACTCTACACGCTATCCCAAGATGCAACTCACGAGGCAGTCCATCTCATGTGCCAAATGTTGGTTTTCGATCCGGTGAGCGTTCTTCCGATTGTCATTGTCATCCTCATTATCGTCATAATCGATCATCTATCACGTTTAAACTGTGGCAAACAGACGAGACAGAGGGAGAGGCAGGTGCCGAGGAGAGGGGCATTGATGCAGAAGCAGATGTTGCGTAGCCTGCGAGCCATCTGTGTGGCAGTGCTTAACCCTTAAAATAAGGGATTTGATGATATCATGGCATTATACTTGGGTCCTGCCTGAGATCAGAAACTTGGAGTGCTGATAGCTTTGACTGCGCAGCTCTCAGTGCTCACACAATGCCTCATACTTGTCCTTTGTTTCGCCAATTTAGCTATGACATGAATCACGTATGTCACCAGTCTGCGGTCAGTACTCTCCTATTGCCTTTGTCACCGGGCCCATTGAATACTATAGCTCCATATACCCATATTAGCTTACTGAACCCCTACAGTCTCATCGCCTTCCCCTGCCGTCTGCCTTTGTTAGAAAGATAACAGCTGATTTTTGTTACAACTGATAGGCAGTCCCTGGCAGGCCAGTATATGGTAGTAGCTGAGCTGTAGTTGTGTAGGTGGGGCTGAGGTTGAAAGCGATGCAGAGTTGAGCTGTGTCCAGCGATTAGGCCTTCCATCAATTAGCGTTATTTGTGACAGGGCTGTGCCGGAGAGGTACCAGTATGTCCCATATATATATATATATATATATATATATATATATATATATATTATATCATCAATGATCTCTGATATACATGTATATACGCTGTCTGCGCTGACGCCGGCTGATACACTGCTGCTTCAGTTGTGTGCTCACATCCTTCTCCCTCTTCTCTCGTCATCGGGCCTGGCGTGATTTATGGAGACAGTGTCAAGCGTTTTGCGCCAAGAGTGCACATCTTTATCCATGTGGCAGCACTGTTATGTGAGTCATTGCGCACCCGTTGGTCCTGGGCTGGGGTGCCATTCAGACGGCTTTGATCTAATCTCGTGCCATTTGCTGCGGATCTGCTGCTAGGGAGCGATGATCGGTGCAGTCACCCGTTATCGCACACAGTTTTTTGTGAGCTTTATGACTTATGAGTGGCAAGAGGAAAAACTGGTGAATTATGAGAAACCTAGACTAGGAGTGATTAATCATAAGTGATTATTCTGGTCTTTTCTCACCACATGATAGGCGGATCAGGTGAAGGCAGACTCTCCTGGTCAGTCATTACTTCAGCCAACCGCTGGAGCTGCGGTGGTTTCTCAAATTTTTTTGCTAATCACATCAGTGCTGTCTAGCTCACTCTCCTCCACCTCCTCCAGGGACCACTAAATGTTTACGGACTGCGTCCGAGCGCATAGTCCACAGGCCTTGTACTTATATACCGCATTGTTTTACAGTCGAAGCGTATCGCTGCCACGGACGCACTGGCGCACCCGTACCTCGATGACGGGCGAATGCGCTACCACTCTTGTATGTGTACATGCTGCCAGACAACGCCTGCCACCGGCGGGCACAGGGTTCTCCACCGTACAGGTATTACCTCGATCCTGTCTTCTTAGGAGAAGATAACTCCTCATTCTCATGCAGTTATAAGACTTGTTTCCCTGTGCTTGGCAGATGTGGCGCTAGAGCCTGTTTGCGGGCGACCCTTCAACTTTGACTTTGAACACGATCTCAACACTACATCAAAAGCCAGGGAGAAACTCCATCGACTGGTCCATCAGAATATCAACCACAGGGTACCGCTGACCATAAACCCAAACAGCGTTACTTACAGACGCTTCACCAAGTAAGCAGCTATTCACTGCGGAGTTGCTCCGCCTTTCATTGCTTTTTTGATCGCCATATCAAACGTAATTTTTGTTGTCTTTCAGCTCCTCAGTGGCCCACCACTCGGAGTTACCTCCCTCTCCACATAACTGGGATTGAGTGCAGAATTAGTCAGACCTGTGTTACTCAACAACGTCAGTCATTTTTTTGGTCACAATCAGTAGATTTTATTCCGAATTATTTTACCCAAGCGTTTAGTTACACGCGCCACACATGCATTCATTCACAGAGTTATAGACTTTTGTCCTGCCACAGTATCATATAGAATAGAGTAACTTTTTGTGACGCGTGACGCAGCAATTTCTTATGTAGAAAAATATTTTAGTTATGAAAATCCGATAGTTTTCCGCCCCTCCGCTGATACGCGACTCAGTCCTATTCAGTAGGATATTTATGAACGCTATAAATTATTTTTGCCGTGTCCTTTTCTGCTGTAAATGCCAGCTATGTATAGTTAGACGTCTGCTGCCCGTAGCTAATGGAAGAATAGAGAGAGGGACTGCAGAGGACTGCCAGAGTATACCATCACATCTAAACAATATTCTAGGACAACTCTTTCCAAAGAAACGTTGCTACAACTGACCAACTCACAGTCTACCAACACGCTCACTCCATTCATCCAGCATCTTGAGCAACGCTTTCAGTCTTTTGCTGTCTATTTACTGCTTTTTTGGCAGGTTTTACACAAAGCTTGCCTAGGAATGAACTATGTAAATCGAGACTTTAAACGGAATAATGATTCATATTGGACATTTTTTCACGCAGTTATTGTAAAGTTTTGTCCCCGTCTTTTTTTTAATGGAGCATGGTGCTTACCAACCAATCATTGCACAGATATTTTATCGGAATTAAATCGCAAAATCTCTCACCATCTCGGGCTCCGCTTACAGAATATCTGCCGATGACTGTAGTGTATAGTGGTAGTAGAACCTATTCGACATTGTATACCATGGACTGTAGGTTAGAGTTCAACTCGATCTATTGAATGGATTTCACTACTTCTGCATATTGACTATCTGTAAACCAGAACGTTTAAAAAAAATACTGTATTAAATTTGGCATTCAATGTTTGTGTGATCTGTATTATTGTACTGTATTTACATGTAATAAACGCATAAATGTATAAAACAAAGATTCCCCACCGCTTGTCTGATGTTCATAGAGTGAAAGCTCATCCTATGAAAGAGAGGACAACTCCCATTTTAAGAGATAGTTTTAGTGTATCTGACAATTGGACGTTGTCAATATACGTGAATGTAGGTCTTAAGTTGAGAACTTATTGTACGTACATTTGTGTGTGGGTCACAGAATAGCTGTCAATACAGCAGCCATGTCTATGCTCTGACAAAGAGTGTGAAAGCGTCTGATCGACCCTAAAGCAGCCCAGTACCCAGTAGTGATTTGTATTGACTGGCATGTAGGAGTAGTCAATAGAGACTATTGAGCAGAGAGCAGCGAGCCAGTATTTACTTAACTGTATTTACAACATGGGCTGGCAATTTTCACTGCCCATTCAATAAACTTATATAAACGTTCATTTGTATTTGAATAAATTGAAAGGAGTGGATACAGAGCGCTGGGGGTGAAATATGGTAAGTCGGATGTTCAGGATAGGTTCTGTTGCTCTAACAGATGGATGATTCCATGTAATCGGAACTAAATTTAAGGGTAAGAGAATCAGTGTGAGGTTTGCTCCAGAGTAATGCAGACCCCTGCATTGTGATGGATCCACTCCCAACGGTTTAGTGAATTAGAACTAAGAATTTGTTACCAAGTGAGGTTGCTAATGACAACAACCTGATAGAACATGGTGGACCGTGTAGGGTTGCTTGCTGTAATAACGTGAGTAACAGCAGCGTGTGTTGTAGGGAAGAAGGTAGATTTTTGTCAACATGTCCAGAGCAGGAGTGATGAGCCGACCAGGCACTCAGGCAAGCGGCCGACTTCCTGTCCTGCCTGCAATACAGCATCCTCTCTCCACCATGCCGGCAGGACCAGCTCAGATGGATGTGGTGGCGGGCGGTATGTCGCAATCTCGGGCCGGCAGCCGCCCACTCGCTGCTGAACAGGACTATAAGATTCCAAAGCGACTGAGCACAGCTGAGAACAGGTCGACGTCGAGAGAGCTGAAACCGCTCACACCTAATCGGATAGAGTCTATACCTGAAGGTGTACAAGTAACTGAAGGTGACCCAAATAAAACTAAATTGCCAATCTTTGGTGAGTGTTTCCCTAACTTTCTCTTGCCCAAATGCTTCCCGTGGCCCCAGCAGCCACCGTAATGCCGCTTCATAGAACCTAAATTTAGTTTCTTCTCTTTCTTTGATCGTTACGTGTGCTTTTTAACCCTTTCCCTCCTCATCTCCCGTTTTCTGGGTAATACATCCACTGGGTTGCTTTACTAGCCGTGGATAGAAAGTAGGAGTGTGTTATAGAAACTGGTCTCTACGTAGCACTCTCTCTCTCAATATCAGGTAACAAAAGTCAGCTTGGCACACGAGACGAGTTGGCAAGTCGAGCGTCCACTCGCCTCTCGCAGGCGTCCACCAGCTCACGGCTGGAGATTGAGGAACTCGAGTCCATGATTCGTGAGAAGTGTAGGACTCAGTTCCACGCTGTACAGAAACAGTTCAAGGATAATGACCCACAAGGTCAAGGCAATGTCAACAGGTGAGGAGTCTTGCTAGCCAAATGGTAGCAGTTTTGTTATTCGTGACACTGATTTGGCATCGATTTTTGTCAGGCAGTTGTCACTGCTAGTAGATTGATATATTCGGTCAACAGTCTGTTCTGACAGCACTTACCGTTTCAAGTATACGTTAGCCTGTCTACAAGTCTATATGTCACAGACATTGAGATTAACAATAGAGAGCCAATCAATCAAAGAGTTTACTAGTCCCACGGGATCAATGTCTATAGCCTTCTTACAAGGTATAATATCAAGAAACTCTTTCATCTAGCAGGATTTCTTTTCTTGCTTTAGGGAAGGACTGTACAGGATCATCACTATGGTTACCAGTAAACCAGTCTCCCAGCAGCTCTTTCAAAAGCTCCTTGTTCGAACTGGGCTGCAGGACAAAGCTATCGTACACTTCTCCGATTTCTTCTCCAAGTTCAGAATTGTACCGAGTAGCGCCTACCCACAATGGATGACGTCAATCAGCAAGAACTTCAACGACCGCCCGATCCTCAACGCCAGCCAGGTCCACGCGCTGCTCAAAGAGAAGGCCAGACAAAGGTCAGTGACTTACAGCATGTACAGCACACCGAAGAGATCATGTTCATATATCATGTTGCAACTAGACATAAATGCATATTTCAGTTTCATAGACAACGGAAGGTGAATATATTCTACTAGTTTCACTGCTTCATCATTTCTATCAGTTCCACTCCAGCTATTTCTTTTCTACTTACTTTGGCGCCGCCTCCAAGTGTCACATCACAAGTAGTGAGTCGTCATAGTAACTGGGGAATTTATTGGCCAACTGAATTGTTGAACCCAGATATGTACTATTGTAGTAGAATATGTATGTCACATCGTAACAGCGGGATGGATGAGTGACGTACACTCATTGTACATTAACTTACATGTACCTCATAAGAGTACAACATCTGGTGTGATACAGACCAGACGCCTGTGAAGGGATTTACTTCCAATCCAGCGAATACAGATCTATAGTTGTAACGACTGCAGCCCTGTACTGCGATCATAGTCATGGGTGACTGATGCTGAAAGCGATACGCCTCGGGTTTGATGAGAAATAGATTTACTTTCTAAAGTCTTCGCCTGGCTCTTTCCGACTCCGTTGTTGATATATTTAAACTTTATTGATTTGCTGTATCATCTTTCGTTTCCATGTGTACAACTAAGATATCATGGAAGTAATCAAACTCACCTAAACGTTCTCTCTTCAACTCTCTCTCCCCAGAGTGCTTGATGTGGCAGACCTGGTACCACAGACCAATCCAGGGGGAGCTAGTCGACTGCTGAAACCAGAGTTCAGAAATGCGCTGAACAAGCTGATGTTTACCATGGATGATGATGAGTTCGATCGGCTGTGGAAGAAGTGAGTTCCAGCAGTCTGCCGGTTTCACGCTGTCTCGCTGTCACGCTGTCACGCTGTCTCGCTGTCACGCTGTTACGTTGTCACGCTGTCACGCTGTCACACTGTCACGCTGTCACGCTGTCTCGCTAATTGTATGATGAAATACGAACGTTAATCTGTTATAGATATGATGAGGACAACATAGGAGTTGTTGACGGTACTAAATTCATGAAGAAATTAGGAATATCACTGTCTGATTTGAGAAATGGATCAAGTGGAAATGTTGATATACCTGAAGCATATAATGAGGAGCCACTTACACCAGCTCCTAGTAAGAGCAGTTCTTTCAACATCCATCTTGCTGTCCTCTACCCGATGTCGTCTAGTGACTTCCGCTTGAGCAGGCAGTCATAGCCCCAGGAGGAAGGAGAATGAACGCCAACGGTCACTGAATATTGAACGCTGGCTCAAAAACAAGTTCAGAGAGGGTTTCCAGGGAATGAAATCCGCCTTCGAAGAGATGGACACAAACCAAACAGGAATCGTGGGTTGACAACTCTTAAAAATACACTCATTCAAGGAGTTGTCTGCTCCATTATCAGGATCGCACTGAATCTTTCCAGATACCGTCTAATGACTTCTGCTCAGTTTTGGGCAGGTATGGTCTGAAGCTAGAAAGAGGTCATCTGGAAGAATTCTTGGCGAGATGTGGCGTTTCGCAAACAAAGATGGGTGTGCCTTACAAGGTCAGCCGTCATGACAACCAATATCACAGAGTAGCCAACGGCAGTAATTGAAAAGCATTGCTACTACTTTTAGGAATTCCTGCACAGATTCCAGGACCGCAGTGAAGAAGGCATGCCCCATAAAATACTCGGTGATCCTCATCACCGGTACAACAAATCGATGCGGTCGGGCAGTCCAGGAGGTCTCTCCACCCTCAGTGCCATTGAGGCTCAGCTAATGAACTTGTTCCAGAAAGATTTCCTCTCATTAATTGGGACATTCCAGTAAGTTTGTTTTGATATACAGATGCTCCGAGTTGATTAAAAAAATATCCCATCATACATCGCAATCTGAGCTATGAGAATAACAGAAGGTCACACCTATCCCGTGCTAGATACGGGTCGTTACATCGACACGTACACGAAAGTATAGCGTACGTCTTCCCCATTCAAAGACGCCCATGTGTGATTGTTTCTTATTCCGACAGCAAAATCGATCGCCTCGGCACAGATGTCATCTCGCAGGAAGAGTTCCGTGCCGCCATTGAGAGCCGGTTTGACATTGAGATGACCGATGAACAGTTCCGCGTCCTCATGGATCAGGTACCTCTAACCGACGAGGGAGACGTCAAATACGCCGAGTTCATGTCTCAGTTTGACACAAGGTCAGCACGCGCCCCGCAACAACCTCTTCTCTCCACCCAAAAACTTATGCAATTCCGTCCATTGCAGAGGAGAGACGAAGAGTTTGTTCAGCATGTCAGCCCCAAAAGGAGCCGGTGTCAAGCCCAGCAGCCAGGGCTACAACCAGCTAGTCCTGGATGATGAAGGGCATGAGAGAAGGGGCACTGATGTCATAAGGGCTATCATCAAGGATCTCTTCAGCAAACAGTACAAAGAGGTAGCTTCTGAGGCTAAACTAAAAACTTTCACAGCAGTTAAAAAATATCACAAATGTGGTGGAAACTATTTTAGATTGAGAAGAACTTTTCACAAATGGAGGAGTTTAGTACGCAGAGGCTGTCACACGAGACTCTCTATCAGCTGCTCAAGAGGTTGGCTATGGGATATACACCCTCCGTATCATCATACACATAGAATGAGTAACAGGATAGAGCATTTACTCCGCATCACGCTGAAATACCAGACAGAGCATCGTTTAGAGGAGGCTTCATAAGCCACACAATACCAGTCGAATGTTCCAGCATACCCTCAATCTGCAAGACCTTCAACTCTAGAATAGAACTATTGAGATATGCTTAGCTGATATCATTCCACATTGATGATCCAATTTTTTCCTTTGCATAATAAGTTAGCATTGTCTTCGATATGTAGGCCTATGGTCAAGACTGGCCACTGGTAGACGGGCCACCGGTAGACAGGCCACCGGTAGACAGGCCACCGGTAGACAGGCCACCGGTAGACTGGCCACCGGTAGACTGGCTACTGGTAGACAGGGCACCGGTAGACTGGCCACCAAATAAAATACCATCACTGCGTTGTACAGGTATTGGTAATGTGGGAGGGTGCATGAGTTTTCCAGAGTTTAGGCTAGATGAACTGAGCAAGGGAGACGATTGCTACTAATAATCTTAAAATAGTAAGGCTTATGTAGGTTTGCAATAGTATCAGTAATATCATTATTATCATTGTTATCTTTCATAGGTTTGATATATCACCGCCTATAAACAGAGGAGAGATCAGAGATCTGTGGAAGATGTTCATCACCAACAAGGACGGTAAACTGGAATGGCTGCAGTTTATCAGGACTTTTGGTCATTCGGGCAAATCGGCAGCTTTCCCCAATGCAAAGCTGAACCCTCCCAAGAGAGGAGACGCCGACTTCTCCAAGAGAACCAAAGTGCTCAACAGCGACATAGATCTACTACACGACTCTCTCCGTCAGAAGGTAAGATGGCAGCTAATGGCTGACCAATCAAATGTACTGATGTTCCTAGGACTGGAATCTGGAGGCTGTATTTTGGTAGCCCTAGGTTCTACAGCTGTGATTAGAGCATTATTGAGTGCGGCACATTGATGTCTAACCTAACTAACCAACCACAGATGAATGTAAATAAAAAAACTAGCTCTCACTTTGAAGAGGGGGGG
>ERZ1740065.772-NODE-772-length-17978-cov-12.365396_pt1 | contig 17978 bp, 18 predicted proteins | sample MGYA00581738_ERZ1740065 | MGnify/ENA primary metagenome ERZ1740065 (study PRJEB43018, sample SAMN04849749) | marine metagenome | isolation source: floating plastic debris | place: Pacific Ocean | collected 2008-09-01 | study: EMG produced TPA metagenomics...
CACCTCAAACCACTACACCTCAAACCACTACACCTCAAACCACTACACCTCAAACATGCGCCTCTTCCTGCAGTTGGATGTTACTGTTATACTTGTATTTATATGGAGTTGTCTACCCCTAGCCAGCCTGGACCATGTTTAGTGATGCGTGTCACAGGTCTGCTGCAGCTTGATCAGCGGCGGTTTTTACTTGTTTGTGATAGGCTGCCTCCGCCGTCCTGAAGGACATGGACCCGGCTCACTGCCAGCTCAAGCTGCTCGCCAGCGGCAAGCGGGGCCTGGAGGTCGACTCGGTAATTCCTGCTGATCATCCGCTCATCGAGTTCAAGGGTAAGGTCATGCTACAGCAGCAGTATCTTCAGGAGAATGACATCACAAAACGGTCAGTCAACGTGCCTATCATGCGTGCGCGATGCGTTTTGGCGTGTGCAGTTATTTTGTAGCCGATTTACTCGCTTTCATTTTCAGGCCCCACCCGTTTGTTCTGTTCTACAACGATTGGGAGGACCTTGAAATCTGTGTCGATGCTACCTCCTACGGCAACAGCGCGCGATTTGTTCGTCGCTCGTGTGTGCCAAATGCAGAGGTGATGACGTCTTCCAATCTAAACGTCCAAATGCCTCCTGATTTTGGAGTTGTCTGTCCCTGAAGTAATGCTGTTGTCTGTATCTGTAGGTACGACACATAATGGAGAACGGCAAGCTCCATCTCATACTGTATTCGGTTAAGGATATTGCCAAGTCAACAGAGGTGACCATACCGTTCGATTATGATCTCAACTCCTGGTGAGTGTCGGTTTCTGTCTGTGTCCGTTGCTGCCGCCGCACCTTCAGTCAGTGAATGGTAACCTCTGTTTACAGCGAGTATTGCGTTGAGTGCGCATGCACCAGGTCTCAGTGTGCTACAAGGAAATCGGCACGCAGGATTGGCAAGTCGATCTCTCAGCCCGGTAACGGCGAGCAGCCGAAAGTGAGCCCCACCCTTGGCTCTCGATCCGCCCCTCAAACCCCTGGCGTTACGCCGAACAAGAGGAGTAGACAGAGCTCGATAAGCGTCCAAATACCCGTCGCTGATGTGGAAATGGTAAGATTTATGTTTCATATAACATGGGTTTGCGTGTCAACGGGAAAAATACCTCTAATGTTAATCGACATCCGCGGTGCGGCGCTGATGAAATCAGAAAAAGTCAATTCTTTTACACAAAGGTTGTCATCAGGTGGTTAATAAGTGCGATCAAATGCTTCGTATCGCCTATATCTAACCTCAATTATGATAGGCTGGTGCGATCCACAGAAATAACTCACCACTACACCTTCTCTCATTTGAATAATGCAAATAACTTGGCGTGAAAAAAATGTTTTAGTGCATTTCAAAGTCGCCTACTCCTGCGGCGTGTGGTGTAGCATGCCAAGATTGTGCAAAGCGCCCCCTGTCGCCCGCGATATGCTGCCCTCCCCCTCTCCCACCGTTTGGTTACAGTAGACTCCACTATATTCTTTATCTGCTGGTATACAAATTGAGTGCCGATAACAGGTATTAGGAGTTATCTACTCTCGCTTGATCATAGCAGTGCCTCAATAGGTTTGTCTCAATTAGCCTAAGTTTCAGGCATTTATAACAGTTACGGGTGGTTCGCCATAGCTGAGTAGAAATGCAACTTCAGTGTATCCAATGATAGTACCATCGTCAACATTGGCCACCTTGATGTGATGCCATTTCGATTTTCTGATGCGTTTCGCGATTCCTCGGTGATTAGGGAAAGACTTTATTTTTTACTGGCTGTAATGACAAATAAACGCAGGTAGCTGCAGGCTTGTGGCAGCGGTTAAGTGTTAAATCATATTCAGTAATTGTCTGTGTGAGATGTAAACCACATGCCCATGCTCTCAATTAAGGCATGTGCAGAACTTATGTCTTCACTTAAACGTCCAAATCGCATACCACATACCTCGCTTTAATATCTCTGTCCATAGTTCTTTTGAAAAAATAATTACTCGCCATTAAACATGTAAAAAAATGTAGCAATGTGATGTGATCTATTCTGTAGGGTTTACAGGCCGCCGTGTCCAGGAAGTCCACGTCTGAGAGCCTCTCATCGCCGGTTGGAGAATGCGCCGAGGATAGCAAGCCGCTGGTCAGCTTATTTCCCAGGGTCTTACTTTCAGTGAACGATGATAAGATTGCCTTTGATTCTCAAACGTTTTCCACCAGAGTCGCGAGCAGAGGAAAATTGAAGCCTACATGAAGGCGTTTGAGAAGATGGAGAAGCGAGAGGAAAGGCGCAAAGAAGCGCTGCAGCGTATGACGGAGAAAAAGGAATCGGTCGTCGAGGTGGCTGAGGTTGTCACCGAACACGAGAAGGATAAGATTGTTGCAGACATAAAACCAAAACTCATTCGACCCGCCGCACGGCGCCGCCGAAACAAGAGCGGTCCTGCAGCGCGTAAACGGACGCAGAGCGCAACGGCGAGCCAGCCGGTCTCGGAAGATGACAGCAGCAACAACGCCGTCGTCAACGGCATGTCCGACAGCAACTCGCTGGACCAGGTACCCCCCAGCACTCGTGTCCCTGCTCCAGCTGAGGTCGGCAGCACTTCGGTCGGCACTATCGGATCGCTGAGCATGTCTGGCTTCCGGTTTCCGCGGATGAAAAAAGTGAGTGAGATCGTAGCAGGTGTTTGGGATTGCGGTGGTGATTAATTATGAGAAATTCCATGATTAACTGTCATATCATGGAGCCTGAGCACATGCGACTCCTTTCTATGTTGTCGTTCTTGTCACAGGTGTCACCGCGCAGGGCTACGCCATGTGAGACTGGGTGAGAACGCCGCGCGAGACTACGCTGTTCTCACCCAGTCTCACATCTAGTCAAGGCGGACCATTAGCTGTACTGCGTGTTTATGTTGCCACCTCACACAGGCCTGCCAGAACTAAGTTAAATTACTCTTGTTTTTGCTTTTCTCCAGCATCTACTTAATGAATGGTACCAGGAGAAGGGGATGGAGAAGGCGGCCATGGACAAGTCCCTCTCCGTTATCACCACGCCCACCCCGCAGGAGGAGAGTATAGACTTTGTCATCACCAGCTCGTCGCCTGGCTCTACATTCGCTCATCTACGTCGCACCAGCGTCAGCGGCGGCAGCAACAACACGGCGGCTACTGCTAGCTCCACCCCTGCCCGCAGACTGGACACCAGTATGGGCTCTGCCAAGAAGGTTGGTGGTTTGATTGATTTCGACAGTTCCGGGTCTGAGTTCCGTCTGCATGTAAACTGTCGTGTTTCAGAGGTGGCTGAAGCAGGCTATGGAAGAAGTGGACTCGAATCCGTCTGCTCAACCGACGACGGTGAATCCTACAAACAGCCAATCATCGTCCCCTAATCAGAATACAACGGCCAATCAGAATACGGCGACAGCACCAACTACCAATCATAATACAGCAGCCAACTTGTACGCAGACAATCCCCTGAGTCCAGGCAGCGGCATGGCAGCCTGCTCGACCAACGGGTTTGTGACTCCGCTAAAGAAACGACGTCTGGCACGAGAGTCGCTGTCGCTAGAAAGTCGACCTGGCAGCCCTGACCGTATGGCCGCTCCTCTCGCCACCCAGTTATCTCCACCTCAGTTCGTACCTCCTCCTGATGAGGCAGCCAACCACGCAATAACTACGTCAGCGATGGCGTTGTCCACTCCTCCTGACCAACTGATCCCAGCCACGATACACGCTCTCACACCTAAGATCAGAAGTACTGAGGGCTTTGACGCATTGGTCAAGATAGAGCCGAGTGAGATACCGTGCACAGTGAATGCGTTCTCTTCCACCACGGTAATACTCCATGTCATCATACTCATGTGATCATTCTCATGCTCCCACTCTCTTGTTTGCGGTCACCAATTGATTACGACAAGAACGATCACTCCCTGCTCTAGCCACCGGCTTTGCTATATTCTGTCACCACCAGCCACAATCTCACCAGATTCGAAATGGAAGCCTTCATTTCTCCAGGGATAAGCTGCTCTCGCTAGCCATCCTACAGCCCCTCCTACAGCCCCTCGGCCATTTTTGTGTAGCGGATTTTCAAAGGATAAAAATTTCTGTCTACCAACATGTGGTTTTATTAATTCCATCTCCTGTCAGTAAATACAAAATGGAGAAGCCAAGGTTGCGACGCCTTGAGCCAATATCATGAACATAGCAGTCGTGTGGTGTTCACACCCATCTTCCTCATTTTCCGTCTTAACGGTTTCCCTTTTGCTATGGGGTGCCAGGTTTTAGTCATTATTTCTGTTGATGGAAATGGTGTTTTTAACGATCTTGACGCTAGAAATCGCACTGAAAATTGAATTCAGCTTCTGGTGCAGATGATAGTTGCTGGCAACGAGAGAGGCTACAAATCTTGAATGACAATTACAGCTGAAATACTGATCTGACCCCGATCAATTCCTTTTGCAATCGTGCATTAATCACACAAAAATCCCTGCCCTCCGCCGCTGCAAGTGTTTTCAGCAGGAAAAGGAGCATCTCACCCAATAGTGCTGCTGCTAACCTGAGCTTAATTCCGTATAATTTTAGGGTCCATTAGGAGAGCATGTTCCGACGATAGTGGAAGACGTCATCGAACACAGTCCAGACTCTCCCACTGATAATCACTGCGGCGCAGAAGCTCACGAGTGTATCTCAGAAAGAGATCAGCATGCAAGCAAAGGTGGAAACGTTAGCCCCACGACGATCATGTCCCCAACCGAGCCTCGGACACTGCAAGACCAGATATCATTGGCTCGAAAAAACGAGAACGGTTTCGCCTCTGCTGAAGTCATTCGACTTGAGCAGCAGAAACTGACTTCCACATTGGAAATCGTGGACCATTATCACGACGTGCCATCGGAGACGACTCCCGAATTCAAGAGTTCTCCTATACTTAGTGACAGGACATGGACTGACCCTAAAACCAGCTTCCTGAGACGAGCTATCAGTCTGATGGACCCAGAACCGGCTCCTGACATTGGTCTCCTGGCCCCACCACAGCATGCCAGGTCGGACTCCACTCCCGTCTCGCCCGTCTCACCGCCTTCGGGCTCTCCCACGTCCAAGGCGTTGTCGCCTACTAAAAAGAAGGTAAACTAGACATGGCCACCTCACCTATGATCTCTCTCTCCGCTGTAGTTTTTCAATGATACGGCTTATAGTAGTTTAATGCTGGAAACAGTTGGCGTAGCGCCGTAGGATTTGGAGTGTCAGATTTGGAGCCTCCGCTGGCCACGAATCATTTCCCATTCTGTAGTTGATTAGCCGCAGCTTTCCTCGGTGAGCTGGGATTAGACCATTAAGCTCCCGCCACAGATTAAGTGACACACACAGAGTTCTCTGGTGGGCACTCCATACACGCCGACAACAATGTGCAGTAGTTTGTACATATATATCTCCGCTCAACGTCTCCCCCTCCCTTCCCCCAGGTGATGGTCTGATAATCATGGAGCACTTGTTTTGACCTACTGATTGATAGCATAGATTCCTTTCAATTACCTGCACAGGTGATCTACACTTTCGTCAATGGCTTAGAGCCGCATGACAGTTTTCAAATCGGGGCCCTGTGCTGGCAGCGCGGCAGCGGTTGTGTCTTAGGCTAAGCTTCGTTCAGCACGTTTACACGCTCACCCAAGTATGTCATGGCGCAGCCTAAATCCGTTTAGCCGTATTTACAGGTTTCACTTCTGGAATATAGAAAGCGGATGAAAGTGAAGCCCCCGAAAAGCAGCACCTCTGTCAGCGGCGGCACCTCTGTCAGCGGCGGCACGCCCACCAGCCTGCCATTGACGCCTGCTGATCTGAGTAATGGTGGCTCAGAGGTCAAGGCCATTGAATTGCCCTCACTACCATTGTTTGAAACCCGTAAGATATTATTTTGAGTACAGATCTCATTTTCCTTGTTCCTTATGTCTCATGATGATAATGCCATTTAGAAGTTGATGGGAGAGAGGGGCCAGCAGACAGTCATAGAGAGACCAGCACTCAACTGGAGAAGGCTAGCAGAAGTCTTAATGAGCGTCTGGCGCTTGAGTTTGGAGTTGTGCCTCCTGATAGCGGCAGCCATCAAGGTTGGTGTCACTTCGATCTTGTCCGGCTGGTTACGCTGACTCTCTGCTATTGTAAAGTGCGGTTCATGTCTGAGTAAGAGTGGATTTATCCGCACGCTAGGTCTTCAAGGGCCAGATAGAGCCGTCTCAAGCATTGCCCTTGTATATCACCCATTACTCTCCCCTTCTCTCTTCCAATCGAGGGCCGAATATAAATTATTCTATGCCGTTATACTGTAGAGCCGACAAAGAAACGGGCTGAGTGCTCGCCTCCTCCTCCCCCTCCTCCGCCACCACGCGATCGCTACCAGCATGCCAAAAAGCTACCCGGCAGCGTACCTATGGCTGGCAGCAGCGGGGCGCTTCCAATTCGCCATCCGACTGGCAGCAATGGTGAGTCCGATGCTATGACCAGCTGCTGTCGTGTAATACGAAAACATGAGATATGAGTTGTCCAACAACATTAGTCAGTTATCAAGGAATCTTGCCTACTGCATTGCTGTTGTTTGGTGGAGAGCATGGATCTATGCTGCACAATATGGGTATATTAGTATTCTTCTGTCAAAATGGGCCATCAGTCAGTTTTCTGTTTTGACGGCCAATGGTTATGTAACAGCACTGATACCCATCTGGGAGTACATATGTACTGGAGACTGGTGTTCGGATGCTGCAGCCCTGCAAAGGTACCAGTGTGGTAGGGTATAGATAATGTCTAGCCTGATCTCTCTGTCTGTCTGTGACCAGTTGTTACTCTCAAGATCGAATGAGCTGGCTGTGCCAGCCTCCAACAAGATGCCGGGCACATGTTCATTGTTAGACGAACATGCAGGTAGTTGATTGCTATCAGTGGGCTCAGTTATCTGGAGCTATGAACCAGCCTGCCAGCCACCTGCTCCGAAATTCAAAACAGCTAGTATGATGATGATGATTTCCACAGGTCAGGTTGTATTTTTTGTTGTGTAAGTGAGGAGGATGCCGATACTTGTTGCGGCACTTTGTTCGGAAGTCTGTGCCAACACTCAAACCAGCAGTTGTGGACTGAGAGAGAGAGAGAGAGAGAGAGAGAGCGGCGTGTGTTCATGAGCTGTCACACTACCTCACCTCTCCAGACAGACTCATTACGACCATTATGGTTACTCTTGCTGCCTAATGTGTTTATCATGGTCAACGTACTCTTGTATTCCGGTGGTTTGTCTTGCGAGTTGCACCTAAGAAACAAGGCTAGCCTCCCATTTCAGCCACTACCTTTAGTAAACAGTCTGCTAGGTCGATCAGTATATCTGCCTCGGTCTAACCAGCCTATTGTCTGTCTGCAGGTTTTCCCCATGCTGCCAGCTCCCTGTTGGAAGACAAGACTAGTGCTGCAACACAGGTACATCACAACGACCGGCCTGACTATGCCTTACCTCCCCTTGCCGCATATAAACGTGAGTGCGAGCGAACTTCCTACCGAAGTGCAGACTGCAATGTTTGTCGTCATGAATGCCAATAGGCAGTAGTGATTCTCCGCAATTTAAAAATACGGGTGACGCGATAGTTGTTAATATTTATTTATTCATGCGGGGTGCAGGCTGCCGCTTGAACGCGGTAGCCCGCTCTGACTCGGCTGTCTGCATGCAAGCATCGCAGAGACACGCAGGCTTTTTATTACCTGGCCCTTGCCTAGATTTTGTAAGGGTTGTTGGAGCTTTGTGCATGTATAGATATCGATGTGCAGCTATTATGGAATATCTATAATTGTTAACAGTCGGCTGCCAATAAACAGCGGTCAACCTATTATATTGATGCGATAGTAAATTAAATTATTGATATTTCATTTCATTGTTTTACCTGCAGATTAGTAATGAAGAGTCAGGTGTGCAGTGGCGAACCTCCATTTATATTTTTTCTCATCTATTTTTGCTCCGCGGATCGCCAGCTTCACCTTGAGCCATTTTATTTGGAGGCTTCATCAGTTCCAGGTTTGATATCCTTCTATCAATGTTACAGCCGGCTCGCAGGCTCCGCTGACAGCGGACGACGCCAATCGTCACTGAGCTCATCAACCACAGCAATCTACCTAGAGAGCGCGACCATCCCAGTGGACACCATGCCAGCGGAAATCATTGGTAGAGACACACCGCGTTAGGAAACCTTATCTCTACAGCTGCCATTGCATCGTTTTAATTATCTGTCAGAGTTGGAGTATTGTATTTGATGATGCACAATTATACCCCAATATCCCCCTACTGGATTTCCCTTTGTAAATCTCCTCCCGCTCTCTTGTATATAGTTATGTATTAAATTCCCTCTTTTTCTGTAAAAAGTGAGTCGCGTGACCAGGCTGGTTCTACGATTTTAACCACTACAAAGCAAGTGGATTTGTCCACAGTAGTTGTCTGACCCCTTTTTCCAATTTTATATCTCGTTGCGCATTAGCCATCTCCGCAAAAACTGTAATATAGCAGCATTCTCGCATCCATTTTACTGTTGAATAAAAAACTGTTGTCACGCATGACTCTCTCTCTCTCTCTCATCACCTGATCTATATGATTAAGCCAAGATACACGCTCTAGTCATCAAATTAGCTCTTCAGCTACGGTGAGGCACATAATGATGCTCATTCTCTCACTCAGACTGCCCGCCTCAGACGCACACATATTTGGGTATAATGCAGGTCTTTATATTCAACTGTCATTGAATTGGTCCTCTGTTAGCGCAGCACAAACCCGCTGTTGTCTGTCTGGATTTCCTCCAATCCAATCACCCTAATTGGCCGCATCACTAGCGGGCCACGTCACGGCGGGGCATGATTTACAAATAGAAATGCGCCGATTCACTCATCTTCCTGTTCATTCTAAAAATAGTTTGGGTTATAATCATCGAGTTGCCACATGGCCGCAGTCTACTGATTAATTCGAAAAATGTGCAGCAAAGAAGGCAGCTACGGACAATTAAATACCAGATACCTTCACAAAGTGGCCTGCGACACGTTAGATTACATTTATTGAACAGTCGTGTGCATAGTTGAGATACTTCCGATGGGTAAGGCAGGTCAGAAACTTATCATTTTTATTGCTATGTGACACCCATCCTATGCTGCTCAATAATCTCTAATAAGAAATCCAGAAAGGGAATGAAATGTCAATTTTTGACTCTGCCTCATCTGTCATGGGCTTGTAATGACTCGTAATTGACCTCCGGCTGCTGGATTTTATGTTTAAAGGATGCTAAAATAGATGGAAATTATGACAGATGCGCATTATGGTATGCAGAACTATGGGCAGTGGCAGGAGGTTGACATAAAACTAACTGTTACTCAATATCTGTAACCAGAAGCCCAGATGTGGTTGTGATTGGATGATTTACATGAAAGGGGGCGGAGCAAATGCTTGTCCACGAGCGCTCTGCACGACTGGCCATGTATAAAAAGAACCGGCTGAATAACAGATGATCAGATCAGTCAGATAGATTTGAGTGAGAGTACACTGGTGAGGTACAGTAGCCTGCACTGTTAAACTGCTAAGAGTCGACATTCGAGGACTACTCAACACTAAGGAGCGTGAGATACGACTTCTACCACAACTGAGGATAACTATACACACACACACACAAACAGGTAGATACATGTATATCATTATAGATCGTGTGACTTCCTAATGCACTAGTGGAATTTGTTACGTAAACAACCACCTGAGGGTAGATATGAATGAACGGCGAAACAAGATCAATGACTGTTCGGTGTCATATAACAAAAGGACACATGCTCCAAATTCTTGTTTGACTTAGTCAAGTCTGCAAAACAAATGCTATTGATCGTTTGATCTCGCTAGCCGGCTGGACCAGGTGGTCCAGATTTAAGCATGACACAGAAGATTAACTTGTATGAAATATCAATTTCTATAGTCTTATGGGTGTTTAACTACATGAAACCAGTCTTTTCAAATGGGCCTACAGCCTCTTACCTTCAGCTTAAGCGGATTAGGTCTTTTAAACACCAACACAGCTACACACTTAAAACCAGCTTCAAATTTCTATGAGAACTTTGCACAAAAAAGGTCCATATGTTTCCAATATCTGTTGCATCACGCACAGTATTTAACACAAGCTGAGCTGATGGTAAGGTTAGTTTCTAGCTCGCAAGCAAAGTGCTGAGAAAGTATATTACAGGTATACAAGTTTTATTGCGATCATTATGGGCTTGGGTACCATAAATGTGAAGTGTTCTTATCTTATGATTGCTTGACTCAAGTACTTTATCAAGGAAAGTTATTCCTGGTTTCCTTCAGTTGTATCGATGAGTTGTGTTAACAGTCTTAATTCTATGGTTACAGATCACTATGCTGTCTGGGATACTCGCTGTCGTTGCACTGGCGTGCACAATCCTATACTACACTAAAGGCATCCTTTGGGGAAGAAATAGGTGAGTTCCATTGATAATTAATGCTACAGTGAGTTATATGCGACAATAGTGGTCCTCAGAGAGAGCGTGATCAATCGCAGCATTGTTTCCTGGCCATATGACAGGAAGCATCTCAAAACCTGCCGCATAAAAACTACAAATGAATTGCTTCATTCATTATAGACAACAAGACGAACCACCTGTTGTGCCTGGTCATATCTTGTGGGGCAATGGAGAGCAGTTCAACAAAGATTCTATCAGCTTTATACTGGACAGTCAAAAGAAATACGGCAATGTTTTCTCAATAAGGATGCTCTACTACTACACGACAGTCATCGCAGACCCGCACAGCTTCGAAGCGTTCAGGTACTTAGTCTAACTCCTCTAGAAGTGCAATTGTGTTACCATGTGATCACCACTCATTGCCTTTTTCGTGTCTCTTCAGCAAAGAAAGGAACTTTGACTTTGATCCCATCCAGGAGCAAGTCAATGGCAACATCTTCGGATTCCAAATCCCAGAATCGAGGAAGATGATCAAGTTTGTGGGCAAGACAACAAGAGGATCGGCTGTGCCGCGCAACCTGTCCAACTTCTCGACTCTGTTGGAGGACTCTTTCGCCGACCTGAGAACGCAGGACACCGACGCCGATTGGAATATGAGCAGCCTCGACCAACTGGCAAACAAGACCCTCTTCCAGACAATCTTCAACAGCATCTTCGGATCTGACAAAGCTTCTCCCGACTTCAACTACAAGCTCTTCCACGACAACTTCCACACCTTCCACAAATACTTCAGCTACCTCTGGCTTGGTCTTCCTCACTGCTTCTTCCCTGAGGCAACAAAGGCAGTTAGCAAGCTGTTCGCCCAGCCTACACCCAGCCAGTTCATGCAGTCTGACTGCACATCTGAATACCTGAAAGCAGCTATCGAGTACCTGAAGGGCTACGACATGTCAGACCAGGAGATCAAGTGCCACAACCTTGTCTTCCTCCATATCAACATCAACACCTTCAAGATAGCCACATGGTGCCTGTACCAACTGATGGCAAACAAGGCAGCCATGAGCGCAGTGAGAGAAGAAATCGATCAACTTATCGAGGCAAACGCTGAGGAGCAGAACGCAGATGGTGAAGTTGCAATATCCTCCAAGGACATCGAGGGCATGAAGATTTTAGGTAATTGCTCATTTATCCAAATGAAATCGTCTGTATTCATCATCAGTTTGGACTTGTTTGATAACAGAACTGTTACATTTACAGACAGCCTAGTCAATGAGACTTTCCGTATGTCAAGTGGAGTGTTCATGATCAGACACAATCAACAAGACGTCAACTTCACCGTGGCATCCACCAACGAGACATACAAGATCCGTGCTGGAGACAAAGTGATGATGTACCCTCCAGCCATCCACAAAGACCCTGAAATCTTCGAGGAACCAGAGGTAAGCATCGCCTATCAAAGTAGAAAGTGATTAATAAGTGTTGACTAGAGGATCGGACCAGATAAAACAAGGTTCCATAGCCTAAAGCATGAACAAATTTCCATATTGGCACACAAAAAGGAAAGGCCACTTGCTGTGAGAGCAATTATCATTAGTAATAGCTTCAGACTACGATTGATGAGAAAGTTAGACTAATGGCTTACTCAAGATTAAGTCTGTGGTTTTTCACATAGTTATTTCTCTCCTTTTTCCAGGAGTTCAAATACGACAGATTCGTCGGCCAGTCGTTCTACAAGAACGGTCAGAAACTCAAGAACCCTGTCCTACCTTTCGGATCACTGTGCCCAGGAAGGAAAATCGCTCTGCTGCAAACCAAATGGTACCTCGTCAACATGCTCCACAAGTTCGACGTCGAATTGTTGGAGGGCCAGTCATGTGACTTTGACACCAGCTATCCCGGACACGAAATCGTTCCACCAACCAATGACGTTCAGATGCGATACAGATACAGGAACCCAGCGGTGGCGATCACAGCCGCTCACAGTTCATAACTCACTGCCCTCCAACGATTCCAACGAACCAAAATACTCAACTCACCTCTGCCTCCTCCCAACACAGCTCTCTCACTTTTGTACAGTGTTTTTCTCATCTCAATTTTTTATACTCTCTAATTTATTTGAAAAATTCTCTTTGTTATCTCTCAAATCTTATCCTACATTTGAAATGTAGGAAAACGTTTCTAGAAGATATTTTTTATTTTATATCTATGTAATTATGTAAGTTATTGGTCAATATTTAATAGACCAGGGGCCGATGTACGTAATCATATAGTGTTGTTGGTCTTTTATTTATTCACTCAACTCATCACCACGTCCATCAAATACTGTCAACTACCCTGATTTCTATTTTACCAACCCATGATACACAGCGACCATCGATCTCTGTGCTAAGTCATAACACATTCACACACAAAGCCTGATATTATGCGCTTTAAATCTACCAACTGGTATCCCATCTGTTGAGTTTGTAAGAAATAAACAGTTTGAAATGAATGGCGATTCATGCGTTATTATCGGCACCAATTTCACAAAGACAATGCATGCAGATGTTTACTAGCATGCCTTTATTACATGTCCCATTTTGCTAATCAGTGGCAAAGTATTTCAATTAACCAGAACTAATTGAAAAGTGGATTACAGCTCAGTATACCACTTGTGTAGCTCTGATAAAAGAACATTGCTCATATCCGTATGAACAAAAAATCAATTTGCATAGAACAAAACCGACAAATAAGTTGTATACTTTTCCCCAAGAAATCGGGGTAATCTAGCTCATTGTGTTCATCCAGATGTCTGCTGAATGACAGGCACGCATTAGAATTCCAAAGTGAGTCATGCGCGATACCGAGTGCCTGAAGGCCACTTTAAATGTTTGTTCACATGGGGAAAATATTGTCAAGTTTGTTGAATTTGACAAGCTTGCAAGCAAATTAATCGCTAAATTACCAGTATAATCGTTATGATAAATCAACATCTCGTCTGCAAACCAAGATTTTGCCCGCTTGCATTGTTCGCTGTAGTGTATCATTTATAGGAGAGGATACAGGTTGCAAAGTGTCTGTAGGGAGGGAGTAGGGTTTCAAGTCTACAGTCAACAGCTCTGTTACCACCATAGAGGTAAACTTATTCATGAGCAGGATCAACTTCCAACATGTCAGCCTTTCTTCACAAATGTCAGGGCATAACATGACATTCACATGATAATAGTCATTTTGGCAGCTAGTCATCGGTGATTGATACTACAAACAAGATAAAATTGTTCTCAATAGCTATTTCCACCACAATCATAAATTTTCTGGCAAGCATTGCTGATTGAGCAAGCAGCAAAATGATTTGCACAATGCATTATCTGGATTCTCTCATATATCTCAAGCCTACATCTACATCTGTGCACGTGGACTATACGTAGATATCCCTGTTCCAACAGGTGGGCAGATAATTTAGAGGAAAGCTGTGTACTATACCACCCACGTTCTCTGCAGTAGAGAGAAACAGTCTTCTGCGTTCTCATTCTCGGAGTAGTGGGTTATGAGCTTTTGGTATGAGCCACGTTTGTGCATCTTTGTTTACACGAAACGAGACTTCACCCAGCAGGGAGAGCGCTCACTGTCCAATATCGATATAGCAGAAGACAACAACAAGGAAAACAAAACCGAACAACACAAGGCCGCCCACAACATGGGGAGCGTTATAGTGGAGCGTTCGGTAACCGCCCCTGAGTTTCGCAACATTAATAAGGCTATAGTTACTATCGACTCGATTCGAACTACATATCGAACCGTAAAACATGTACGTTTTATCGTAGTTCGATGAATGTTTTCGGACTTCATTCGTTGAAGGAAAAATGGCGCTGACTTGTGCAAGTATGTTCATTCAACACAATTTTGATGGAAATGTATCTTTCATGACACGATTACATGCGTTTATCTTACATGACAGGAGCACCGTTGCATTTCATTTCATTCTCTTAGATACATGCCTAACTCATTCGAGTAAATATTCCCCGCCTCGATAGAAATAGTTTCCACGCTGCTTTGTTGCATCCTCGTTCATGATTGAAAGGGTTTCGTTCAGTATCGATTTCAGAAATAGATTGTATCATAGGCTCTTACTGCCATTACTTCTGACAAAGTTATAAGCACGTGACAGAAAATAATATTGCGTGATTGGTTTTGTTTTGTAGTTAGCAATGAGATTCCAGAACAGCCAGTCATTTCCACAGTTTCTGGAGCGATATTTGAACGACGTCTCATCGAGAAATACATAAAGGAGAACGGTGTAGATCCTATAAACAATGAATCTTTGCAGGTCGAGCAGCTCGTTGATATCAAGAGTGAGTTTTATAGTACTACATTGTTACGTTGGTCCATGCCTGAAACGATATGATTTATAGCAAGCGACCATCTGTTGTCACTGTTATCTAGGTCCAAACCTGGTGAAGCCACGACCACCAACAGCTACCAGCATTCCTGCGATTCTCAAGTCTCTACAGGATGAATGGGATGCTGTGATGCTGCACAGCTTCACTCTGAGGCAGCAGCTGCAGACTGCCAGACAAGGTGGCCAAGTTATTTCACTATAATTTACCTATATCTAACAGGAGCTTCACCTCGACTCCCTCGCATTAGAATACTTGCTGAATACAAATGCACATCATTTTTGCCGTCATTGAGATTTGAGTCTATACTCAAAGTGACGTTTCTGTGCAGAGCTGTCCCACGCCTTGTATCAGCACGACGCTGCCTGTCGGGTCATCGCCAGATTGACTAAGGAAGTCTCAGCAGCCAGAGAAGCTCTGGCCACTCTCAAGCCTCAGGCTGGATTAGCTTCGTCAGCTGTTGCCTATCACCAGCAGGTCCGTGACACGTCTTCTGTATTTTGAACACATTGTGTTGGTTAAACTATTTCAGTTTTTATTGTTGTTATCACTAATGACACATAATTTTGGGTAGATCAGTGTCACTTATTGGGGGGACTATGTGAGCTTAGCCGCTCACCATCCTGGACGGCTTGGTGTAGATTTAAAATTCATTCTATTTCTAAAGCATTTCTTAAGTGTCGACTTCTTAAGATGCTAAAGAATTTACCCTTGGAATTCTGCAGCCGCCATTCCATCAATTAGCTTTGTCAAACGTCTTGTCACTGGTGTTAAAAATAGGCCAGAGATTTGTCCATTCATGCCTGGGAGAGTTTGATGGTCAGAGTAAAAAATGCGCAGCGACAGTCGATTATATAAGAGTCAGTAACTCTGTTTAACACCTGACAATGTGCAGGCCAGCAGCTGCTGCTCGCCTTACCGCTCTCTTACAGGGCTTTAATTTGTTTTAATTGCCCATTCAGCTGCGCAGGAACAGAATGTCAATGCGATATTAAGTAACACCGTGGAGGACGGTAACCTGCCAATAGTATAATTTGCCATTTATTGCTGCAGCCTTTTTCTTCTGCGCGTCTGGTTTAATGTGCTAATGAGTTTCCTGATGGGGGGACAGCCGCTCACAGGTGTCAACAGGTGTTAGATGGCTGCTGTTACTTTATTTCACCACTGTTCGTGGAAGTCATCAATACCAATTATCAATATTCGACACTGTGTCATGCATTCAAACTATTTCGGCAGCATTTCTATCGGTTGAGAAATATTCCTGCAGGCTTCTGGCTTAAAATAAAACGCTATTAGACAGGAATGTCAGCTCTGAAGTTCAAGTATGTGGTGAGGAGGTTTTAAACTGTTCGTTTTCTGATATTGAAGGCTCACGAGGCGATGGCCGCTGCCGGAGATGAGGGACTCGTCCTGCAGGAGGTCGGCGTGTCCGATGAGGTGATGACAAAGATACAGGCGCGTGCTGACAGCCTCACCGCCGACCGTAAGAGGAGGGGTAAAACCATACCTGAGGGCCTTGCCACGGCCGACGAGATATCGCAGTACAGGCAGCTCGCATCGCACACGGTACGCCGCCGCCGCGCTCCACCGATAAAACTGTCCAACGGGCTTACCGGGACTCGGCAAATACTTTGTGTGCAATGATTAATTTTTATTATTTGTTGTACAAGTGATTTGCGTTAGCGGTTAGACCGGCAGTGCACCTGGTAAGGTGACATTCGGATCGGTCATCCATCAACGTCTCTCTCTCTCCTCCCTCTTCACCGCCGCTATGCGTTCTGTCTGTGTATTGACTTCTTGGTTTCTTATTCAGGGACTGCACAGCGCTGGCGTACCTGGCATTCTCTGCATCGACCTGCAGCTCTCTGACACGGCCAAGGTTGTCACAGGTATCTACACACGCGCTCTCCCTCAGCCCCTCTCCCTCAGCCCCTCTCTCAGTCCCACGTGCCTGCACTACTATATCCCTGTCCTGACTCCTGATATTTATCTCTCTCTACTGCTCCATTTTATTGTGTAGCTGTGTGTTTAGTTGGAACTTTGCCACCTAGCCTTTAGTTGCTGTATAAATTATGTAGCAGATTTCCCCTCTGACCAGTAGTTGTTGGTCAGGAATGATTTCCTGTTGAACGAGAGTTTTATATATGATTTCTGTCACAGATCGAGATAATCTTTCACCACTGGTTTCAGTTGTGGTCACAGTTTGCCAGCAAACTGCCATTACAGTTGTCACCTGTTGCAATGTATTCAAATTCATAGCTGCTTGATTAATCTTGCTCACGTAGATTATACCAGCTCATTTGAATGTCTCAAAATTTTTTAGCGAATTTTTCTCCTACATGATTGTTGAAATTACCATAATCTCTCTAGATGGATGTCCATGTTGCCGATAGATCAAAGTTTGAATGGGGCTGAGCCAGAGCAGCTCCGTTGCTTCGAGTGCCAGCCGTGTTTGATGTTTAATTGCCAGCTCAACACGATTCCCTGTTTCTCATCGAAAACCACTCGTGACTGTAGGAGGCAACGACAAAAACGCCGTTGTATTCAACAAGGAGACAGAGCAGGTCATTGCCGTGCTGAAGGGCCACACGAAGAAAGTAACAAACGTGATATACCACCCGTCGGAGGTACGGCCATCGCTGAGAGTGACTTATCCCTCATTGAACTCACCGTCGACCTACAGCTAATCTTGCACTGCTCATCTCTCTCTACTTATCCCTCTCCTCTCATACCTCACCACATATTGCTGTATCAGCGCTTGTGCTTCTGATGTTGTTCTATAAGTAGCCCTTCCATCCAATGTGCGTGTGTATGTGTGTGTATTTATACACAGCTTCGTTAGCCACAGCGTCGCCCACCTTACTTTTTCCTTCTCTCTCACCGCCGGTCCTGTGTCCCAGCTGTGTGGTTGGATGAGGTACAGCAGCTTGAGTAGGTGCTAAGATTAGGGAGGACTTCATGCTAAGCCTTGGAGCTGGGCCGACTTATCCTGTGCAGATTACATATGCTGTAATCACAGAATAGTTTCTCCCATCTCCCACTGACTTCTCACACTCCACTCTCCCTCACGTAAAAACTGACAGTAACGCCCAACGAACACAGCAAAAGCGCGAAACGAAGTCAGCGAGGGCGCGGGAGAGCAGG
>ERZ1740065.774-NODE-774-length-17964-cov-13.021498_pt1 | contig 17964 bp, 15 predicted proteins | sample MGYA00581738_ERZ1740065 | MGnify/ENA primary metagenome ERZ1740065 (study PRJEB43018, sample SAMN04849749) | marine metagenome | isolation source: floating plastic debris | place: Pacific Ocean | collected 2008-09-01 | study: EMG produced TPA metagenomics...
GAATCCCTATGGACTGTTGCAGCTGGAATCCCTATGGACTGTTGCAGCTGGAATCTCTATGGGCTGTTGCAGGCCGCCTACCGTGATGTTGGCGAAGACGGTGCCAGAGAGCATGTAGTAGCATCTGGGGTGGTTGTCGATGATGTCTGTCTGCGACAAAGCAGCCCAGAGGTAAATTAGAGGGAACAGTATGACTACAGGCAGCAGCGGCCGCAGTGATTCCCCTATTGACAGCATATTGCCGGTTTTGTGACGGTACGAGCTGTTTGAATAAGAAACAAACGAGTAATTTACACGGCACTGAGAGAGCTGATGTGAATGATGCTGAGGAAATGCTCACAGGTACACGTTGAAGATGCACACTGGAACACTGGCGAGGTAGTTGGAGACTGAAAAAAGAGCAAAAATGGAGCGGTGTAAGGACAGACTTCGGAACGCTGTAAAAAACATATTGAACTCCAGCTGCCAGGTGAAAGTCCAGTCAGGACCTGGATGGAGGTTTGATGTACGACTCACAGTAGAGGAAGCACTCGAGTGCATTGGCGAATGTTAACTTGTGTTCCATAACTTCTACATGAAACTCCCAAAGTTCAACTCCGAAGAAGTAGGTTACCAAATACAATATGGTCATTGCCTACCAAAACACAGCGGAAGCTATGATAGTCTGCTTTGCAACAAACTACAACGATTGCTTATATCGTTTGGATAGACAACATACCACCAAAGCAACGTCGTATCCCCATGGTAGATACAGCACACCAGTGTTGTACTTCTCCCAATGGGAAAATATGAACGTGCACTGAATGGCCATGAGCACTAGCAAGAAACGCAATGGCGGCGCTCCCCAGTACCCTCGGCCAAATATATCATAGATTGCGATGGCGAAGAACGATGTGCTCCACGCGTCCAAACCGTGATCGAAAAGTTCGCCAAGCACAGAACTGGTTTTGGTTCGCCTGGCCTGCTTACCATCGGTTCCATCTATAGGCAATCGAGAACATTCATAGCCAAGCGATACTACGAACTAGTAAGATATTTAGGGACAGGATACTGTACCGAGTGTGTGAGACAGGAAGTTGTTGATGCCACACATCAACCATATCCACTGGGGTATATTGGAATTCTTTGAGAAGTCAGGATCATAGTAGGTTAGAGCGAAGAAATTTACAGGCAGCAGTAGAAATCCCACAAAAGTCAATGTATTAGCAGGAACCCATAATGGATAGAGCTAAAAATAAAAGAAAATGCAAGTACATAAGTACATGGTGAGTAACAACGATGTAAAATAAGAGAAAAGCATGCGCACTTCACAGCATTCCTGAATTGAACTAAATTGAACTCACCTTCACGAAAGCGTTCCAAAATGGATGCATAACATAGTTGGCAAAGGGACTCGTGTCGAGAGAGCTATACTGCAAAGTCAAGACAGAACTATGTCAGGTTTAAAGTGGAAATTTTAACACCGGTTTTACTGTCACAACATTCACTCACTTTATAGGAGTCAAACCCCTTCAGAATACTGTTGGATATATATCGTCTAGCCATTTTCTTATCACTTTTCGTGTGTACTGTGCTAGTATATAGAGATAGTAGACATAAACTGTTAACTAAAATCTACCCATGATCAGTAGTAGTAACGTTGCTAAACGAACAGCTGAGAGAAGTCAAATCCAAGAATGTCGCAGTCGGCTTGACCACACCACCACTACCAATCTTAACCTCAAAACCTAGTTCATTTTTTACTACTTTCGTAAAACGCAATTTGATCGCCGTCAAAATCTCCAGATGAGTGGGTTCTGAGGCTTGACGCGCCGACTAATCTAGGCCAAAGATCAAAGGTTGAAGAGCAAATTACTTGGTAACCAGGTTGCAAAGGTTGACGCAGGCTAGCAACCGCAACCGGTTTGAGAAATTTGAGGAAAGCAACAACAGATAGTAGAAACTAGCTGAAGGAAATGAAATGATTACTTTCTCTGGCTTCACTGCGATGTTGCAACTTAAACTAAAACAACAGTGACATGATTGGCAATTACTAGAATACCTCTAGGGTGTGTGTATGACCATTGACCAAGTACTCGTAACCATTTGTATTCTTCAAATCAGACATAAGGAGATAAAAATATGTAGCTGCAATAAAAAACCATCCAAGTATATCAAAATTACGATGGTTGTTTGTCTTTCTCAACCGAGACAGTGATGTGCTTTCGTCGAGGCTTGGTTCTGACTGGACGATTGGTCTCATGGTTCACAGTCCAGTTACCGACACTCTTGTATGAATAGAAGTCCATGGGATACCTTGTCTTCCACTCAGTTGCTTTTAGGGCGACTGAAAGTTCGTATGGCGAGAGCAGCGGCTTGGTAAAGTTGATGCCCCAGTCGATAGAGAGCCTAGGGCACGCCACTTGCACCCAGGCGTCTACGCTCTTAAATAGGTCAAGTTTACCCGGATATATCTCAGACAAAAGTACTAGTATGTATTTTTTGCCGGCAGACTGTAGTTTCTCTATTACATTCCCGAATACAGTAGGAGAGCCCTGGCGTCCCAGAGTTCCCAGTATAAGTCCAAATGTCTCGCCCTGAGCTGCCGTGGCGATGGCTGACCGCCTGTTCCTGTGCATCAGCTCGGTGTCGTAGAACTCCTCAGTGAACTTCTTATCATACGGATCATACCTACGCGTATAAAATACTACCTGAAAACCAATAGCATCAGGAACAGTCTATCACATTTCAGGAGAAGATGACTCCTAATAGAGAACTTTCATAAAGATTTCAGTAATCTGAAGATAGAAACGCCACAAACTGACCGGAAACTCACCTTCTTTATGGCTTTTAATGCAATACAAACAATACAAACAATACAAACATACTAACTGAATACAATTAATCCGTTTCTGAGGGTCAGAAATGACGTATTGTAGTAAATGGGATGCCTCAGACTAAGTTGTAGATGTACAAGTAACATTGTGGAGTTGGAGACACTGTATACATTAGTAGCATTGCAGTTACCTGAACGCTCGGACCTCAGGGTTGTGTATCATGATAGACTCGAGATGAAATCTACCATCGCCCAGGTATACAATGGCGTCGGTATCGGCATCGATGACTGGCGAGGTACAGCCCAGGATCTCACCAGGTGAGAGTGGCATAGCCTGAGGGATAGTGACCTAGAATAACGATAGAACAACCAAGATGAGAACCAGCAATTTCATAGCAGAATCTCAAGACATCTTCCAGAGAGAACAATGTATTATCAATATTCTGTCCCGCCATCGCCCGCACTAACAAGAGGGCAAAGATCTTTTACAGAGTCGTAACTCCTATTCATCTGGTAGAAGCAAAGATTTTTCGATGGGGTGACAGAAAATGAGATATACTAACCTAATCAATGAACAAATCATGTGTACAATCATGTACTAGTGTGAGACAATATTATATAATCATGCAAGGTAATATATTATACATGTATGTAAGACATACTGTAAAAGTGGAATCATTAGTGGTAGAAATATTTAACGTTTCCCCCAAATGAGCGTGTTAGCGAGAAAAAATGTTAGCGTTTGTGGATGGAGTCTATTCCAAAAATAGAGTAGCAATACCTCCCCAACGAAAAAATCAGCATCTATGAAATCACGACATGTCTACGATCATCGGCGAGTTTTCTATTAATTATGAGATGACAACTCCGAAAAGTTGTAATGATGTGACAACTCAGATGGAAACTTAGTTGTATTTATCACTAGCGATTTCCTTCAAATCGTCATATTCGCTAAACATTTTTCCCACGCTAAACTTTCCACTTTTACAGCAGTAGTATTTTTGCTTTCCTAACTCCCAGGGAATCGTGCTATCGATAATAATAATATATATTTAATCCAAATTTTGGCAATTAACATTTTTGTGATTGGTATAGAAAACATGTTCAAATAGTAAATGAATAACAAGTAATAATAGATTTCGGTTTACAGTAGTTTGTTTTTCAAGAGAGTGTGAGCACAAGGCAGTTCAGCTTCGTCCAGAGAATTCAACTTGCCTCCCTCCCAATCAACTGTCAGGTTAGTGTCACACGACATCGATAGCCACTGCTGACGGCAGCAATAGCCACTGCTGGCGGCAGTGAGGCAGATTTAAGACAGCCTCGTTCACCAGGAGAGTTAAATCGTCAGGTTTTTGGAATCTTGTAACTGTTACAGTTTGAAGACTTCTACCTATGATCATTTTATATGCCCTGCTGTCCTACACTCACACTATACACTTACACTATACAATTACACCATATACTATGCACTTACACTATACAGTATGCACTTACAGTATAAACTTACACTGTATACTTACACTAATACTATTCCTCATTTATGTCTCACTACTAGCGTGGAAATATAAAGAATCTTGCAAGCAATTTGTGAAGAGAGCAGTTGGTTGATCATCTCCCCTACTACTGGACTGTTACTAGGTATAGCACAGGAGCGTGAGAAAACATTGGCAGCTACTAGACTATGAATCCCCCCCTCAGCCACTGTTCGCAATAGGACCTAAATAACGAAGGAATGTTTTCATATACAACTATAGATAGATCGATGACGCGCGGCGTGATGACGCGCATCTAATCTGGGTGTGGAACTTCTGTCTGTGAAATTGCCAAATCCGCTTACTCAGTTGTGTGGCTCTACCGATTGGAGAAAGTAGGGCAGTGATACCAGCTACCCGGGCAGTAGGGTCGGGATACCAGCTACCCGGGCAGTAGGGTCGGGATACCAGCTACCCGGGCGGTAGGGTCGGGATATGGCACGTTCTCGATGTCTCTCTACCAAGAATTTCCTTAAACGTCTAGCATTCCCAATGCAAACAAGAGTGCACACTAGGCCTCCACACCAGGCCTCCACACCAGGTTCTCCATAAGCAGCCTCCGACAGAGAGTAGTCTGCTATCAGATAGTGAGTAGTCTGCTATCAGACAGAGAGTAGTCTGCTATCAGACAGAGAGTAGTCTGCTATCAGATAGTGATATGATGATATCGACTCGCAGTGTGGCGTGTGTTTGAGGCTTAAATCTGGACAATTTGAGAGAGTTTGAACCTGTACTATTCGATGATCATGATACGATCATCAGTGAGTTTTCTATTAACTATGAGATGACAACTCCGAAAAGTTGTCACGATGTGACAACTCTGATGGAAACTTAGTTGTATTTATCATTGGCGATTTCCTTCAACTCGTCATATTCGCTAAACATTTTTCCACGCTAAATTTTCCACTTTTACAGTAATTTTAGTCAATGTATAATCAATAATTCTGTGACCACAACAGATTTATTCTACATTACACCGGCTTATCTTTCTTACCGAATGATATGAGTGTTATATGACTAAGGAAAACTTGACTACCTTCTATCAAGCAAAAAATCAGAGTAGCAATTATTTTCCTCTCAGATCATGTATCACCTGTACTCATTTCTACAGACCAGTTAAATCTACATAAAAGTCATAATAACAATAATTATCTAAATAAATTTATGTATACCGTATAATAGATAATAGATAATAGCAAATTAAATTTCAAGCTTTATTTTAATACCTGTAAACACCTGACTTACTGCAATGAGATTTGGATTAGTATCTCAGATATGCCATGGAATTTATCATGACCGTGAAAGGAATTGCAGCCCGCAAGGGTAGCAGGGGTAGAGGGCGCATGCACGTACCTGGTAGGCTTTCTCTCGGAGGGCTTTAGCAGTGGACTGCAGTGCAGCTACAAACTGTATGGTGCTCACCAAGACCAGTTTACTGCCAGGCTTGAAATTAAACATCAGAGTGTCTATGAAATGCTTTGTATCGATCTTTATATCCACAAATACATAGAGCATGCTGATCCCTTCAGTCTTGTCAATTGGCACCAGACAGCTGTGTCCATAATGAATCATTAAATCGGCTTTCATAGCTTTAGCAGTGAAATCGTCGACACAACACGCTCCATACGTCACATCACCCATGATCATAGACTCAGCACCTGGAACCAGTTTCAAAATATCGATTCACGCACCAAGAGTATGCATCATGTAACGATCACAGCAGCACCAATCTGACCGGTATATTTCTCGAGAATGTCGGCAATGGTACAAGCGTAGAGCAATAGCCCTTCAGGGAATTGCAAAGCAATGCGTTTGGCATTAGTCTTCTTAATCCGCCATATTGACTTGTGGATCTCGAAATTGTAGTTCGATGGAAGCTGGTCGATGTCCTTGTTGAGTTCAGCATTCTCAAGGATATCTTTGGGTATTTGATGGGCAGTTAACTTCAGGTGGAGAGACATCGTATCATCTGCTTACAAACGAAATTTCACGAATCTCACATACATTATATAAACATGATAGTGTACCGAAATAAAGATCGACAATATTCCACGGCACAGCTGTGACAACCACAGATTTGCCTTACTTCATTCAAATGTACGGGTATCCACCAAGAAAATTCACAGCTGTCGGAGAGAAATCGATCTCAAAAGACTATGCACCTGTTAACGATAGGCTTCATGAGTGTCGAGTTCCCTGCCAATGAAGCAAATTTATTTAGTGATGTGGTCTGTCCTCCACCAGCAGCAAGAAACACGAGTCAGCGATAGTGATAAACGTCCTTGACCCACGATTACAAGCGTAAAAAAAACGAACCTACCGATCGCCGAGAACTATTGTTAGGAACAGCGGCTATAATATTTCTCTTCATTATAAGTTGTCTACTCCTAATATTATTCGAAAGTTTTCGATCTGGTTATGTTAGATTCCTTCGCAGAATTTGTTCATAATACTCGTTCAAGAACAAAAAAACACTTATCGCATCATATTCGACTATATTGTAGCTGCAATTGTTATGCAAGAGCTTTAGTAAGTAGGTATGCTTTACTTCAAATCAAAACTACATGCTGGCAGATTATTTTTCTTACGCGTAGGTATACAACAGCTATCGTATTGATTTCATGTAATGAGCCAAGGCATATACTGAGCACACACAAACATCAGTTACCAGCTCCTATGCAGTGGACTGACATCCAATGCCTTAACTATGTCCTGACTATTAGACAGACTGCCTACTCATACTGACTATTTACCAACCCAGGAGCGGCCATGCCTGTGAGAAGAGGGCACGTTGCACCACAAAACACTTTCATAGAGACTATCATAAGAAAGTTTGACGGTCAACGTGAGTACACCGCTGCTTCACTCTCCACCCATAAGTTATTCAGTATCCGTCTTGGGCTGTTATTGAATCTCGTTATCACTCAAGTAACGGTGAGCGTCACTTCATTTATAACTAGAGCTCGTTACTCAGAGCAGAGCAAACACAATATACATAGATGAGTGTATACACATGTTTTGCACTTTGTAGAGCTCAATTTGCACTGTTTACTTCTTGTTATGAAACATGCCATACAATCATATGTACGATAGTGTTATCAGAGAATTGTAGCAACTCGTACACCGAGTTGAGCTCAGATGTTTCACATATATCCATGACATAGATCTCTCCGTACCAAAGCGAGCAAGCGCCCCACATACATGTATATGTGTCACAACACAACCTTCCTGCGTCCTCCTCTCTCCAACGCTGCGTGCGGGATAACGGTGGCAAATGACTATATATAAGCACCAGTGTAGTCAATCAAGGTTCCTGTATATTGTGCTGCCTTATGGAAAGCATTGATCGTCCTGCAAACTACAACCGATCCTAACTCGTACTGTAGTTCTCAGATATCAGAACGTCTAAAACAACAATAGACCTATTGAACTCCATCCATCCTCAATCGCGAGACCTATTTGACTAACGTTCAGATTTCACACGGAATTTTCAATCAGACTTAGATAGCTACTGCCATCCGTGCCAACGATCGGAAGTTAGTTATTGGTAGAGAAGTACAGGCAGAAGTTGTACGCGATACGGTTGCGCATTGTTATCACCAAGTCTGTCAGAGCAGCAGGAGGGACCTGGCCCGCCCACACCTCCATTGTTGATGGTTATAACATTTCTTTAAGCTCTAATCGCTGGCAAATTTTTTAGCTTCTCCTGTAGGCTAGACTACAGGGTTAATGATCTCACCAATTTGTAATGCATCAACGTCTGTGGGCATCCAATCCGTCCAATCCAATGTCTGTTGGCATCCAACGTCTGTGGGCATCCGTAGCCCTGCTTCTCCACCTTTGATGCCGTCTGCCACCAGCATCATCATGGTGTTTTTTGTTTGGAGAAAAAACTGTTCTATCAAATCTGACCACCAAATTTCTGCTGGCGTCTGCTTGACGCACTCAATGCCAATGTTGTACTGAGCCCCCTCTCATCATGGGTAGACATAGAGGTATAAAACCACCACGGTTGCTGATTCTTGGTAATTTACTATGTATCAAGTTATGTACTGCAACGTGTATCCATAATTACAGCTGTTCCACGTTTACCATACCTGATGCTGCCGATGCGCATGTAAGTGATCTCTCAATTAGCTGTCTGCCTCATACCAGCAACTTTCGATGTTCGGCATTTTTAAATCTTGGCTGCCAACTTCCCTGCAGTTGGTGGCACCGCTGTTCACGTAGCAGCATGGCCTGTTCTCTCTCTTACCGACAATAAAAGTTGTCTGAACACGTCAGTGTACAGTGTTGCAGCTTAATCCCGATACTTTATCATTTCATTTCATGTAATCCTATTTGTTCACGCCGTTACTACACAAAATTGTGCCTGCTGTCCGGCGTCCATCTTGAATACACGCAGACGTCTGCAGGAGGCGTAAACTAATGTACAGCGCCACTCCACAACTAGTTCAATATCATCTGGAGTAGAACGCGATATCCTGTTGATCAAAGATCTGTCTTCGCTTTCCTGGCGCGATGCCACCATAAAACATAACCATGCTACAACCAAGTTTTGGATTATTTTGTTGCAGATAGGAACTTTGTCATTGCCAATGCCCAAGTGGAGAACACACCAATCATCTACTGCAATGACGGCTTCTGTTCGCTTAGCGGATACAGCCGTGCGGAGGTCATGCAAAAGTCGTGTGTCTGCGAGTTCATACATGGACCTCAGACTAGCCGTCAGATGGTCTTCAAGCTACGCGACTCCCTGCTCGGCAGCACCGAGAAACTCCTACAGATGGTGCTCTACAGGAAGAATGGTGAGACGACACACACGCCAGTCATAGCATAACGTAACTGCGTGGTGTAGCGCTCCGTTTATTGGCCGATTTGCCATGTCTGCTGCTGGTATCTTGCATGCCAGAGAACCGGCGTTCCAAAAGGAAAATGTGTATGGAACACGGTGACCCGCAGGTGCACAATACCCGCAAACAACGGCATTCATACGAGTTCACTGAGAGAGCAGTGATTAATGAAGCCGGCCAAATATGGTTCTTTCAATTACCTGTTGACTTTGGCTATAATAGTTTGTCCTGTGGAGACATGCACCTTTATTATCTGCCTTGTGGCCCAGCCTAAGAAAATTTGATGGCAAAACAAACTCATGTATGACATGATACTGAGTGCACCAATGAACTGGCAGCGTCTGTCTATTTGAAGGTGAGAAGTTTCCCTGTAGCCTTCTGCTCGCCCCGGTGAAGAACGAACATGGAGACATAATCATGTTCATTCTCAACTTTGAGGACATGACTGAAAGCTCACACAAGCATAAAAAGGGTCATGGACTTGTCCCTAAAGGTCTGTCACAGTTCGGGCTCTGTCGCAAACTCTGTCACAGACTCTCTGTCACGGTCTATGCATTGTCACAAACTCTATCACACACTTTCTGTCACGGTCTAGGCTCTGTCGCAAATGCTGTCACATACTCTCTGTCATGGTCTACAACTCTTTCACATATCATACATCTGCTTCTCCGCTGCTTCTACCCACGACTCAACTCTCACTTGGGTAGGCACCTTCCTGGAACGGTTACGCAAGAAAAAACCACAGTCGCATCAACTGAATCAGGACGTGGAGAAGAGCCTAGCAAATGGCGGACGCTCTAAGAGCGCATGCGGCAACTTGTACCCTGCCGCGCAGGAACTTTCCGTTCTCGACGGTAGCAACAACAACAAATCATCTGAGGATTCTGGTTTGCCCGCTGATCAGAGCACATGCGCCTCTGCAGACGTCAAAGACCCTTCTAGCAGACCTGGCAGGGAACCGATGGACAGGGAAGCCTCAGGCTCCTCAATCGGTACGTCAGTCCTATGGACTACCCCTTTCATCGCTCTCAAGCTTACAGCTAAGCTGCCGCTTAACCTATACGTAGATGTAGATGCTACTTTTCTCAAATGGGAGGAATTCTCACTTTGGGTTTCAGTTTCACTCACTGAACAAGTAGTAGCCTAGTTCATTGCCGGCTTAGTGAATGAGGAAGTACTATGGTATCCTCCGAATTTCGGAGTGTTCCTTTGTTGAAGGAGAGAATTACATGGTGTAACATTTGTGGAAGCTGCCAATATCTCCCTTAGCATCTCTTATCGCCCTTAAAATTACGTTACAGTTCAGTACAACCATGTAGCAGTGCCAAGTTCTTTCTCTTGTAGCCTGTAATTCTTACGAACCGATTTCTCGGTCGCGGGCGTATACATTTGACCCGGGAGCATTAAGTAAGTGTTTGTCTATCAGTAGTTGCTACTGATGGTGATGGTTTTATTAGCAGACGTAGACTGCATCGGCATCATGAGCACTGTGGCCACGGTTATAGACAGGCTTGCGGTGTCCACTCACAATCTCAATCTCACGAGTGCCCTCTCCTCCACCGCGTTTCCTTGAGCATGAATCGACTGGGGCCATTCCAGTTCTACAACTATATCTTACACTCGTGCAGCCAAAGCTGCCATGTTTATTGCTTTTCGGTCCCATTAGATAATAGCGCGGCAAGATGGCTGACACGGGAACAAACAAGGTTGTGTCTATTTCTGGTGCCCAGTGAAAAAGACCAAGCCACGGCTTTGCCATTGGAGGTTCTGTTCCATTCATACCGTCACGACCGCTCTCGATTTTAGTGCCATTATATCAATTCATGGCACCAAATTAGACAATTGCCGCTCATTTGTGCGACAAAGTGAGCTACCGTCAGTGAATACCGATGCTTGACGCACGTACTTCTACCTCATTGTAACTTTCAAGTGGGGTGTGATGAAAGTATATTGATCGCGCAGGTTTTCATCTTCAGTTTTCAGTTGAGTAATTGATGAAGACATAAGCCACCACCATCATCCTTAAATCGTTCTGGTGCAAGACGGCCTCTCTCGCGGATCTGTTTAAATTTACAAACGCACGCTGAAGTCTGTGTATACCCTGTCGATACACAAGTCCTTTAACGGAAAGATAAGCTTGTGTAATGGCATGAAAAATATTTTGGCAACGGAAAGAAACGAGCGTTTTCTCATCCTTCCACCAGATATAGATTGGCGTTGGTTTTTGATGATTTGGTGCAAGTGTTTTCCTTGTGGTTTCAATGAGGCTGTAATGAAATATGCATGAGATCAGCGCAGATCAACTTGACACAGTGGTCGAAACGGTGGATGTTTGTCGAGGTACTTTCATGGCGAGTGTTCATCGCTCCTGATCAATATACTGAGTATGAGCATTCGGAAAGCATTAAGTTAACTCCCCCGCCGCTGTGCTCGCCACCTGGCCTTAAGTCTCCTTCTGTGTGAGTGCCGGGTTCATAACCATTTACACAATGCTTCGTCTGCTGCTTCCTCAAACCTCGTGGCACAGCGTGATTCCCGTATTAACAACTGTACATTACATAGCCGTTAGCCGCTCTCTCCAGTTGCATGGCGCTGGATTGGCACACATTGACCTCTCGCCTGATCTTGCTTGCTACTCATCGGAGACGTCTTGTCCACCAGAATCTGTATGCAATTGGCCCAGTATGCATTGCTAAAACTGGAGGCTTGACTGTTGCAGAACAAACCAAAAGACCTGAGCATGTCAGGGACTTGAATGTAAATATATCAGAAGACAAGAGGTCAAGGTCGGTCGGGCAAGGTATTCAGGAGCTGCCTGATAATCAAATCGACATGCAGTCACTTCTACAAAAACGCCACTCGACGTCGTCCACCAACATATTCCTGCCCAATGTGGCGCACGTCAAGCACAATGTCTCCGAGAAGATGGCACAGGTGAATAAGCGAGTTTGACCTTGACCTTAAACCTGACCCCTAATACCATGTGATCATAGCTAAAATCGAACCCTGTGTCACACTTAGCCCTGCCCATGTTTTACAGATACTTCCAAAAAAGATTTCACGGGTACTTAATCACACTTCTCTGTGTACCGTTCTATGATTTCTTCTTGTCTGTCTGTTTGTCCTGCAGACGGACAGGTATAGCAGCAGACATATCCCAATTAGTAGTCATACATGATCTACCATTTCTTTTATTCATTTCAAACCATTGACAGCTTTTCGTTCAAATTACATCCTGCTCTGTTAGTTGTGTAGTTATCACCTTCACACCAGTATAGTACATGAGTGTGTTCTCCTATTTACCCCCTCCCCCTTCCTGAATAAAGTTCTTATTGTCATACTGTGAAATGTTCACACTTCTTGTGTTGCAGTCGTATGATGTAAGGCATTGTTTTACAGATCAGGAATGTGTTGGTAGGTCATCGTGCAGTTGATGCTGTTTGACTGTGTTGTTTAAGGATTGAGAAAACTGCATTCGTTCGCTAATGTGCTGATTAACTATCTCTCGCTCCCTCCATCTCCCTCCATCTCCATCTCCCTCTCTCTCTCTCTTTCTCCTTGTAATCATGTAAGGTGCTGTCATATTTTAGACCCGTGTGACCGTGAATTGTGACGTTGTGATAGTGAATGCTGAGCTGTCGATTTTTAGATGATACGTGACTATTTTGATGCACTTTTCCTTGCAGCAGATGTTTCACAGCATTAAGACTAGCAAACCGACTGGCCTGAGGCCGACTGATCGAGTTGATTAAGCCAATTGTCAGTGATTTTATTACATTTTTCTGCTATGAGTAGCGCAAGTGATAAATTGCTGATTTCGATCGTGACACATTTCGTCGCGTTAGATCTCAGCGACACGTCACATACTGATAAATAACCCTCTCATGTACGGGAATGCACTGCATGTTTGTACTTACCTGTACTTACCCTGCTGTACTGTATGTTATTGTACTTACCCTGCTCGTCTTGTTGGCAAATGTTTGTAAAATAACAGGTTTTTGGCATGAAAATTTTTGTATTGGTCCTCGTGTTAGGCCCTAGGGATTATTGGTGGTTGTCAGGCGGCTGGATGTTTACCCAGCAGTTATTACGCCTTTGAGTAAATCAATCCGCTGTGATACACAGTTTTTATTGGTTTACCGATTTCGTTTCCTCCCAGCAGGCCGGCTGAGCGGGTCGCCTTTCCTTTCCTATTGTAATTTCTCATAGCTGTATGTCAACACGCACACGTAATACATTATCTGCTTGTCTTCCCATCGAAGCACAAATCTCTGATGAAATATTGCAGGTGCTGTCTCTGGGTACGGATGGGATACCCGAATACAAGCTGCAGTCTCCATACATACACCGATGTACCATACTGCATTACTCACCTCTCAAGGCTGTCTGGGACTGGCTGATTCTGCTACTGATTCTCTACACGGCGGTTGTCACACCGTACGTGGCGGCGTTCCTACTGAACAAAGATGCCAAGGAGCGCATCCACGGCCTCACCACCAATCCGCTGATGATAGTTGACCTCGTTGTGGATGTCATATTCATTCTTGACATATTGATCAACTTCCGCACCACGTACGTCAACAAGCACGACGAAGTGGTCAGCCACCACGGCAAAATAGCTATACACTATTTCAAAGGGTGGTTCCTCATCGATATGGTGGCAGCTATTCCATTTGATCTACTTTTATACAACTCAAACAACGACGAGGTGAGCACACGCACACACACACACGCAATCCTCCCTCATCTACAGCATGCATTTTTTCCGCATTTTCCTTTTTCTTCTAGACGACAACCCTGATAGGATTGCTCAAGACGGCGCGTCTGCTCAGGCTGGTCCGGGTCGTACGCAAGATGGATCGCTACTCAGAGTACGGCGGCGCCGTGCTGACATTGCTCATGTTCGTGTTCGGTCTGATTGCGCACTGGCTTGCCTGCGCCTGGTACGTCATCGGCGACGCGCAGAGAGCAGTGCTACCCAACCCTTCCATCGGATGGCTCGATATGCTCGGCGAGCAGGTAAAACCATACAAACAAACAAACAATCGACCTGTAAGGAACGGTGACAGAGCCACCACTAATGTCTTCGTCAATTGACACTACTCTCGGTGAAAAGAATTTATTGAAGAGGGCGTTTGCGCTTCTTTTGAGTGTTAGCTTGTTGACAACCAATTGGTGCCAATGTATTGAACTTACGCCTCTGTATTGAACATGATGCAGCAAGCTACTTACACCTCGCCGCCATAGATACTAGTGTCCCGGTCCATGTGTTTCACTGTACCGACACATAATTAAGTTGATTGAGAGTTGATTCCCTACTATACCAATCGATAATGGTTTGGAGCCTAGTTCAAGGTCATTTTTGGGTCACGGGAGAGGAGCATTGCCTAGCACTTTACCCTAGTCTTTGCTGGTAGATTAAGATGCCGTACAACGAATCGGACAAATATGGCGAGTGGAGCGGACCGGATATGAAGTCCAAGTACATCACTGCCCTCTACTTCACGTTCAGCAGCCTGACTAGCGTCGGCTTCGGCAACATCGCGCCGCACACAAACGCAGAAAAGATCTTCTCCATAGTATCTATGCTAATAGGATGTGAGTGCCATTCAGAAACAGAAGTTCTTGACATCTGCGCCACCATTAGTATCTCTGTAAAACCGTTTGCACTGTTGCAGCCCTCATGTATGCAAGTATATTTGGTAACGTCAGTGCCATAATACAACGTCTGTACTCGGGTACGGCGCGCTACCACAACGAAATGTCTCGTATCAAAGAATTCATACGATTCCACCAAATACCTCATCCACTGCGTCAGCGTCTTGAAGAGTATTTCCAGCACGCCTGGACGTACACCAACGGCATCGACATGAACATGGTGAGGGTGTTTATCTTTTTTTGGGTTGTTTTCTCTGCGCTAATGTACTCAGACACGTTGAATTCCATGTGCAAACATTGTAAGACCATGAAAAGCCAACACCCTGCTATTCACGCTCTCCACGGCAGCGACGTAATGTTACGTAGCAGACGCCGTAATAAGTATCTGACACGAAAACTGTTTTGCAAACAGGCCCGTGCCAATTTGCTGTTCGAGTGGTCTTGTGACAATATAGCTGCCGTTAGCTTAAGCGTATTAATGCGGCTGTTAATAGAAGTTCTATATGCCTCTGCAGCAATTTGACTCCCCGGCAGCTGCCAAACCAGCCTCGCATTCCCATGCTCTGCTCGTAAATCCCCTCCTAAGGTGCTGACGTTGATGCCGACGCTGATGCCGACGGCTGCACAGCGTTCAGCTATTGGTCGGGCCTTGTTCTAATGATATGTAGCCGATGGATGTTTGCTCGCTTCATTAACTAATGCCTTTCTTGGATGTCTACTTTACAGCAGCGCACCGGTGTGGTTACGTGTGATGAGATATCGGGCCATTAACACAGCTCATTCACTTTGTCTAGCATGATGCGTTGCGTGGGCGTTTTTGTCTGCAAATTAGCGTGCCCAATTGATGAACGAGTCACTCTCCGTACGCTCTCAGTTGTCTCCCCTTGTTTGCAGGTGTTGAAGGGTTTTCCCGAATGCCTACAAGCTGACATCTGTCTCCATCTAAACAAGAATCTGCTGAGCGAGTCACCTGCCTTCAGCGGTAACTACCCTCCTTCCCGATGTTCTCCGTATCGCAACGGCACTGCCATCACCCTGTGATATTTACAGAGGCAAGCCCGGGCTGTCTACGTGCCCTCTCCATGAAGTTCCATACAACACACGTACCTCCCGGGGACACACTCGTACACAGAGGGGACGTCTTGAATGCGCTGTACTTCATATCCAGAGGCTCGATAGAAATCCTCCGGGAGGACATGGTCATGGCTATTCTCGGTAGGTGATCATCTGCGCGATTCAATTTCTATCGGATTGTGTTTCGGTCCAGTAGAAGTGATAGTGTTGCTTGCTGCAGCCTCTGAACGCGATTCCCGCGAAACACAATATATAGGGAATACTCGAGGGAAAACTAATGATGCCCGCTTCCTCGTCCATGTCTGACTCAACGCTGTTCCGCGTCTCTAACTTCTACTATCTTTGTGCTCAGGGAAGGGCGATGTATTTGGTGAACACATATGTCGCTATAAGACAGTTGGAAAGTCGAGTTGTAACGTAAGGGCGTTGACCTACTGCGACCTTCACAAAATACTGCGCGAAGATCTGATCGAAGTGCTGGAGATGTACCCGGAATTCGCCGACAACTTTGAGCACAACTTGGAAGTGACCTTCAACCTGCGTGACGTGAGCTCATACTAGTTTTCCTCATCTATTTCCCATGTCCCGCATCATCACATCGCCACGATTGGGCACCTGTGTGGAGAAGACAACTCCCTCACTCAATAGTTGAGTAAAATCCAAGCTGTTATTCCACCCACTCATCATAAGCTAGAAGCACTGAGGGTCTGTAACTGGTCATGTTTCACACCTTTCCACGTATCAATGGACGTCTGCCACAGTCTTTTTGTCTGCTGCTGCTCCATGTTTAGAAGCGCTGTCGAGTGATGCCAACGTTTGTTCGCTTGTGTATTTTGGTCCCTGCTGCTAGTGCCGGCTCCTAATACCCACCGAATGTTTGACCGAAGCCAGCTCTATCATGTTATACACATCGTATGCTCACACGCGAGCTGTTTGTCTAACCTTTGATGTTCACTAACAAACTGTTCTTGACATGCTCTCCATGCAGGAATGTCTGACGGTATGTATGAACAGCATGCACAACGTAGCACCTGTACATTTGTTATACCTGGCTATCGCCGAGCAAATCACCTTTGATCTCTATACATTGATTTATGTTGGTGTTAGTGATTATGGTACAGCACATCTATGGCCAATAATTGCCCATCAATCGGCAGCCTGATACACCTTGTTTTGCCAATTGCCAATTTACTGATTGCTTGATTACCTCGCCCATTGTATCTCTTATCAGAGTGAGATGCAGGAAAAAGATAGACTCGAGTTTTTGAGTCGACTCACCGACAACCTGCAGCTGCTTGAAGAGCATAAATACCTGGTAGAACTAGTCGTGCTGAGCTTTCATCTGTCCAGAGCTCTCGCTCCTATTGCTGTCAGTGTAGTAGCCTGAGTTCCAGGTGCTGGACATTGAGTCGAGTGTCCGACTCTTGTCCCAGAGATACATTGGTCCTAAGTCTCGGAATGCGTGCCTTTATTTCTCCTGATGGCATGATCTTATCTCGCCTTCTAATCACACATGTTTCTTCATACTTATGTGCATCGACGTCATTGGATGACTGTTTGTACTGGAATGTGATGCGTTTGTTGTCGTGTTGTGATATTTTTATCTTTATTCACTTCACCTACCTCGCAGATGAGATGGCTGGTAAGCGCGTAGATACACAGTACCGATAATACATTGGCGTTACTATTCTTCTTACCAAGAGAGGCATTATTCTTGTTATTATTTTGTGCGTTTTGCTGGTTCATAGTATGCTACCATTGCAATGCCTCACATGCTTCAGCATGCGAATCTGGCTTTATCTCAGCATATTGCATGCACATGTGTGGTCCATACACAGTTATACGTTCAGTCACCCTCTCTGGCAGTATCTTATCTGATTTGCTGTAAGAACTCGCTTAGATGGCATTTATATACGAAACAGGAGACTGTTTTAATTCTGCTTTACTGCACGCTCTCTCTCTCTCTCTCTCTCTCACTATAAATAAAAAAAAGAGAATGTATAGAGAGATGAGAGGAAAGAGGGATAGTAGA